>Ga0209232_1001268_pt1 | contig 13853 bp, 13 predicted proteins | sample ETNvirenome_2_60_FD_184066 | JGI IMG/M metagenome (GOLD analysis project Ga0209232, IMG submission 184066) | Marine viral communities from the Pacific Ocean - ETNP_2_60 (SPAdes) (version 2) | ecosystem: Environmental > Aquatic > Marine > Oceanic | place: Pacific Ocean | collected 2013-06-22
GTAAGATATGAGAAATCATACTAAAGTCTATATGACTTTTTTTTACTTAGATGAAACTGATTTTATTGGATGCGAAATGTGTGGTAGTCCAGGACAGGATATCCATCATATACAAGCCAGAGGATTAGGAGGTAGTAAATGTATGGACTTTGTAGAAAATTTAATATGTCTTTGTAGAGATTGTCATAATAGAGCAGAAGCAGACAAACAATTTAACACTTATTGCCGAATAAAACACTTAGAAAACATTAATAAATATTTATATGAAAATTACATTGATAGAAATAAACAGTCTTAATCCTGCTGAATACAATCCTAGACAGATTAGTAATAAACAATACGAGGATTTAAAAGCAAGTATGGAGAAATTCGGATGCGTTGACCCTATTATAATAAACATTAATCCTGAAAGATTAAATGTAGTTGTGGGTGGACATCAAAGACTTAGAATACTAAGAGAGCTTGGAGCAGAGAAAGTGCCTACAGTAAGCGTAAATCTAAGCGAGGAAGATGAAAGAGAATTAAATGTAAGGCTAAATAAATCAGGGGGGGATTGGGATATGGATATACTGGCGAATGAATTTGATATAGTGGACTTAAAAGAATGGGGCTTTAAAGAAATAGAATTAGGTTTTAATATAGATAAGATAGAGGAAAGCCATAATAAGCTGACAGACAGCTTTACAGTACCCCCCTTTAGCGTTTTAGATAGTAGGCAGGGATATTGGCTAGATAGAAAGAAAACTTGGCACAAATTAATAAATGATAAAGGAGAGAGCAGGGAAAACACATTAAGCGAAAGCGAGTTGATGAGTGGTATTAATAGTGGCGTTTCTATATTAGACCCTGTAATTGCTGAAATTACTAATAGATGGTTTGGAATAGATGGTGGTAATAGTTTTGATTGCTTTGCTGGGGATAGTGTCTTTGGATATGTTTCAGATTATTTGGGTAATAAATTCACAGGAATAGAATTAAGACAAGAGCAAGCAGATTTAAACAACAAAAGACTAAAAGGAAGTAAAAGTAATTATATATGCGATGATGGGCAAAATGTTTTACAACACATTAAACCAAATACTCAAGACTTATTATTTAGTTGTCCTCCTTATTTTGATTTAGAGGTTTATAGCGACCAGGAAAATGATGCAAGTAATCAAAAGGATTACGAGAGTTTTTTGGAAATAATAAATAAAGCCTTTACAGACAGTATTAAGTGTTTAAAGGAAGATAGGTTTGCCGTTATTGTATGTGGCGACATAAGGCAAAATAATGGCTATTATAGAAACTTCCCTAATGATATTAAAAACATATTTATAAGCAATAATTGTAAGCTATACAACGAAATGATATACATAGAGCCTTTAGGAACTTTGCCCCAAAGAGTTAGGAGGTACATGGTAAACAGAAAGATAGGAAAGTGTCATCAAAATATACTGGTATTTTACAAGGGCGATATTAAAAACATAAAACAAAACTATAAAGAACTACAATATGAAAGCAAAGATTTGGAATTATAATAAATGGCTAAAAGCATTAAATGATGAAAAGGATTATAAAGAGTATTATGATAAGCTATTAAAAAAGGTAGGATTTAATGTGCTTAATTTTATGGAGCATAACTTTAAACCTCAAGGATATACAGCTATATGGTTATTAGCAGAAAGCCATTTTGCTATACATACTTTCCCTGAACATGATTTACACTACATAGAGCTTTCAAGTTGTAATAACAAAAAGCATAACGCATTTATAAAAGAAATAGAATATAAAATAAATTTAATAAAATGAGCAAAAAAGAACACATAAAGAAAAAAATGTTAATAGAGAGTTTAGAAACCTCTTTAGGGATAGTATCTACAGCTTGCAATAAAGCAAATATAAGTAGAAGTAGTTTTTACAAATGGTATAAAGAAGATGAGGACTTTAGAAAGAAAGTAGATGAGATAGATAATGTAAAACTAGACTTTGTAGAAAGTCAGTTATTTAAAAACATACAAAAGGAAAAGGAAAGAAGTATTATATTTTACTTACAACATAAAGGACACAAAAGGGGATATATACAACAGCAGCATATAAATCTAACTTCTAATGATGAAGAAATTAAAAAGATAGAAATTGAAATCATTAAACCTAAAGGGAACAATAGTCCTACAGAAAAATCTTAATGCTAATACTAGAATTGTAGTTAATCAAGGTGGAACTAGAAGCAGCAAGACTTATTCTTTAGCACAGTTAATAATCCTTAAAGCATTACAGGAGCAAGGAAAGGTATATACTATTTGTAGAAAGACCTTGCCTGCTTTAAAGGGTACAGCTTATAAAGATTTCTTTAATATATTAGAGGAGCATAACCTTTACAATCCCAACAAACATAATAAGTCTGAACTTACATACAAATTAAATAATAATGAAATAGAATTCATATCAGTTGATATGCCACAAAAGATAAGAGGGCGAAAAAGAAATATACTATGGCTTAATGAGGCAAATGAATTTAGTTTTGAGGATTGGATTCAACTCAGTTTAAGGACTACGGAAAATATATATTTAGACTTTAATCCCTCAGACCCTTATAGTTGGATTTATGATAATGTAATGAATAGAGAAGATTGTACTTTTATTAAATCAACATATTTAGACAATCCTTTTTTACCTGATGAAACAATTAAGGAAATAGAAAGGCTTAGGGATTTAGATAGTAACTATTGGAAGATATACGGATTAGGAAATATGGCACAGCCTACTGAAACTATATTCAGGCAGTTTGAAGTATGTAACAATATTCCTACTGAAGCAGAGCTAGTAGCTATAGGCATGGACTTTGGATATTCTAATGACCCTACAGCTATAGCAGAAGTGTTTAAATTAAATGATGATTTGTATATTAATGAATTAGTATATAGCAAAGGATTAACCAATCAGGATATAGCACAAAGACTAAAAGAACTAAATATTACAAGACAGACAGAAATAATTGCTGATAGTGCAGAGCCTAAGTCAATAGAAGAACTATACAGACAGGGTTTTAATGTAAAGGGGGCTAAAAAAGGGGCTGATAGTATTAATATGGGAATAGACATTTTAAGGCGTTTTAAGTTACATATAACTAAGAGTAGTACAAATGCCTTGAATGAGTTTAAATACTACAAATGGCTAACTGATAAAAACGGACATATAGTAAATAAACCTGCTACCAATCAGCAAGACCATTTAATTGATGCTGTTAGGTACGCTGCTTTGAATAAGTTAATGACTAATCATAGTGGCAAATACTATATTTTATAAACGATTATTAACAAATTATATATACTATTAAAATGAGTAGAGAAAGTAGAAAGGTTAGTATTCCAAAAGACTGGAATGGGATTTCAATTAATATGTACTTACAATTTAAAAAAGTAAGGGATAGAAAACTTAAAGAAGAAGAATTTAATTTAGCTGTTTTGAGTGTGATATGTGGGTTGGAAAAAGACATAGTTCAAAACATGGAAATTAAAAGTATTAATAAGGTATTAAAAAGTCTAAAATTCTTAGAAAAAGAAATGCCTGATACTAAAGAGCTAGTAAAGAAAGTAGAATGGAAAGGAAAGGAGTATGGCTTTATTCCTAACCTAAGCGAGATAACAATGGGGGAATATATTGATATAGAGGAACATTGTAAAAATGCTGAGGATAATTTACATAAGATAATGAGCATATTATATAGACCAATAGTTAAAAAAACAAATAGGAGATATAGTATTGAACCTTATGTGCCAAGTAAAGAAGTACAGGATGAGTTTTTAGACTTTCCAATACTTCCCTCGATGTCTGCATTGAGTTTTTTTTTTCTTTTAGGAAAAAAACTACAAAACTCTTTGCACAAATATTTGAAAAAGGAGATGGAGAAGCTGAAGAAAGAAGTTTAGGGAGTAAATGGGGATGGTATAACGTAATCTTTTCATTGGCAAATGAGAATATTCTCAATGTAACAAAGATAACAGAATTAGAGTTTTATTTAGTATTGACCTATTTATGTTATCAACAAGATAAAACAAGTACAACAAAAAATAAATATGATAACTTTCAAAAACGTAATAGATGATTTTAGTGATATAGCTACTAATCACTATTTAATTAATTCTTTCCATTCAGGCTTTTTAGATGAGGTGGATGTAAATAAACTTGATAAATCTGATTTTCCGATACTTTACTGCGAGCCTGGAACAGCTACTATTGACATGGGAGTATTAACATACTCATTTACTATATTTATTTTAGATACACTTAAAGAAGATTTGACTAATAGAAATGAAGTATGGACAAATACATTACAAATAACACAAGATATAATAGCTGAATTTAGACAGAACTTAGCTTTACAAACATCAGGAGGAGATAGTGGCAAGAAACTAAGCTATGTACCTAATGAAGCTGTTTTAGACTTACCTATAAGCGCAGAGCCTTTTACTGCTAGATTTGCAAACATTTTAACAGGCTTTTCTGCTACTATGTCAATACAAGTTAATAATACTAACAATCTCTGTGATGCTCCAATAGAGCCATCAGACAATGACCCTAATTCATAATGGCAGTAGTATTTAAATTAAGAGGACCAGATGGCAAATTTATAAAAGGAGAGGCTAAGAACTTAGAAAAATCTATGACTACTTTTGCTTCTAATATAATTAAAGAGGGGAGGGCTATATTAAATAAAGATAAAAAAAGAACTAAAACAAATACTTTATTTAATGAGTATCACTATACAATGAAAACAGACCAAAGTTCTATTACACTAGGCTTTGGATTTGGCAAGGCTGATAATTACTGGCGATTTGTTGACCAGGGAGTAAAAGGAAAGGGATATGCTGATGCTAGCGAAAATGTAGAAAGAAAAACATTAAGGAATACTACAGGAAGCCCTTTTAGTTTTAAGTACACTAATCCAAAAGGAAAGCTAGTAAATGCTATTCAGGGCTGGATTGGAAATAAGCCTATAAGCCTAAAAGATGGAAATCAACTAGGAGCAGCTTTTGCGATAGGATATTCCATTAAAAGGCGAGGATTAGAAAGAACCATGTTTTACTCTAAGCCAGTAGAGAAAGCCCTTAAAACGCTACCTAATGACCTTGTAGAAGCATTTAGATTAGACTTTGGTAAATTAATAAACAAACTTCCTAACAAAATAACGATAGAATAATATGGCATATTCAATAACACAAAAACCCAGTTTATTGGCAGCATCTAATAGCCCAATGGTATTTATATTAAAAGAAACAACAGGGTCTATAATTAATGCAGCTAAATTTAGATATATAGCTCAAGTATATATAAGCACAACAGATAATTCTACTTGGGTACAAAAAGCTAAAATAAAATTATATAAGAATGCTAATGATGTAGGCATAGTAGATGTATCAAAAATAATTACAACATATTTAAAAACACAAGAAAAGAATGTAGGTGACCAAGAATCAATAGATGGTAGTATTCATTCAATAGGAATAACTGATACCAGTAATGCCTATTCACAAAACACAAGTCAATTTATAGGCGTAAAAATAGTAGGTGGATATGAAAAGGCAGCCGATGCTAATTCAAGCCCTGAAGAAACATTAAACCTAGACAATGAAATAATACATAGTATTCCTGCGACAACGCCTTTTACTAAAACAGGAACAAATGAGGGGGGATTAGATAAAGATGGTGTTAATTATCCATTAACGCCAAATCTACCCGATGATAATAATTCAAGATTTTTAAGTAATGCTCCGTTTGTACAATTTGTTAGAGGTGGAGATGCATCAGCAGATAATGTTGATGAATTGACAGTAGCCTTTGTAAATAGAGGATTAGTGATTACCGATGCGTGTACTAGCATACGAATAAGATTTTATACTAATGCTGGTTCGCTTATAAATGATGTTGATATTGATTCTACTACCTCTGTAGGTGGCAAGGCTGTTGCTGATGATATGAAAAACAGTCTATTATACTTTGGTTGTGGAACTAGAAATTTAGAGAATTTTAATGATGGTGGAACTAATCTACAAAGACCAAGCAATAATACTAATTGGGCGTATTATACTATACAAGGAAAATCAGCAGGGGGAGCAGCCGTTAAAACAGCTATATACTATTTCTATAGATATGGTAGTGGGGCAAGTGTAGATGACAGACATCAATCTTGTACTAGATATGATAATGTTAGACTAGCTTGGGTGAATAGACTAGGGGCTTGGGATTATATGAATTTTAGAGGTAAATCAGTAGAGAGTGTAGATATTAGAAAATCTGAAAGTGCTAAAACTCCAGGTACTTGGAATGAGCTTACATTTGGATATGATAATTGGGATAGGGGGAGAAATACTTTATTTAGTCAAGCTACTAGAAAATTAAAAGTAAATAGCGATTGGCTTAATGATGATGAGGCTAGTTGGTTAGAGGAACTATTTACATCTACTAACGTGCAAATATTAGGGGATAATAATATAGTATATCCTGTTATATTAAAGAATAAAAGTTACATAAAAAAAAGCAGCGTTAATGATAGAGTAAAAATTCAATATTCTCTTGATTTAGAGTATGCTAATACAATAAGAACAAACAGCTAATGAATACAAGACTTGTAGTATATAGACCAACTTTGACAGACACATTAGTCGTAATTAATAATCCAGGCTCAACATATCCTGTATCAGATTCAGAAACAGTAATTACAACAGATGGATATTCTGCTGTAGATAGATTAGTAGCAGGCGATACATTAACAGATAATGCAGGTGTGGTGTATGGAGTTATAAAGTCAGTAGATGGGGCTTCTACTGTTACTTTATATAGTGTTACAACAGCAATTCCTGATAATGCTATGCTATTTAATTTGCCTGAAAATCCTTATGATTTAGACTTACAAAAAGCCCCTAATATAAGGTTAAATTTAAATTGGCTGGATATTAAAGAACCAGACCAAAGGAGGTCTAATTTTAGTCAAACTATTAAAATACCTTTTACTGATTCAAATAATAACTTCTTTGAAAATTGGTTTGATGTTAATTTAGATACTTTAATATATAATACTAGAAAAAAATTTAAGGCTGTAATTTTAGTGGATAGTATTCCTCAATTAGAGGGATATATACAGCTTAAATCAATATATTTAAATTCAAGATTATATGAGGTTGTGGTGTTTGGAGATACTGCTAATTTCTTTGCCGATATAAAAGGCAAAAAATTAAGAGAAGCCTTTATACGTGATGATGGAACAGTAGATAGGCAATTAGACCACAGATTAACCTTAGCTAATGTAGAGGCTAGTTGGACTACAGGCGTAACTACAATGCTAGAAACAACGGAAAACGATATATTATATCCTATTATAGATTATGGACATACACAACTTCCATTGTGCGACAGTATGTTTTGGAATCCTGATTATCTAGACCCTAATAATCCTAATAATGAAGTAGGGGTTAATAGTACCTGGCAAGGAAACACTAATTACTATGGCTTAATTACAGCAAGTAATTTAAAACCTGCCATAAGAATACAAAGGCTTTTAAAGATAATAGCAGCAAGGGCTGGATATAGTATTACAAGTACATTTCTAGGGTTGAATAATAACGCACAAGATATAGACACTTTCTTTGGTAGGCAATTTATGACATTAGCCCCTCAATATGAAAGGACTAGAGTAAAGGTATATCAGGGATTTAGTGCATCTACAACTAATATAGTAAATGAATATTTTGGATATAATCAAGCATCTACAGGCTATCTGTATAATTTATATTTAGAGCCTATAGAGTTTGATATAATAGAATCTGATACTAATGGAATATTAAATCCTGTAAATTTTTTAGGAGAAACAGTACCCACTTTATACATTCCTTATGACCCTGATTCAGGCGATGAAGCTCCTTTTGGGGAAATGGTAATACAAGTTAATTTTACGTTATACCTAGCCCCTACAACTGTTGCAGGAACTACAATACAAAGTTATAATGTTACTCAATCATGGAACTTTAACTATGGGATGTCGTTTACAACTCAAACTGTAAATGTAAATCCAGGAAATGGCGTAGAGGTTCAATTTACTCAAACACTTAGTATTCTTAATTTCATTAATTACGCTCCTTTTATGCAGGTATCTATAGCCCCTGTATTTGCATCAGGTAATTTAGGAAATGGCTTATTTATAGCAGGATATTCAGCAGGCTCTATACAAACTATAAATCTAGGAGAAGGGCTTTTTAATAATGGAGGAATTAATGGAGAAGTTATAATGACAGAAAATATGCCTGATATTACTCAGGGGGATTTTCTAAAAGATTTATGCTCAAGATATAATTTAATTGTAACGAGCAATCCTAGTAATGCTAAAAACTTAATTATAGAACCATATCAGGATTATATTGCTGGTGGAGAAACTCAATATTGGACTGATAAATTAGATGTCTCTAAAGAGCAAATAATTAAGTCAACTAATGAAATGCAAAAAAACACACTACTATTTTCTGATTTAGAAAATCAAGATATATTAAATAAAAGTTATATTGATAAATGGGAAAGAGTTTATGGTAGTGTCGAACAAATAAATAATAATGATTTTGCAAAAGGTAATTTTAAAAACCATAGTATATACGCTCCTTTTATTGCTCAAGGAATTGGTCACTGGTCTTATAATATGCAAGGGATGTCGCCTAATAATCAAGTGGCTATAGCTTATAATTTTGAAGTAGATGATAATGGAAATAAACATCCTATTACAGATGGAAAGCCTATGTTATTCTATTATAGTGGAACGCCTATTACTTTGACTGATATGAACGACCAATGGGGGAATGATTGGGAATTTAATATAATATCAGGAGTATATACTATGCTAGGAGATACTGAGGCTTTAAATGTAAATAATAAATTTCCTTTATGTACTCAATATAATTTAAGTGCGATAGGAGGTGGAATAAATTCAGCGACTAAAATCCTGCATTGGGAATATTATAATCCTCAATTTCTTACTGGCTATACTTTTAATATATTTGGCGATACGCAAAGTATTCATGGTTTTTATAATGATTACTGGGCGAGTTATATAAATGAAATATATAGTGATGAGGCTAGGATAATGGAATGTAATATACATTTAAATGAAGATGATATTGCTAATTTTTCATTTAAAAATCCTGTATATATTAAAAATACATTATGGCGAGTTCTTAGTGTGGACAGCTATGTAGTAGGAGGAAATGAAACAACAAAAGTCAAGCTAATAAAAGCCATATCTAAATTAAATTATGATTGCCAATATGTTCAATACGCTTGGACAGATTCAGGTCAGATTCTTTTTACTAATATTAATACTGGTAATGTAGGATATAGTACTACTTTTGAATGCTGTAAAGATGCTGGTCAGTGGTATTGGTATGAGGAGACTAATTCAGATTTAGGATTAGGAGTTTGTTACTGGGGAATGATGGCAGCAGGAGGAAATGCTGGTGGTCTTAATGGTGGAGGAGCAGGTGGTGGAGGTGGAACTCCAGCAGGTGGAGAAGATATACCAATTAGCCCCCCTGTAGCCTTGCCAATGCTACCTATTCAAGATAGTGATACTAAAGTAATAAGAAGAAATGCAAACCTGCCAGCTCAAGAATCTACATTTTATTTAGAGTGTATTACACAAGGTTCTACAGCAGGTAATTTAAGGCAACAAAATGTAAATGATAGAATAATAAATTTGCCCCCTGATACTATGGCTTATATAAATGTAGAACTAACTGGAAATATAGTAGGAGGAACAGGGGGGAATACAGGCAAGGTAGGATTCTTTGAGTATTATAGTGTATTAAAAAGCCCAGCAAGTAACGAAAAAACACACGCAGGCTCAACAAGTCAGTACAAAGATAAGGAACAAAGAGATAATGACTTCCCTGAGCCTACAGTAGATATATCTACTTTTGGTTCAGACAATAGCTTAAAATTAACTATTACACATTCAGGCAATAATACAACAAACTGGCTGGCAAAAGTAAAATTATTAATTACAGGTATAGCCCCAAATGGAAAACCTATAGGAGAAATTGCTATTTTCCAAAATAGTTCAGGCATACTTTATCAAGACTTTGGATTTTTATTATGGAATTAGATATAAAAAAATTAGCGACTATGATACCTCTATCATTAAGCATTGTAACTAAAATAGATTTAGAGGATGAAGAATTACACTTTGTATATGGTCAAGAGGAATATACTAAAGATGTAGAAAAGGTAAAAAAACAATTTAAAAGACAACTAAAAAAAACATTTAGACTATGGCATTAGGAATGAAAGAATTAGTATTATTTTTTAAAGCAGATACAAAAAAAGCTGAAAAAGATGTGAACAATTTGAGCAAGGGATTAAGTGGTGTTGGGAAAAGCGGAAAAGTTGCATCAGGAGGATTGAAGATGATGGGTAATGGATTTAAATTTGTAGGTGGAGCTTTAAAAGCAGCAGGGATAGGATTATTTGTAAGTTTATTAGCAAGTCTTACAGGGATGTTTTCACAGAATCAAAAATCAGCAGATACCTTTGGAAGAATAATGATAAAATTAAAGCCAATATTTGATACGTTAGGAGATGTTATAGGGTTTGTAGCAGGTATTTTAGAGGGCTTGATAGACATGTTTAATAGTGCTATTAGTTGGCTTGGGAGTCTTATTGGTGTTACTAATGATGCAGGGGATTCTATGTCTAATATGGCAGGAGAAGTTGTGTCGTTAAGGAATGAAGTAAAGCTAATGAACGCAGAATTAGCCCTTACACAATTAGAGTATCAAAGAGAAGCTGAATTACAAAGACAGTTAAGGGATGATACATCAAGGTCAATAGCTGAAAGAATAGAAGCCAACGAAGAACTAGGTAGAGTATTAGCTGAACAAGGGGAAGCAGAAAGGCACATGGCAGAGGAGGCGTTAAGATTAGCTGAAATGGAGTTGCGTTTGGATAGAGATAATATTGATTTACAAGTGGGAGTAATTGAGGCTAAAACAAAATTAGCTGAAATAGATGAAAGACTTACAAGCCAAAGGTCTGAGCAATTAACAAACTTAAATTCATTAGAACAAGAGAGAGCAGCTCAACAAAAAGAAAGAGCAGAAAAGGTAGCTAATGAATTAGAAGCTGAAAGAAAAGCGTATGAGGATATTAGAAAAGAAATGACTAAAAATGTTCAAGTAGAAAAGGAGGATTTGAGTTTAAAAGGTCAATTAGAATCAGCAGCACAAGCATACGCAGACGCACAAGAACATTTAAACAATTTAAAATCAACAGACACTAAAGGAAATCAAGCAAGTATACAAGCATCAAAAGAATTAATAGCTCAAAAGAAAAAGGAGAATGAGCAATTAATGGAAGATATAAAAAGGATGCAGGATGAAGATGCAGCTAGATTAGAATTTGATGAGGCACATGGACAACAAAAGAATATAATATTAGGCATATATGATGAACTATATTCTGGATTAGGTAAATCTCAAAAAGATTTTTTTGATAGAATAAAGGTTAGAGAAAAAATAGAAAATTCTGAAAACTTAAAGCAGCTTAAAAGATATACAGGCGAATTACTACAAGCAGATGATAATTTGAGGGAAGCATTAAGATATCAAAGAAGTGAGTATTATGATGAAGATATGCACGTTTGGATAGACCCTGAGCAGGGAGAAAGGGATATAGACCTAATAAGGTCTTTTAATAGCGATGTAAGTGATTATTATAATTCAATATCAGACCAAACTACGCATCAATTTGATGGGGCAATAGCAAGCAATCAGGCTTTAATTGAGGAGGCGTTATTATTAATGGAACAAAACGAAACTAATATAGATAATCATAATCTTGCAATAGAAAATAAATCAACAGCACATCAACTAAAGTTAGATGAAGCTGAAGCAGAGTTTAAAGAAACTCAAAAAAAATTAAAAGAACAAGCTCAAGCTGTTGTTAATGAATTTAGAAAGTCAGAGGACCAAAAAGAAATAGATGCTATAGAAAAGAAGTATAATGAAATTATAGACTTAACTGAAGAAGATTCACAAGATAGAATAGAGCTTATAAAGGAAAGAGATGCTTTAATATTAGAAATAACAGAAAGAGATGAAAATGCGTTGCTAGATGTTATTAAAAAGAACCAAGAGGAATTAGCTAATCTTAATAAATCAGCAGAACAGTTAGAGATAGATTCTATTAACGCTAAGTATCAGGTCATGTTAGATAAGGCTATAGAGTTAGGGGTTAGTGAAGTAGAGATAGAGAGAATGAAGCAAGAGGAAATTAAAAGAGTACAAGATGAATATATATTACTAAGTGAAGAAACACAGGCAGAGGCAAATAGAAAAAAGGTAGATGATGCTATGAGTACTATAAATTCTTTAGTACAAATTGCAGGAAGTGGGGCAACTAAAGAAATTGGTCAGCTAGAAAAGAAGTTAAATAAAGGATTAATTACTGAAGATGAGTTTAATAAGAAAAAAAATAAAATAGAGAAACAACAAAGAAAGAAAGAAAAGAAAGCAGCATTATTACAAATAGCTATAGATACAGGGCGACAAATTAGTTCAGCGTACACAGCAGCTTTGGCAGCAGCAGCAGCATCAGGACCAGCAGCCCCTGTACTTACTCCAGGATTAGTGTTACAAATGTTAGCTATTGTATTTGCAGGGGTGGCACAGGCGAAAGGAGCATTAGGAGAAGCTGGTGGTGGTGGTGGTGGTTCTGTCGGTGGAGATGGAGGAGGCTCAAAAGATGGAGGAGCTGATGAAACAGGGCAAATTCCACAGATTACATTCGGAACAGGGGATTCTGAACAAGCCCCAGTCCAGGCTTATGTTGTAGAAACAGACATAAGTAATGCTCAGGCTTTACAAAGTGAGTTAGATTTACAGTCAAGCCTATAAACAAATTATTAACTTTTAATATATAATATTACAATGGCAGAAAAAAAAGTAAAAAAAAGATTAGTAGAATTAATCATAGATGAAGAATCAGAAAGATTTGGAGTAGAAGCTATAAGCCTAGTAGAATTTCCTGCGATAGAGGAGAACTGGGTGTTTTTCAGTAAAGATAATTTCCTATCCTTAGCTAAATTAGATGAAGAAAAAAAGACTTTAGTAGGAGCTGTGCTTATTCCTGAAAAAGAAATACCAAGATTTGACCAAGAACTTAACGAGGAATATACAGTTTACTTTAGCAAAGAAACTATTAAAAAGGCACAGGAGCTATTTATGGGCAGTCTAAGAAACAATAATGCTACTTATGAGCATAAAGTACCAATTGAGGGATTAAGTGTTGTAGAAAGCTGGATTAAGGAGGATGAAAAATTTGATAAATCATCACAATTTGGATTTGATAAAATGCCAATAGGAACGTGGTTCGTAAAAATGAAAATCAGAAATGATGAGGTGTGGGAGAAAGTGAAAAACAAAGAAGTAAAAGGATTTAGTATAGAGGGATATTTTACTGACAAATTAATTGAGGCGACTATGCACGATTTCACAAAGAAAAAAAGGTACACTAAAAAGAAAAAGAAATACACTAAAGAAGATATATTGTCTGATGAAGACTTATTAGATAGAATTAGAATGATTATAGCTCAGGATGAAACAGACCAATTTGAGCTAATGAAAGAATACATAACGAAAAGGGCTTTAGCTAAATATCCCTGGAAACAATGTATCGCTGATATGAAAAAAAAGTATGGAGAAAAATCTGCTGCTAAAATATGTTCAGCTATAAAAAGGGGTACTGTAAAAAGGTAGCCTGTAAACAAATATTAAATTAATTATATATACTTATAAAAATACTATACAATGAAAGACACGTTAGAAAAAATCAAAACT
>Ga0209232_1001269_pt1 | contig 13846 bp, 15 predicted proteins | sample ETNvirenome_2_60_FD_184066 | JGI IMG/M metagenome (GOLD analysis project Ga0209232, IMG submission 184066) | Marine viral communities from the Pacific Ocean - ETNP_2_60 (SPAdes) (version 2) | ecosystem: Environmental > Aquatic > Marine > Oceanic | place: Pacific Ocean | collected 2013-06-22
CTTTGCACCATCGGTGTTGGAAGAGCACGCACACGAAATATTTGATATGCCTGTTAGGAAGTCTCAATTCATGCAGTTTACGGCACCTTGTAAATTTCCCAAGAAGTATCCAGCAATATGTCACATTGATAACACATCACGAGTTCAAACTGTTAGTAAAGAGGATAATCCTGGTTATTATAACTTGATAAAAAGATTCTATGAAAAGACTGGGTGTCCTATGGTTTTAAATACTTCATTGAATATTAAAGGTAAACCAATAGTTAATTCATATCATGATGGAATAGAGTTTGAAAAAAAGTATGGTGTGAAAGTCTTCTAATGATAAACAAAAAAAGAGAGTGGGAGAAAAATAAAAGTAAAGGGTATGCACACGCCGTACTTGATAATTTTTTAGACGAGGAAACCTGTTTAAAACTCTATGAAGAATGTATTAGTGCCCCCAAAGGTGGTTGGACTGTATTCACGAGGGCAGGTTCTCGGATGGAAGAGTTCAACGATTTAATATCTTGTCCCACAGCACATCAAGTTACTTACGAAATTATGCACTCAGGTGAGATGTTGTATGATTTAGAACAGATGACTGGCATTAGTGGATTACTACCTGACCCTCACCTTGTTGGTGCGGGATTCTCCATTTTTAGGAATGGTTCTCATCTTGGAGCACACTATGATTTCAATTGGAATGATAGATTAAGACTTCACAGAAAACTAACATCATTACTATTCCTAACACCCGATTGGAAAGAGGAATGGGGAGGTCATCATGAAATATGGGATGGAAATCCTGAAAAAGATAAAAACGCTAAAAAAACACATTCACATTCCCCACGATTCAACAGATTTTTTATCGATGAAAATGTTGTAAGGGGGCCTTATCATTCTGTTAGAAAGGTTGATTGTCCCTCTGATGTCAAAGGTCGTTGTGCCATAAGATTCTTTTATTATATTAGTAGTAGTGATTATGACCCAAACGACCCACCACACAAAAGTATATATACCACCAACGAATACACCCATAGTAAATTATACGAAGAGGAAGTAGGCACATCACACTTTGTAGGACAGGGTGGTGAAACTTATGATTGATTTATTTGATTTAAAAATTGACACCCAATTTTTTGATAAATTTATTTTTCATAATGGTCGGCCAGAGTGTATGAATGTAAAATTATTCAACGACTTGATAAATTACGAAGAACATATAAACTATGATGATGGTAAAATTCACATTTGGTATGTTCGTAATGACGATGGGTTACCTGATTTTATATACAACAATGATAAAGAAAAAATAAAAAAGGTTCTACCAAAAGATATTATCGAAGATATCAATCAAGGAAGATTAAAGTTATTATTTGGAACGGACAGTGAGTGGGAATACGATGGTTTTTGGATGGAAGTATTCAAATATGTCAAAGAGGTCGGAATCAAAAAAGACAAAATTAATTTGATGACCTCAAATTTCAAAACAAGTCTTACCGAATACAACACACATTCATTTAAATTTTCATCCATTTCCGACATCAGATTTGATTTAGGGTTGTTTTGGAAAGACAAATACAATGATCTTTTCCCATATACAGACGATTTTTTGAATCAATTAATCACATATGACAAATCCAAAAAATTCATTTGTATGAATGCACATTACAATGAGCACAGACATTATGTTGTATATAAATTATTAGAGAAGGGGTTATTTGATTTAGGTCATGTATCATTCACTCTTGGCCAAGGTGCAAATTATGTTGAACACTCTAAAGATAGAATGATTATGGAATGGAATAGGATGATAGAGAGTGGAGATTTTAAAATAAGTAATTACGACCTATCGATTGATATGTTGGATGACTTACCATTTTTCATTAAGGAATTTGGTCTTGAAAATCCAAAAGATTTTTGGAAGGAAGAGATGAGAATTCAAAATCCTTTTCTTAAAAAAATCACACCAAGTATCAGGCCATGGATGATAAGAGATATTGATTTGATAAAAGATACCTACTTTTGTGTTGGTGTTGAAACGCAGGTAAATTCCGATGAAGGTAACTTTGGTAATTTTTCCGAAAAAGTAATGATAGGTTGGATAACACAACCCACAATAATAGTCGGCACTGCAGGTATAATTTCTCATCTTAAGAGTTTAGGGTTTGAAAGTTATTCCGAAATGTTTGATGAGTCTTACGATGATATTTTGGATACTGATAAGAGACTAAACAAAGTCATGAGTGAAGTAGAAAGAATTTGTAAATTGAATGAAGACGACCTTAAATCGATCTACAAAGATTTATTACCGAAGGTTGTACACAATCAAAATAAAATATTTCAATACGATACCATAACTGATTGGTCAAATTTATTGGAAAGTCTAAATGAAGATTGAAAATATTTTTTTTCACACAACATCTAATTTCTTATTTGTACTACGAGATTTCTTTGATATAGATATTCTTAAGTCAAGGCAATCAAAAATAACATCGAGTGATAATATTGGTGAGTTAGGTATATATGAGGATTCATTCAGAGTACAAAAAACTTGGTATGAAATTTGGAATCAAAAAACATTACCGAAGGAAATAAAAAAATTTACCCAAGTTATTTTTCCACCACAGATTAGAAAGTTACAAGATGTCAAGTGTAATGTTCCATGGCATCAAGATTGGATGTATCTTTCCAAAAAGATAATGCCTGAAAAACCACATGATGAATTTTGTGTGTGTTTTATACCATTTAACAATAATCCATCAGAATATCCGACTGTGGAATTTGTAAATAATCCTAATCAGACCAAACTTAAACACAAGAAAAAGTTTGAATCAAAATTTAATTCCTTTTTCTTGGATGATAAATTTTATGATATATGTTCTTTTGAATTGAATTTTGGTGACGCTTTAATTTTTGGAAATCAAGTTGTACATAGAACTTGTGTGAAAGGTGGCCACAGAAGCGGAAGATTATCACAAGAGTTTCGTATAACAACAGATGAATCAAGACTCGTTGGTAAAGATTACTATGATTTGAATAAAAATAAACTTGATATTTATTTTAAAGACGAGGACTAATTTTGTTAAAATTTATTAAAAATGTAAAACCTAATTTTGATATAGAATCGGTTTCACTCAAAATCAATCGTTTAAAACTTGATAATAGAAATCATCCTGAAAACATGGCCATCAAAGGATTGGATAGAGTAGCTAGTACACAAAATAAAGTTTGGGATGAAGATTTACCTAAAGAGGTAATCGATTATATCACAGAGATTGGTTTTGATAGAGAGAGTTATTCCGCAAATGTAAATGTACAGAGGCCAGGTCAGATGGCACCTCTACATAGGGATAATCATCAACATGCAAGTAAAAAATTAAATAGACATCAAGATGAGTTTGAAAGAGTGTTGGTGTTTCTAACAGATTGGTCTATTGGACAAGTCTTTGGTTGTGAAGAAAAAAGTATTACAAAATGGAAAAGTGGAGATTGTTATACATTTGAAACGAGTGACCAACATTTTTCTGCCAACACAGGTGTGATGGACAAATATACAATTGTAATATCGGTTTTAAAGGATAGTATTTGACTTTTATTTTTGAAAATTTAAATAAGCCAAATGGTGTGATAGGAACGACAGAGTTTGGATTACTTTATTATGAGTTTGAAGAAACATCTATGTTTCAAAGTGTGCAGGAATTTGATTCTGATAAATGTTATTATTTGGTTGAATCACTTGGTGGTGTAAAGTCAATACTCGTTAATCCATTTACTAATGTGATGAGTAAAAAGACAATTGAATTAATTCAAGAGGGAAAATGTATACTAATTATAAGTTCAATGGCCGAGGGTAATTTAGAAAACCAAGATTTAATAAGACTTCATGAAATCTTAATAAAAATTAGTATTCCATTAAAAAGTGTTTATTTCATTCAAAGTAATTACAATCTTAAAAAACAATACGATAGTATATTTCAATCGTCTGATAAAATAAATTTGATTATGACTGAACATAAGTTAGAATCTGCAGTAGAGGGTTTTAGGGATTTAAATAATAATAATTGGAACTACGAGGATTATCCACAACGACCATCTTTAAATACATGGGATGAAGTTCAAAAAATCAAAGATACATATAGAAAACATTTCTTTCTTTCATATAATAAGACTTTGAGACCTGATAGAGTAGCTCTTTTATCATTACTATATAAACACAAATTAATTAAAAAAGGTTTGGTAAGTATTGGTTCGAAAGATTTTGGCTCCACAGGTAAACAAACATGGCCAGATGAGTTTGATTTTATCAAAGATAATCAAGAAGAAGTACATGAGTATTCAAGACAACTTCAAAAATTACAACCGTTGAGTATTGATGGAGAACCAAATGTTGAAAAGTTGGATGAAGGTAAATACAAGGGATTAAATGTTTGTGGATATACCTACGGAGAACAATTTAGAAAAGTTTATTTTATGTTGGTAACTGAGGATGTATTTAATTCTGAATCAATGTTCTTTAGTCAAACCACATATAAACCGATAGTTTGTTTGACTCCATTTATAATGTTTGGTAGTCCTTATATGATGAAGACCCTAAGAGAAGTACAAGGTTTTAAAACATTCTCACCTTGGATAGACGAATCCTATGATGAAGAGGAAAATCACGAGAAAAGGTTGATGATGATTGTCGATGAAGTAAATAGATTATGTCAGTCAAAAGAAGATATTCACAAAATGTATTACGAAATGAAAGATGTTTTAATCCATAACAAAAAACATCTGTTGAATTATAAATTTAGTGACTTTGATAAGATAAGGGCAGTAATATGAACTTAAAAAATTCACGGCCTGTTCCGAACTCTGATGTGTATAAATTCATTCAATCCTCAATAAAATCTGCCGATATATACGATTTAAAAAGTATTCCTAAGTATTGTGAGAGATATGTAGATTGGATTTCGAAATCTAAAAATGACATTATAAACTTAGATAGGTTTAAATCAATGCAGTATGTTCATGGAACTTCACAATCATTCGATTTCTTTTATCTCTCAAATCACAATAGAAGAATGAGGACGCTAAAAGGTGATTTTATGTATCATCAATTATCTTGGAGAAATAACTTTGATTGGAAATACATCGAGGATGACGAGATAAGAAAGAATGATGCTGTAATTTTTTCACTTCCATTTTCTGATTCAGGTGATATTCATCCATTGACCAATGATATATTAGACAAATGTGACGAATTAAAAGTACCAGTATTTTTAGATTGTGCATACATGATAATAGCCCGTGACATAACTTTTGATTTTGATAGGCCATGTATTCAAGGTATTTCTTTCAGTATGAGTAAAGGTTTCTATGGTGCCGAAAAATTAAGGATTGGATTGAGATTGACTCGTGAGTACAAGGATGACCCAGTTGAGGTATTCAACTCGATGCAAATGTTAAACACTATAGGGGTTCATGTAGGCCTTAAAATTATGAATTATTATGAGTTTGATTACAATAACAATCAATACAAAGGCAGACAAATAGAAATCTGTGAGGAGTTAAAAATCAACCCATCTAAATGTGTGTTATTTGGAAATGCCAGCCCAAATCACACCGAATACGGTTCTTATGATAGAGGAACAGAGTGGAGAAGAGTTTGTATTTCCTCGTTGCTAGGTGATATGAAAGATTTACATTACATTTAGACCATTTTTTTAGATATAATGATATTTATATTTAAATATGATAATCCAACAAACGGAGATTTTCAATGGGATATAGTGATACACTATTAAACGCATCAGCAGAAGCTTCAATAGCAATAGAAGAATTGACTCATCAATCAGGTTCATGGTCATGGAGTGATTGGGAAGGTTTGAAGGCTAACTTAAAAGTTGCAGGTGGATATAAGAAATATTTTTCTCTACCATCAGGTTCAACTTCAAGTGACGCTGATAATTGGTGTACTCAAGGAGATTTAGCAACTTGGGTAAATCACAACGCAAATTTATGTTACGAAGGTAACAATACTGGATGGTGGGGTACGACAGCATCCCATTCAGTCGCAACATTTACATCATCATATTCTTGGGGTAACCCAAATTCTGTGACTCTAAATCAATGGACATCAAGTTACGGCCCTTCTGATTTAGCAGCTGTACCAATTTACGATCCTGAATAGAGTCAAGTAAAAATGTAAAAAACAAGTCCTGTGTGGTGAACTGGGAGATTAAAAACCCAAAGACCTAACCAACCACACAAAAGGACTATAAACACGGAGGCACTTTTAATTAAGTGTCCTCTTTTTAAGAGGATTTTTTGTTTTATGGAACAGGTTAAATATGTTTACTCAATAGGTTGTAGTTATACTGGCGGTACAGGCTTAGAAAATTATAAAGATAGATTTAGTTATCTACTATCACAACGATTCGAAGCTGAAGAAATTAATGAAGGTATGGGTGGAGGCTCCAACCTAAGAATCTTCAGAAAAGTTATAGATTGGGTTGCAGTCAATCCTGAAAAACTCAAACACACATTATTCTTAGTCCAATGGACTTATGGAGGTAGAAACGAACTTTGGTATTGTGGGCCTACACCGAATGAGGTAGGCGAGGTGGTGTATAATCCTGATAATAATTGGGATGGTGCTTGGTACAATTCACACTATGGTCATGATGGTTATACTGATTGGGATAAATTGAGAAAAGATAGAAATGAAATCAATCCATTTTATCTACCACCCAATCCTATATTGTCAGACATTTTGTGCAGATACATTATTTCTTTTCAGAACATCTTTCAAAATAATAATTGTAGGTATATTATGTTTCAAGGTCACATGGCACGACATGATGATGGTAGTGATGTTGTCGGTGAGATAAACTTCAAAAGTAAATTAGGTAGGGGTATCGATAAGACTAATTGGATAACCAAATATGGATTAAGAGACTATTGCTCGTTGTCAAATAATTTGACTGAATGTGAGCACGCTGACCCAAAGGGTCATCAAAATTGGACTGATCTCTTACATTCTAAGTATGAGGAGTTATATTTATGAGAATTTTGATTACGGGCGTAACTGGTTTTGTGGGTAGTCACATGGTTGATTATCTATTGAAGAATGTATCTGATGTTGAGATTTTTGCCACAAGAAGATGGAGAAGTAAGGAAGACAACATACGACATCTATTTGGTAATAGTCAGGTGGATTTCTCCGAAGTGGATTTGCTAGACAGAGGTAGTTTACAGAGATATATAAGAATTTCTAAACCTGATATAGTTTATCATTTTGCAGCTCAAAGTTTTCCCGAATCAAGTTTTTTAACACCCGTAAGTACCTTGACAACCAACATAATCGGAACAACAAATCTTTTGGAAGAGTTGAGAATAGCCAAGGAGGATGGAGTTTGCAATCCAATTATATTAAGCTGTTCATCGTCAGAAGTCTACGGAATTCCTACTAAAGATGAAGTACCCATTACAGAAGAAAATTATATCAGACCTGCAAATCCATATTCCATTTCCAAAGTAGGTCACGACTTGATGTCACAATACTACCATAAAGCTTTTGATATGAAAGTCATCATAACAAGAATGTTTTCACATGAAGGTAAGAGAAGAGGAAAAAGATTTGCACTATCGTCCTTCGCACATCAAATCGTACAGAATGAAAAAGGATACGGAGATGGATTTATCAGACATGGAAACCTCGATTCCGTCAGAACATACAATCACATAAACGATGCCGTACATGCCTATTGGTTGGCCGTCACGAAATGTGATTATGGAGATGTGTATAATATTGGTGGAGATGAAACCTGTACAATTGGTCAAGCGTTGGATAAATTAATCTCAAAGTCAACTATGTCAGATTTAAAAAAGAAGGTAGATAAATCAAGAATAAGACCAACCGATATTACCTTACAGATACCAAGTAGTGAAAAGTTTAGAAACAAAACTGGATGGAGGCCCACAAGGGGATTAGATGATATATGTGATGATTTGTTAAATTATTGGAGAGGAGTTTTATAATGTTTGATGGTATTGTGGAAGTAAATGATAAAAAAATTAGGATAATTTTTCCACACAAATGTGGTTCTGGTACTTTCAGTAATTTAATAAGGCAGGGTTACTTTGATGTTCCACTTATAGCAGAAAACGAAAAAGAGATTCCCATCGAAGAAACTCATGTGTATGGTAGAAATCCGTACAAGAAAACGATATCAAGTTTCTTTCAGATGAAACTAATGGAAGACAGCAACATAGAATACGGTGAGAGGCCAACAGATGAGAAGGTTGATGAATTTAGAAATTTCATCCGTGAAACCAAAAAGGTATGGGAAGAATATGGTGTTATTTGGAACAGTACAGAAAGATTCGAAGGTAAAGATTATTTAGGAATACACTACAATCATATAGTTTCAACCTGTGTGGATATATTTGGTTGTGTTTGGGATATAACAAAAAAATATGATCCCATGAATGTACCAAAACACATGGAAGAGATAAAGGATAAAATTATTTTTTATCAGCTCGAAAATGTCCGAAATAATTTTGTACTTAAAGATTACTGGAAAAAGACGACAGATACATTTAAGCCATTCGATGACTTCAATCATTACTTGGATAAATATAAGTCGATGAGGCAAGATACACATACTCAAAGATACCAACACCATACATATTATAATAGTACGAATCTGGTTAGAAAATCACCATACTATATTTTCTACGATGAGGAAACTATGATGTCAGTAAATTCAATGTTTGACTTGGATTTTAAATATTTTAATTATCCTAAGTGTGAATCAATACAAGACATCAAGAGCTTTACAGACGAGTCTGGAGATGTACTGCCACTAACAATTAACGATATTGATTTAAATGAGTAATTTCGATTTTAAGGTACAGACCTCAGAAATACTGAAAGATGTCAAGACTTTTACGCCAGATCCTTGGTTTGATTACAGAGGAGAGATGTGGACATTTTGGGAGAAGGAAAAGGAAATATTACCACAAGGGCACGAATGGAAGATATCAAAATTTACAAGGTCTCATAAAAATGTTTTAAGAGGACTTCATGGAGATGATGTGACATGGAAACACATAACTTGTGTGTGGGGTGAGATTTACCTTGTTGTGGTGGATAATAGGCCAGATTCCGAAACTTATCTTAAATGGGATGGTTTTATTATATCGGAAAGAAATCACAAGAGTGTATTGGTTCCACCAAAGTTTTTAAATGGTCACTTATGTTTGACAGAAAAATGTTTATTTCATTACACACAATCCTACCCTAATGATTATGTGGATTGGATGAATCAGGATGTGATGAAATGGGACGATGAAAGAGTTAAAATTAATTGGCCAGTAGATAAACCTATATTGAATTGGAGAGATAAATGATTGATAAACAATTTTTAATCGACTTTGAAACTGAGGTTAAAGAAAGATACGAGAGTGGTGAAATAAAGGCACCCGTTCATCTTTCCTCTAATAATGAAGAAGAATTAATTGAAATTTTCAAGGATGTAGAAAAAAATGATTGGGTATTCAGTAGTTGGAGAAATCATTATCATGCACTATTACATGGTATTCCAAGAGATACCTTGATGGATTTGATTGTTCGTGGTAAGAGTATGAGTGTGTATTCGGACAAACCAAAATTCTATTCATCCTCGATTGTCGGTGGAACAATACCGATAGCACTTGGAGTCGCACAATCTATTAAAATTAAAGGTGAGAAAAATAAGGTTTGGTGTTTTGTTGGTGATATGACATTTGAAAGTGGAATATTTCATGAGTGTTATAAGTACGCTAGAAATTTTGACTTACCACTGCAATTTGTGGTCGAGGACAATAATCTTTCTACTAATACGCCAGTAGATGAGACTTGGGGTAAGAAGCAACAAATACCAAGTGATGTTATTTACTACAAATACAAAAGTGATTATCCACATCACGGAACAGGAAATTGGGTGTTATTCTAATGAAGTACAAAGATGAACTTATAAGAAGTATGGAATGGCTAGGAGAAAAAGATGATACAATTTTTCTTGGTCAGTCTGTAAAGTATAGTGGAAATGCAATTTTTAATACATTAAGTACATTGAACGATTCAATGAAAATTGAGACGCCTGTATTTGAAGAAGTCCAAATGGGGATGAGTACAGGTATGGCCATGGATGGATTAGTTCCAATAAGTTGTTTTCCACGATTTGATTTTTTAATGAGATGTATGGATTCTTTAGTAAATCACTTGGATAAAATGCAGGTCATGACTGAAAATACCTTCAAGCCGAAGGTCATCATGAGAACCTCAATTGGTTCGACCAACCCTTTGAATGGTGGGGTTCAACATACACAAGATTATACAAAGGTGTTCAAAGATATATTGACTGAGGTAGATGTAATATTGTTGAATGAACCTGAAGAAATTTTTCCCACATTTCAAAATGCTTATGAAAATGACGGGTCTTCTCTAATAATAGAATGGGGTGATTATTACAATGAAAAATAAAAATGTTTTAGTAACTGGTGCGTCAGGCATGATTGGTCATGTGGTTGTTGATAAACTTATCAAAAAAGGTTATAATGTAAGAGCTACAGATATACAATACAATATAATTACCGAAGATGTTTTCACGGATTACGACAGAAATCAATTCGAGTTTAGAATGTGTGATTTGAGAAACTTTGATAGTTGTAAGGAATTAGTAAAAGGTGTTGATGTAGTTTATCATGTGGCAGGTATCAAAGGTAATCCACAAACTGCAAAAACAAAACCATCTCGATACTTTGTTCCATTGTTACAATTCAATACAAATATGATGGAAGCAGCAAGGTTAGAAGGTGTTGATTGGTATCTGTATACAAGTTCGGTTGGTGTCTATAGACAAGATGATGTTTTACAAGAGGATAGTGTATGGAAAACCTTTCCAACAGAAAATGATACATACCCAGCGTGGGCAAAAAGAATGGGTGAATTACAGGCTCATTCATACGAAGTAGAATTTAATTGGGAAAATTACTCAATTGTGAGACCAGCAAATGTTTATGGGCCTTACGATAACTTTGGGGAACATTCAATGGTAATACCATCTTTGATTAAAAAGGCAAACGAGAACGATGTATTGAATGTTTGGGGTGATGGTTCACCAATAAGAGATTTTATCTATTCTGAAGATGTTGCCGATGGTATGATACACATGGTAGAGAACAAGATAAACTCACCTGTAAATCTTGCAAGTGGTAATGGTGTGACAATTCGTGAGATTGCCGAGATAGTTGCAAAATATTTTGATAAGGAGATAGTATGGGATAAAGACAAACCGATGGGTGATATGAAAAGAATACTTAGTACAGAAAGAGCACAAAGTTTTGGATTTAAGGCAAGTACATCATTCGAGGATGGGATAATCAAAACAATTGAGTGGTACTTGGGAAAATGATATTTGGGTATGAGAGATTACAAGAAAATGGTGACCCGATTGAGAATTGTTTAGATTTTGTATCTAATGATTGGGCAATTTGTGATTGTCATAATTACTTCTGTGGAATGTTTCAAAAGGTAAAACATGATTTTATACAAAGAACAGAATCAGGTGAGTTTCAAGTTAATACGCCACTTGAATTTAGGTCGATAAAAAGTATCAATGATGAAAAGTATTTTTATGTGGTCAATATCAAAGAGTTCGCCGCAGCTATGGGAGTAGATAGGGTAAGTGGTATAGAACTTGATAATCATGTATTTGAATATGTAGACAAGGTAGTGTTGAATCACTGCCGTATTAATAAATGTAAGATTATAATAAATTATGGATATGAGGGGTTTGGTGGTGATATCAACGATTCAATATTGAGTCCGACACTATTGACAAAACTACATAAGATTCTTGATGAGTATAATCTACCTCATGAAAACATTATCTATCTTGATGGGAATACTTTTATTGACAGTAAAAATTTAGATACTAAGGTGAAGTATTTTTCATATGAATATTGTGCGTTAGATTGGGAAAGATATACTTCAATGCATCCATCAATGACTTATCATGGGAATAAAAAGTCGATTCAAAATTTAAAAAAATTTGAAAAAACAAAAGATGTGATAAGGAATAAACATTTTTTATCATTCAATAGGTTACCTAAACAGCATAGGTTTGATTTTGTATTGAGTTTATTTAAAAATAGGATACTTGATAAGGGATATGTTTCGTTTCCAAAGAAGAATACATTTTGGAAATTTGAAACATACTACCAAGATTTAAAACCATATGAATTGAAATTTTTCGATGTACTGCCACTAACAATTGACGATATTGATTTAGAGGAAAAGAAATGGTCATTTGAACTAACCAATAATAATTTTTACTTGGATTCATATTTTCAAGTCGTGAATGAAAATCAATTTACAAGTTTGGATGACCAAATACAATTTTCGGAGAAAGTATGGAAACCAATCACAAATTTTCAACCATTCGTGTTACTTGGAGATAGGTTTATGTTGAGACAATTAAAAGTTTGGGGATTTCAAACCTTCGAACCATTCATCGATGAAAGTTACGATAATGAACTTGATAAGGACAAAAGATTTGATATGGTAATTTCACAAGTCAAAAAATTATGTGAAATGCCAATAGAAGAGATTGATGAGTGGTATTGGTCTATTGAAGATAAAATTAAACACAATTACTATCATTTTTACAATCAATTTAGTAGGAAACAAAGAGATAAACTATATAAAAAGTTAAAGGAGACATTATGAAAGTTGGTTTTATAGGTTTGGGTAAGTTAGGATTACCTTGTGCCTTAGCAGTTGAATCAAGGGGACACGAGGTTATTGGATATGACCCATCGGAGCAAGTCGAACAGATTATAGATTCGAAACAACTTCAGTATCAAGAAATTTGGGCACAAGATTATCTTGATAAGTCAAAGATACAAATTAGGCCAGTTGAGGATGTTGTTAAACATTCCGAAATTATCTTCGTACCGATACAGACTCCACACGGAGAAAAGTTTGAGGGGTCAACGAGAATACCTGATGAAAGAGAAGATTTCGATTATTCATTTTTGAAAAAGGGAGTCAAAGATATTTCCGATGAGATTGAAAAACAAGGTAAAGATAGGATAGTGATTATAATTTCAACTGTTCTACCAGGTACAATAAGACGAGAAATCATGCCACTCTTAGGAACACACACAAAACTATGTTACAACCCATTCTTTATTGCCATGGGTACAACTATGAGGGACTTTCTTAAACCTGAGATTGTATTATTTGGGGTTGATGACCATGTGGCAGCACAGAAGGCAAAAAAGTTTTATCGTACTCTACACCATCAACCATTTTACGAAACCACGATTGAAAACGCCGAACTTATCAAAGTAGTGTATAATACTTTTATTGGAACCAAGTTAGCATTTGTCAATACGATAATGGAGATGTGTCATCATTTACCAAATACGAATGTGGATGATGTAACAAACGCACTTAAAATGTGTGATGATAGAATTATCTCGGACAGATATCTAAGTGGTGGTATGGGAGATGGTGGTGGCTGTCATCCACGAGATAACATAGCCTTGAGCTGGTTGAGTGATAAATTAGGTGTGAGTTTTAATTGGTTTGACAATATAATGAAACAAAGAGAGATACAAACTGAATGGTTTGCCAGTTTGATAGAAAAGTATAAAGAGGATAGGACAATTTGTATACTTGGTCAATCATTTAAGCCAGAAACAAACATAATGACAGGTAGCCCATCTATCCTATTAAAAAATATTTTGGAAGAACGCGGACATCAAGTAGATATGTGGGATCCGTATGTGGATGAGCCAGGACATACTTACATGATGGATGATA
>Ga0209232_1001272_pt1 | contig 13818 bp, 9 predicted proteins | sample ETNvirenome_2_60_FD_184066 | JGI IMG/M metagenome (GOLD analysis project Ga0209232, IMG submission 184066) | Marine viral communities from the Pacific Ocean - ETNP_2_60 (SPAdes) (version 2) | ecosystem: Environmental > Aquatic > Marine > Oceanic | place: Pacific Ocean | collected 2013-06-22
AGTATTAAGAGATGTTATCTATAGAATGCAAAACAACATCAGAATTGATCCAGCTTCAGAAGTAGGTAATCCAATAGTTATATCTAGCGGTGCTACTTCAGCACCTACAACCAATACTGCACCTCAATACAGTCAAGAAGACATGGACACACTTAATAAATACGGATTAGGACAATAATATATGGCCCAAATCGCTCTTGAAGATATACAACGAGCCGTAATAAAAGCACATAATAGCGGTGACATTGATGGAGCAAAACGATTAGCTGATATTTACAAAAGACAATCAGCACAAATGGGTCCAGGACCCACAGAAGTCCAACCACAACAACAAGAAGTTGTACCAGAAGGTAGTGGTCCATTCGAGAACTTCACTGGTGCATTACAATATGGTGCTGACACTGCATTAGAAAGACTTGGAACTACTGCAACTATGTTAGGTGCAGAAGATACAGGACAAGCACTGCAAGGCGCAATGCAATCACCAGAAAACTATGTCAGTGCAGCACAGCAATTTACCCAAGGTGATCCAGATGGGAGTTTTGCCTGGAGATATTTACCTAAAGCTGCTGTTGAAGTAGTACCACAATTTGCCGGTGCATTAGCAAGTCGTGCAGTAGGTGCGACAGCAGGTGGTTTGGTAGCTGGACCAGGTGGTGCTGTTGTAGGTGGTTTAGCTGGACCAGCAATATTTGAAGCTATGCAATTACTTGGTCCAGTAGCTAAAGAACGTGCCATGAACCAAGGCCGACAAGAGCCAAACATGGACGATTGGAAATGGTCTATGGGCACGTCTGCTGGTTCCGGTATTCTTAATACAATTGCACCAGGTTCATCAGGTATTTTAAGAAGAACTATACTAGAAACACTCACTGAAGGAACTCAAAGTGTTATCGAGCAAGCCGGTACAACAGCACAAACTAATGTTGGTCTACAAATTGACGAAAGAGAAGCATTAGCTGAAGGTATTATTGGTGGTACTGCTGCTGGTGGTGTTACTGCTACAACATCTTTGATACCTGGTGTCCGTAATCAAACTCCAGAAGAAGCCAATAATGAAGATGCACAAGCAAGAGCAAGTTTTGCCAATACATTAACTAGAGTCGCCAATGCCAATAACTTCAACCTCAAGAATGTAAATCCAAATTCTAAAAAAGGTGCCAAACAAGCACTTGAAGTAGCACATGAACAACTGACAGGTGAGTTAAAAGAAATAAAAAATGATTTAAAACCTAAGATCAAAGTAACCGACAAAGATGGTTATGAAAATCTTATGAATAAAGTTTTAGCCGACACTGCATTTAGGCAAGGTAAAAACAAAGTAAAAAGCATGGTAGGTTCCGAGGAGTTTTCCGCACTTGAAGAACTTGCTGGAGATACTTTTGAAGGCCAAAGAGCCAGGCAGATCATGCTAGAACTAAATGAGTTAACCGGTATTTTTAATACTGGCTTAAAAGGTGGATTGTCTCAATACACAGATCGTTTCGGTATTATTGGTAACAGTGGTAACTACAACCCACTTATGTCTGGTTTAGAAAGTGTTGTTAGACCAACAAGTGCCATAGGTTTAGGCTCCATCAACCCAATGATTCCTGTTGGTATGGCTGCTGTCCAAGGTACTGGTAGAGCAGTAGATGCTCTTACTGGACGTAGATCAATTGTTAAACGATACGTAGAGCAAAACAAAAATAAACCTACATTGATGGAGTCTACTGCACCATCTTTACGTGCCAAGGCTAAAAGAGAATCAGATGAAGCAGACATACTGAAAGCAGCACAAGCTAAAAAGAAAGCTGAAAAAGATGCAGCTAGAAAAGCAGCACGTAGAGAAAGCTACGACAACAACATACAAATGACAAATCCAGATGATCCACAATTCATCATTCAAGATGCACTTGGTGTAGAAGATGTTCAGGCATTTAAAGTAATACTTCAAGAAGCATTAGATAGTCCTAATGTTGGAGATGGTACTAAATTTATTATCAACGAACTCAACGCATTGATGATGGGCGATAGTTATGGAATATCCAGTTATGCAATCATACCCAACCTAAGAAATTTCTTAGATGTCCAAAGACCAGATTTAATGGAACAATTTAACCTGGATCCTAATGATAGAGATAAGAAAACATTAGCTGCTAAAGGTGTTACAGCAGAAGTCTCTGGTGCTGAAGCAAACATACAAAGAGGTATCCAAGAAAATAGAGAATTTTTAGATTCACTAAGAGAAGCAGTCAATGCAGAAGATATACCTCCAATTGCAAAAGTTAAATTATTAGGTGCACTTGATAAATTAGGTGAAAACTTAGGAATTGATCCATTAGCTAGAGTATCTACTATCAGACAAGATTTAGCAGATGCCAATGTTGACGAAGAGTTGATAGTAACTTTCGTTGATCCTTATATTGATCGTGTTGTCACACAACAAGCTAATAAACCCACAATAAAACCTATACCGAGTGTAGAACCTGTAAAAAAAAACGAGGTAACTCCTGAAGAAATAAAAAAAGCAGAACGCAAGAGAGAAATACAAGCACTTAGAGACCAAGCTAATCTTGAAAGATTCGGAACACCACAAGGAGTAGATACTTCATATCGAATGGATCATCAACCCAGAGAAGATGGTGCACGATTAGACGATATGACAGGGGGTGGTGAGTATTTTCCAGATGATATATATAGTCCTAATGGTCTTAGATTTTATGGTAATCCAAATAATAAATTTGACAGGGAAAGTTTTAAAGTAATCCAAGAGTCAAGAGGTAAACCAGAAAAAGAAGTGACTATATATAGGGCAGTACCAAAAGGTATCAAAACCATTAATGTAGGTGATTTTGTAACTCTCAGTAAAACTTATGCTGAAGATCATGCTTTTTCTGGCTATGGTATTTCAGGACAAGATTCAGGAGAGGTAATCTCAAAAAATGTAAAAGTAAAAGATTTAGTATCAGATGGAAATGATCTCAATGAATTTGGCTATTACCCAACAAACTAGGAGCACTCTATGAGAAAAGCTAGAGCAAAAGCACCTAAGAAATCCAAGCATCCACAAAAAGCACCTAAAAATAACTACTTCGCAACATTAATGTCTACTCCAGAAGGTAGAGCATTACGAAAAGAATGGTCCACTAAGAAAAGAAAGAACCCTGGTAGACCAAAAGGTGTTCCCGATGGCCACACTAAAGAAACCATTGCGCCATTACGAAAACAAGCGAAAGAAGAAGCAAAAAAGGCAGTAGAAATTATGACAAAGAAATTTGATATACCAGAAGATGATGCAGCCAAAGAAGCACTCCAATGTGCAGTAGAAATAATACGCACTCCCGGAGAGACTAGAGAAAGACTCAGTGCTGCAAGACTTGTCCTGGACTTCACTAAGTCAAAACCTGCAACTAAATCCGATGTATCAATATCGAAAGCAGAAGATTTCTTAGTTGATTTGATGAAAGAAGAAGAGGGCGAGAATGAAGAAGAAACTCAAGGAAGTAAGGAAGAAACTACTTAATGACTTTAAGTATTATGCAAAAGCAGCACTTAAGATCAGAACCAAAGAAGGTGAGATTGCACCTTTAAAACTAAATAAAGCACAAGAGATACTGCATGAAGCTGTAGAAAACCAATTAAAAACTGAAGGTAAGATACGAGTAATTATACTGAAAGCCAGGCAACAAGGATTGTCTACTTACACAGGTGGTTACTTATACTTCAGTGTTAGTCAAAAGCCAGCTTGTAAAGCACTCGTGGTTACGCACCATGCAGACAGTACCAGGGCATTATTTGATATGACAAAACGATATCATGAGAACTGTCCAGAGATACTAAAACCACACACTAAATATTCATCAAGAAAGGAGATCAGTTTTGACGTACTCGACTCTTCATTCGTGGTGGCAACAGCAGGTGGTAGTGCGATTGCAAGAGGTGAAACACTTACTCATGTCCATGCCAGTGAATTGGCATTCTGGGCCAAGTCTACTGCCCTCGATAACTGGAATGCTCTTACACAAGCAGTGCCAGCGACCAAAGGCAGTGCAATATTTGTTGAAAGCACTGCAAATGGTGTTAACGGTATTTTTTATGATTTGTGGCGCGGTGCAGTAGATGGTACTAACGGTTACATTCCTGTATTTATACCTTGGTATGTTAATCCTGAGTACCGGGAATCTGTTCCAGAGAATTTTGAACGATCTCCTGAAGAAGACGATTTAGTAGAAGAGTATGCTCTTGATGACGAGCAGCTTATGTTCAGAAGACGTAAGATTGCTCAAAATGGTATTGATCTATTTAGACAAGAATACCCGGCAGAACCAGAAGAAGCATTTTTAACAACTGGTAGGCCAGTGTTTAATCCAGAGCAACTACAGAAATGTTTGGCTGATACTAAAGATGTCAAAGAGCGACTCGCACTAGAAGGCAGCGAGTGGTTACACAATGTCAGAGGTGAATTAACTACCTACTATAAACACGATCCAGGTGAGCACTATGTTATTGGTGCTGATGTGGCTATGGGTGTAAGAGGTGGTGACTATTCCGTTGCCCAGGTATTGGATAGTAAAAGAAGACAAGTGGCTACCTGGAGAGGTCATGTCCATCCAGATTTCTTTGCAAAAGTATTGTATGCCCTGGGTGAATATTACAATGAAGCATTTATATGTGTAGAGAATAACTCACATGGTATTTTAACTTGTACCAGGTTAGCTAAAGATATGCATTATCCTAATTTCTACACTGAAGTAGTCCACGACAAAATTACAGATAGAGAAACAGTAAAACTCGGATTCACAACCAGTACAAAAACTAAACCTTTAATCATTGATCAACTCAGAGGATCAATGCGTAAAGAAGAACTAGAACTAAACAATAAAAACACAATAAGAGAAATGCTCACTTACATTGTTACCGAAAGTGGTGCAATGCAATCAGACAGTGGATGTTTTGATGATTGTGTTATGTCTTTGGCCCTGGCAAACCATGTTCACCAAGGTGCCTGGGAACCAATAGAAAGCACAGATAATTTTTACATAGAGATGATATAAATGGCGAAAATAGAAGAGTATAAGAAACTCGAAGATGATCAAATTGTTACTCTCATAGATAGTAATGTTAGTAAATCTGTAGGGTACTACGACTCAGAAATATCCGTAGAAAGAACTAGAGTCTACGACTACTACAATTCTACCTTACCGAAACCACAGCATGACGGTAATTCAAGATATGTCTCACAAAGTGTTTTTAACCAGGTAGAGTCAATGAAAGCTGCCTTATTAGAAACCTTTAGTGCCGGTAATAAAATCGTTAAGTTTGATCCTCAAGATGAAAACGACATACAAAATGCAGCAGTATGTACTGCGTATGCAGACTATGTAGCCTTCAGACAAAATGATCTCTATTCTGTAATGCAATCTGTAATACATGATGGCTTAGTAGCACGTAATGGTATTGCCAAAGTGTTTTGGGCACCAATGACAAGTTTTACTACCGAATACTTTGAGAATTTAACACAAGATGAATTTGATCTATTGATTGCTGATGACACTGTTGAGATTGTTGAGCAACTTAAAGATGAAAAAACAAATTTGATTACAGGTTCTATCAATGTCTACCGGGATACATCAAAAGTATGTATTGAAGCCATAGCACCAGAAGAGTTCCTTATAGAACCACAAGCTATGAATTTAGATACTATAAACTTTTGTGCACACAGAACACGTAAAACCATCAGTGAACTTCGTATGGAAGGTTACGATGAAGAGTTAATCAACGAGATTGGTGATCACTCCGATGTTGATAGAGAAACCGATCCTGAAGTATTAGCTAGACACGATCAGGTATCTAGTGATCGTGGATTTAATGCTGATGGCTACCAGGACCAGGTAAGAAGTGTCCAGGTGATTGAAGCCTACATTATGTTAGATATAGATGGAACTGGAGTGGCAGAACTGTACAAAATCATAAAAGCGGGCAATAGTCTTTTAGATAAAAGAAAAGTAAACCGAATACCCTTTATTTCGTTCTCGCCACTTCCGATTCCTCATTCGTTCTTTGGTGCCAACTTTGGTGACAAAGTAGTTCCAACTCAAGCAGCTACGACTGTATTAACCAGGTCTATTCTTGATCATGCCATGATTACAAATAACCCACGTTATACGGTAGTCAAAGGTGGCTTAACAAATCCACGAGAACTTATTGATAATAGAGTTGGTGGCATAGTCAATGTATCTCGGCCAGATGCAATTGCACCAATGCAACAGTCACAGCTTAACCCATTCGTCTTCCAAACAATCAAGATGCTTGATGAAAACATGGAAGATACGACTGGTGTATCCAGGATTAGCCAGGGCACAAATAAAGATGCTGTAAGTAAACAAAACAGTGCTGCCATGATCGAACAGTTGGCTACCATGAGCCAACAACGACAAAAGATTATCGCAAGGAATTTCGCTACCCAATTCTTGAAGCCTTTGTATCAAGAAATTTATGCCCTGGTAATTGAAAACGAAGATGAACAAAAAGTCATAGAGTTAGCTGGTGAATACATTACGATTGATCCGGCTACCTGGGCCGACAAAAGAGATGTCTCAATCTCATTGCACCTGGGATATGGAGAACAAGATGCAGAAGCACAGAAATACTTAGGTATGCATCAGAACTTCTCCCAGGATCCTAATTTAGCTGCAATGTATCAACCTGAGAATCAATATGCCCTGGTATCTAAGATTATGGATTTAACTGGTATTAAGAATGCAAGTGAATACCTAACACCTCCAGATCAATTACCACCTCCACAACCTGATCCAATGCAAGAAATGCAAATGCAAATGGCTCAGAAACAATTAGAGATACAAGAACGCAATACTGCTGTAGCTGAAATGAAAGCAAACATGGAAGCACAACTCAACAGTCTCAAGATAGAACTAGAGACACTCAAAGCAGAAAACCAACACGCTATACAATCAGACAATATGGACCTTAAAGAAGCGCAGCTTGCTCATAAGAAACGTATTGACCAGGCAGAACTAGAATTAGCTAGAAGTGCTGATGATCTGAGAGCAATAGCAAGTCCAACCGGATAATCCGTTTTAAAAACCCACAAGGAGACAATTATGTCTAAAAACGACAGTGCAACACCTGCGCCAGAACAAGGTGCATCCCAAGAAGAGCAATTAGTAATGTTAGGTAATGATGCCGAAGTGTTACTAAATACACCGGTCTTTAATCAAACGATTAATAGCTTGGTAGAAGCAACCTTTCAGTCTTTTGTAAACTCGAAGCCTGAAAATAAACATGAACGTGAGTCAAGTTATCACCATTATCGAGCACTTGTTGACATAGTGAATACACTTAAGCAGCGAGTCTCAGTACGTGACGAGATTGACTCCAAAAATCAAAGCGACAATAGCAATAAGGAGTAGACCATGTCACAAGACACGTCAAACAATACCCCTGGACTGCCAACTGAAAATAACGATATTGACAGTAGTGCAGAAGCCATTTTGAACAATTGGAAGGCGCAAGAGCTACCTGAAAATGATGATCAAGAGGCAACTACCGAATCTGGTGAGACTACAGAAGAGGTAGAAGAGATAGATGAAGAAGCGGTAGAAGAAGATCAAGACAATGAGGACCCTGAAGAAGATAACCAGGACGATGATCAAGATGAAGCTGATGAAGAAGAGGAAGAAGAGTCTGAAGAAGACGAAGAAGTAGAACAACTTCCACTTTCTGAAGATACAGTCATCGAGATTAAAGTTGATGGTGAAACTAAACAGGCATCCGTCAAAGAATTGAAACGACTCTATGGCCAGGAAGCATCACTCACCAAAAAGTCTCAAGAAACAGCTAAACAACGTAAGCAAGCTGAAGAGCAGATACAGAAAACAGATGCAACATTACAGGCAATGCTGAAACGTGCTGAAGAACGATGGAAGCCTTATGAAGATGTAGATTTTTACCTAGCTAGTAGGCAAATGTCTCCAGAAGATTTTAAGCTACTTCGTGCTGAAGCTAAAGCAGCAGAGTCCGACCTCAAGTTCTTACGTGAAGAGTCAAACCAGTTTTATGGTCAACTACAACAGTCAGCAGAGAAAGAAAGGCAAGAACAAGCTGCTAAAGCTGTAGAAGTCCTGAAAGCTGATATTCCTGATTGGAGTACATCTTTGTACAACGATATCCGGGAATACAGTGTTGATTCTGGTCTACCAGCAGAACAAGTCAATCAGATAGCTGATCCAACAGTCATTAAGCTGTTGCACAAAGCGATGCTGTACGACAAGTCTAAAAAGGTAGCCACGAAGAAAAGAGCTAAAACACCTACTAAGGTGTTGAGAAGTAAAAAAGCACCTCCAAGCAAAGCCGATGTAAGACAAGCAAAACGGAAAGCTGCTGTCGATAAATTGGCAAATAGCACGAGTCGCGGTAATGATCTGGATGATGTAGCTGAAGCACTCCTTGCACGATGGGAAGCGTAATTATCATTTTTAACTTTAAGAGGTAAACCAGAAATGGCTACATATCAAACTTACCAACAGATCGGTATGGCAGAAGATGTGTCTGACGTTATTGCAAATATCTCTCCAACTTCAACTCCTATGCAGAGTATGTTCAAAACTGACAAATGTCATGCAAGAACATTCGAGTACCAGGAAGATGCAATTCGTGCATCAGCAGTAAACGCTGCTGTTGAAGGAGCAGATGCAAGTTACATTACTATTAGTCCTACGACTATGCGTAGTAATACTACTCAGATATTTTCTGAAGCATTCCAGGTCTCCAACACAAGTGAAACAGTACGTACTTATGGACGTGCTAAAGAGACAGCTTATCAACTTGCTAAAACACTTAAGGCTCTCAAGCTAGATTATGAGAGAGCATTATGTGGTGTTAGCCAAGCTATGGTAGCTGGTTCAGCATCGGCTGCCAGAAAAATGGCTTCGATGGATCAGCAAATCTCAACTTCACTTGATGCTGGCTCAAACTCTACTGATGCGCTGACAGAAGCCAAGCTGCTCACATTGTCACAAACTTGCTTTACTAATGGCAGTGAGTGCTCAGTTCTTAGTATTAAACCAGCCGATTCAACAATCGTTGCTGGGTTTGCTACAGCCACCGGAAGAAACAGAGAAATCGATAACAAAACATTGATCAACACGATTGATGTATTGATTACTCCTTTCTTTGAAACCAAGGTCGTATTAAATAGGCAGCAAGCTAACCTATCTACAATTGCGTATCTCATGGATCCTTCCATGTTCAGAAACGTAGTGTTACGTCCTTACACTAGGACTGCTATGGCGGTCACAGGTGATTCTCAGAAGCACCTTGTAACTGCTGAACTGTCAAACAAACACCTATCGTTTGCTGACAGTGGCATGATTACTGGTCTTTCATAGATCGTTAATTAACTAATTGAAAGGTTTGGCCGAGGATAAGTTTTTGCTCTCCTTGGCTTACTTCGGCCTTACCTTTCTTTTATTAACTTTAAGGAAGCAATATGTCTGATAAAGATATTGAGGGTTCAGGACCCACAGAAAATCCTGAACAAACAAAAGAAGATATCAAAGCTAAACACGACAAGATGCGTAAGAACGCAATGTACGATTTAGCAACCTCCGTTCATGATGATACCCACACTGATGGATTTCTAATTAAACAAGAACAACACATACCTCAAAATATCTTGAGTGATCTAAAGAAAGAAAGATTAGGTTCACTCAATGCAAAAGAAGGTGATCACATGAGAGTTGCCAGCGTGCCAGTAGCAGTACATGAGCAATGGTTACGTGAAGGTTTTGATATGTTCAAAGAGAGTGCAAGAGACATTGTAAAGCGGTTACAAGACCAGGATTTACACGCATTTATAACAACTAAAAAACAGGTCTAATCTAAATGAACTTAGGAAACTTAAGATCACACTTTATAGCACTACTAAACCGAAGTGATATCACCAATAGCCTGGCTGATACATTCATTGACCAAAGTATTGCACGTATACAGAGACAGCTACGTATACCTTCAATGGAAAAAACTCACACCTACACCATCAGTGCACAAACTGGAAGTCTGACTATACCGAATGACTTCCTAGAGCCTATTGATCTTTATGCTGATGATCATTCCCTAAGTCGTATCACATTCAGAGATATGCAGGATTACAAAGATAATACCTATACTGGTAGTCCTCATTTCTTTACTAGGGAAGGCTCAGACTTTCTCATATTCCCAGAACCAACATCCGGTACTGTCAAACTTAATTACTATGCACAATTTCCAGCGATGTCTTCTGATTCCGATGAAAACATCCTGGCCCAGGTAGCAAGTGATCTCATAATCTATGGTGCCCTAGGTTATGCAGCAGATTACTTCCTGGATGAAAGAGCACCGTTATACGAAGATAAATTCTTAACATTCTTAACTGAGGTCCAAGAGCAAGCCAACGATCAAGAACTAAGTGGAACTTTAATAGCAATCCGTCCTGCAACCGAATATGGCCAATTTTAGGAGTCGTTAATGGCAACAACCTCATTCTTTTCAAGCACTGGTCCTACCAATACTGAAACTGATGCTATCGAGAGTAGTGTCAATGCAGCAGCAGCCAGTCAAACAGCAGCAGCCACATCAGAAACCAATGCTGCTGCCAGTGCTACATCAGCAGCTTCATCGGCATCAAGTGCAACTTCAAGTGCATCCTCGGCCAGTAGTTCCAGTTCATCAGCAACTACTGCAAAAACTGCTGCCGAAACTGCCAAGACTGCCAGTGAAGCAGCCAGAGATTTAGCTAACACATATAAAGATGCAGCAGCCACAAGTAGTGCAACTGCTACTACCAAAGCCAATGAAGCCTCAACTTCAGCTACCAATGCTGCCAATTCTGCAACAGCAGCAGCTTCGAGTGCATCAGCAGCATCTACATCGGCATCTAACGCTGCCAGTTCTGCTACTTCGGCTGCCTCGAGTGCTGCCGGTTTAACTGACGAAGCTATCCAGGATAAAGTTGGTGCAATGTTCAGTGGTAATACTGAAACAGGAATCACAATTACTTACCAGGATGGCGATGGCACGATTGATGCGGTGGTCGATACTTCAAGTCTTACAGAAACTCTCACTAACAAAACACTAACAAGTCCAGTCTTAAATACAGGTGTATCTGGAACTGCAATTAAAGATGAAGATAATATGTCTTCTAATTCAGCTACACATTTAGCCACACAACAATCAATTAAAGCCTATGTAGATGATGTTGCTCAGACTACTGAAGAAGTACAAGATATTGTAGGTGCTATGTTTAGCAGTAATACTGAAACTGGTATAACTGTTACTTATGAAGATTCAGATGGAACGATAGACCTTGCTGTTGGTACTCTTAACCAGGACACGACAGGCACAGCAGCATTAGCTACAGAAATAACTGTTAGTGCTAATAACTCAAGTGATGAAACTGTTTATCCATTGTTTGTCGATGGTGCAACTGGAAGCCAGGGTGCAGAGAGTGACACAGGTTTAAACTACAATCCTTCTAGCGGTATTCTAACTGCAACTCAATTTACTGGTAATCTCACTGGTAATGTAACAGGTAACGTCAGTGGTTCTTCGGGATCAACAACTGGTAACGCAGCCACATCAACAGTAGCGACTAATGTTGTAGTTACGGACAATGAAAGTGGAAATAACAATTGTGCGATAACATTTGTTAATGATCTTGATGGCTCTACGAGTATTGGTCTTCAAAGTGATGGTAATTTATTTTATAACCCATCTACAGGAACACTGACTGTAGAAAACATATCGGTATCAGGCACTCAAACGATTGTCGATAGTGTCACCATGAACGCATCGAACCAGGTGGTTTTTGAAGGTAGCACAGCAAATGCACATGAAACTTTCTTAACTTCAATAGATGCTACTGGTGACAGAACCATATCGTTACCTGATGTTTCTGGAACACTACCTGTATTGGCAGCAGTATCTACTACACAAATTACGTCTACACCTGAAGAATTGAATATCTTAGATGGTGTAACTTCTACAACTGCTGAATTAAATATTCTTGATGGAGTAACGTCAACAGCATCAGAGCTAAACCTATTAGATGGCTCATCGGCTAATACCGTAGTCAACTCAAAAGCAGTTATCTATGGAAGCGGTGGAGAGTTAGCCGGAACTTTATCGACAGCAGCACAAACTAATGTTACCTCATTAGGTACTCTATCTAGTCTGACTGTATCTGGCGATGTTACTGTTGATACAAATACTCTAAAAGTTGATTCAAGTAACAATCGAGTCGGTGTTAACCAGGCCAGTCCTGATGTAAGTATTGATGCTGGTTCTAATACGGATGCTATTCACGTACCAGTTGGAACTACTGCACAAAGACCAGGTAGTCCAGCAGCAGGTTACTTTAGATACAATTCAACAACAGGTGATTTTGAAGGCTACACAGGAAGTGGTGAATGGGGTGCGATTGCTGGAAGTGGTGGAACAGCACCTATAGTAAACACTATGTCTGGCGATGGATCTGACGATACTTTAACTCTAACTTCTGCACCAGTTAATGAAAATGCCACAGTAGTTACTGTAGATGGTGTAGTACAACACAAAGATACTTATAGTGTATCTGGAACTACCTTAACATTTTCTGAAGCACCTCCAAATGGTTCAGCAGTAGAGTGTATTACTTGGGTGAATACTCAAATTACTTCTGCATTGTTATTAGAAGATGCTGATAGCGATACTAAAGTACAAGTTGAGGAGAGTTCTGACGAAGACAAGATACGTTTCGATACTGGCGGTACTGAACGTATGGTCTTAGATTCTGGAAGTCTAACTGTAACACCTAAGATTGTATCTGATGCTGGTATAGAGATAGACAATATAACTATTGACGGTACAGAGATTGACCTATCTAGCGGTGATTTAACCATAGATGTTGCGGGAAGTATAACGTTTGATTCTGACACAGGTGTAATTGATTTTGATGATGGTGGCACTAATATTGGTCGTATTGAAAATGCCAGTAGTGATTTTAAATTTGAATCAAGAGTGCAAGACAAAGATATAGTATTCGTAGGCAACGATGGTGGTACTGGTGTTGAAGCCATGAGACTTGATATGAGTGAAAAAGGCAGAGCTTCTTTTGGTGCTGACAAAGTGCATATTGGAAGCGGCCATGCAGATGCTTACTTATATGGCGGTGCAGAAGGTGATGAATATGGTGGCTCTAGTAACAACAGCGCATCATGGATAAGATTCTCTGATAACACTAGCAATAACGCTATCATGCATAATTGTGGTCATGCAAGTGGTGGTCATAGATGGGAAGTGGCAGGAACTGAAAAGATGCGTATTGATTCTGATGGTGTAGGCATAGGAACAAATCCAGCACATCCGCTTCATATAGTAGAATCAGCAGATGGTCCTAAGATCAGGCTAACCAGAGGTGGAATTTGTGAATGGGATTTCTCTATTAGTAATACATCTACATTAAGTGGTGTAGGCTCGGGTGCTTTAGAACTTCTTCCACAAAATGGCAATACAGCTAATGAATTTGCAATAGGTCAAGCGGGTACAACTTCCGCTTTATTTCACTTAACAACTAGTGGCGCGACCTTTTCAGGTTCTCTTTCTAAAGGTTCTGGTTCATTTAAGATTGACCATCCACTAGAAGCTAAAAAAGACACACACCATCTTGTTCATTCTTTTATTGAAGGTCCACAAGCTGATTTAATTTATAGAGGTAAAGTAGCTTTATCTAATGGCACTGCAACAGTCAATATTGATACAGAGGTTGGAATGACAGAAGGAACATTTGTAGCGTTAAATACA
>Ga0209232_1001273_pt1 | contig 13817 bp, 11 predicted proteins | sample ETNvirenome_2_60_FD_184066 | JGI IMG/M metagenome (GOLD analysis project Ga0209232, IMG submission 184066) | Marine viral communities from the Pacific Ocean - ETNP_2_60 (SPAdes) (version 2) | ecosystem: Environmental > Aquatic > Marine > Oceanic | place: Pacific Ocean | collected 2013-06-22
TTGCTAATAAGCGATCAAGAATTGACTCTATTTCTTGTTCTCTAAGCTCTTCATTCCTAATAGGAGAAGGGTCTTGTCTTCCACCTTCTCCTCCAGCCATTTGCTGCTCACGATAAATTTCTTCAGCTAGCTCTCGTAACTCTTCTCTAGTAGCGTTGCCACTAGGGATATTTGCTAAGGCTTCTGTAAGATCTCTTGAACTAACTGTATCTGCACCACTTAAAATTCTTTCAACATCTGCTTGATTAAGACCCTCTGGTAGATTAGCCATAGCTTGATCTATTTGAGATTGGACATCTGATAACTGGAGTCCAGGATTTTGTTGAATTAAAGAAACAACATCCTCTCTTGTCAACCCAGGATTAGCATCAACGATTCGTTGAACGTCGGCTTCGCTTATACCCTCTGGAAGCCCAGCAACAGCTTGGGATATTTGACTAGCTACGTCGTCTTCAGAGAGTCCTTGATCTAGTCTGCTTTGTAAATCAGCAATGGCCGCACTGTAATCTGGGATATTCCCCATAGATTCCGCGATAGATGCTTGAACCTGCTGTGCGATTTTGTCATTCATATCGCCAAAATTAAGACCTGTCGGGTTGAAACCAACCCCAGACATCCCACCTACGAACATTTTACGAGGTTTAACCTCGCCGCCGTAAGCCATTGGCATTGCTACCATGGGCTGTTCATCCATACTAACAACTGGTATTTCTTTATGGAAGGAGTAATTAGCCATCGTTTAACATTCCTTGGATTACCGCAGGGATATCTCTATTATTTTCTACTTCTAAAATCTCTTCTCTTAAACGTTTTATATCGTCGTTACGAGCTTCAGAACCATAATTTTCTGAACGATCCTCTGCAATAGCTTGCATAGCTTTTAACATGGTTATCGCAGGTAATTTTCTATCTTGAAGAATCATGAACGTTCTTAGTTTTTCAGGATCTTGAACAATTTTAGCTAAATATCTTCTTTTTCTTTCATCAGCACCACCTCTTATAAGTTTGCCTATAATCCCTACTCGTGTGCTCGTTATATCTAACGGGCCATAAATAAGTTTTCTAGTGGTGTCTAATGCAGTTTGTCCTGCTTCAGATCCTGCAACAGCTGCCGCCGTTTCTATTTCAGGACGTTTCATGTAGTCACTTAAAGGACTTCCTGCGAATCCTTTTTGTTGGCGCATTTGTCTTGCTAAGATGCGCAAATCTTTTGCGTAACGGAATGCTTGATCTTTACCTACAATCGGTTCTAATGCTCTGGCTAACTGGCTGTCATTTTTATAAGGTCTTAAAAACATTCTGTCTAAATTGTTAAAATTAAACGCTTTGTCTTCGCCTCCTGCAGTGAGCATTCTAGTTGCTTTCTCTGTAGTATCGTATCCAGTCATCTGCAGTTGTTTAACTAAAATTTCCTCTCCAAAATAACCCTGCAATGCTGCTCTCAAATCAGGATACTCATCCGCTATTTCTCCAATAGCTCTAACGGCTCCTTGTAATTTAGTTTGATCTAATTGTCTAGCTTGGGCAGACGGCAAACCAAAAAACATATCTAAAGTATCAGTGATTGAAGGCACTTTGCCTTCAACAGATAAATCTTCGAGTTCTCTATTTAAAGTTTCTATTCGTTTTTTAGACTGTTTTACCGCTTCCCTTGCAGTGTTTAGTAGTTCAGGTAGCTCAGTAAATTTAACAAAATCTTCTGGAAACAAAGCTCTTAACTGTTCTTCATGTTTGTTTAATAAATTTGCAAAAGCCTTACCTTGGTCAGCTGCGCTTGCATCTGGGGCAAATCTATTATCAGTTTGTCTTTGTAAAGATTCTAAAACTAAAGACCTAATACTTTGTAATTTTTGCAGACCATCTTCTTGTCGAGAAAGGTTTTGTATAAGCCCTCTAACTTGATCAGGGTTACTTGTAAGAATAAACGACCCTATCTCATTTTCTGGTTTAGTGACAATATCCCTAAGAAATCTTCCAGAAACTTCTGATTTAGTCTCTTCTAACATTTGTCTTGCTGAAACGTAATCTGCACCAATTACAGAATGTATTTCGTCTATCGAAACGTCTTTAGGATCAGTACCTGTTCTAGCTTGGTAAACTTTTCCAAGAGAGTGATCAATCATCTCATCAACCGCATCTAGTAACGCTTGACCTTTTTCCCTTACAACAGGGTTGGGATGACCGCTTATGACAGCGTTTATATTTTCTCTCATTCTAATTTGAGCATTGAGAGGAATAGCTTGTTGGGGCAACAATAACCCTTGAGCTTGTTTACCAGTAGCAGGGTCTATAATTGGTCTACCTTGAGCGTCTACTTTTTTAACTCGTTCTTGCCCTAAATACGCAGCGATATTAAAACCCTCTCCTTGGTACGGGAGAATTTCTCTAATTAATTCTTCTGCTTCTGCAGAATCAGTGGTGCCGAAAGGAGTGCCTTTTTGTTTATTAGCATTTAGAAAATCTTCTAATGGCCCTGCTATAAACCGAGGCATTTTAGTATTACCCGCTGGATCAGAGTACCCCTCTCCTTCTAAAACGTCATCTAAAACTTTTCTAGCTTCTTGAACTTCTTCTTGTTTCTCAACTAAAATCCTACTTTTTTGATCAGGAAACAAATTACTCTGAGAAACGGATACTTGTTCTTGTACGTCCGCAGCAGCAGCTTGTCGAGCCTCTCTACTTGGGGAATCTAACGCAGAGCTTAAATTAGCATCTGCCTTAGCAGATAAAATTGCAGCTTCCTCTTCAGAAAGTTCACTTAGTAACCGTTCAGTTCTAGCCCCAGTAAATAGTTCGTTTACTTGTTGTTTAGAAATAAAAGTAGACGGATCTGCTCCAAATTCTTTAACTAATGTTTGATAAAACTCATCTAAAACAATTGCATTATCTCTGGAGAAATTATGAAGTTGAGCAAACTCTCGAGAGCCTCCCATTAAATCCGCAGCAAGTAATTCTTCTAAAGCTAAAATAAAATCACTTTGCGACATTTGCCCTAATGTCTGTTGTCTATTTTTAAGAACTTCAGCTAATCTTCGTGCTGTTTTTGCGCCAAGTTCTCTTTGATCTTTAACAGAGACGTCACCAGTTTGTTTCGCTATTTTTTCAGCTAAAGTAAGAGGTTCATCGAAGTATTCTGAATCTTCGAGAACTTCTGAGATACGAGCATAATCTGCATCTTGTTGCTTTGTTTTAGGACGTTTCGCTTGAGTGCCTCTTATTTTATCTCCTAAGAGCCTAGCTTCAATAATTAACGTATCCATTACGGTGCTGTCAACAGGCATCCCTGTTGCGGTTTTCCAAGCTGAGGCAAATCCTCGTATAGCTGTATCTCCTAAAGCACCACCTATAAGAGCAGAATTAAATAAAGCACCCGACTCTTCGAGTGCTCGTCTAAACGTCATATCAGGCTGAACCGCTGGTTCTATGATATTGCCTTCTTGATCCTTTGTAGGAATTGCACCTAAACTTAAAGCTCCAAATTTGATAAGAGCCTCACTACCAGCAACTCCTACGCTGGTATATGCAATATCTTTAGCAGTAGCCATACTAAAGAAATCATCACTAACCCTAGATTCTGAGGGTACAGGTACTCTGCCTAATTCTATGTCTGCTTCAGTCGTTTCTACATTTTGTTTTATTCTTTTACGAGCTAATTTTTGGGCAAGCCCCCCAAGACCAAAACCTGCTAAAATCCCTGGGCCTTCAACAGCTACAAAACGACTCATCTCATCGAGAACAGGTTTAAAATCTCCCTCTAAAGCTGTTTGTACAGGTTGTATATTTTCTACAGGCAAAATTCGATAATCGCCTGTGTCTTCGTCTACCCCGTTATATATACTTTTTATTACTAATCCACTAGAGGGATCGTTAGGAACAACCTCAGAAACTACTGGTAATGTTTCTCTGGGATTAAAGGGATTTGGTTTCGGAGGATCGAAAGGAGCGATCACATACCCAAATTCTCTACCTGTTGGATAGGTTGGACTTCGTGCGAGCCGTGAATCATAATCGAGTTGTTCGTCAGTAGAGAACTGTCTTCTTTGCAAATAAGAAGTATCTAAGTTTTGAGATCTAACACCTCTAAGAAGATATTGTTCTCGTTGTTTTTCGTTACTTTCATATAGAAAATCTATCCCAGCATCTATCGGAGCAATCCCTGTTACACCTACATCTTCTCCAGGAACCTTATATTCGACTGTTTTTCCCGTTTGAGAATCTACTCCCATCAAACGGCCTAAGAACGAGGGTTCCCCAAAAACCGCTGTACCTACTTCATCTTCTCTTCGCTTACGAGGGGTATATTCTTGATCAACGAAAACCCCACCCTTGTCATAATATGGACGAAGCTCGTCTACATAACGACGTTCAGCTTCTTCGTCATAATCTTGTCGAAGAACGTCTTCGGTAATTTGCCCTGTAGAAACTACTTTATCTAAAAGCTCAGGAGTTCCCAGAATTTTCTTTAAAGTAAGTAACCGCGCATAGTTCTGGCTGTCCGTAGGGACTTGTAGACCTGAAATATATAACCCACTAGGAGCGTTTTGATCTAAAATTTCTTGAGCAGTATATGATTTAATTTCTTTAGTTACAGGGTCTAAATATCTTGCATCACTTGTAGAAATACCCTGACCATAGATCCCCTCAAATACTTCTTGGAAAGTAGGATCAGTAGAATAAAATTCATCGCCGACAACAGTTATTGGTTTTCTAGCCACTAGAGCGCCCCACGAACAGAGTCGTTTTCATCTTCCGATGTTTGAGTGTCGGGAACAGTTGGACTTACAACGTTATTAGCAGATCGCCCTGTACCTGAGTACATTCTATCTGTACCAGTAACAAAATCGTAGCCAAGTTGATCTAGATACTTGTTTAATCGCTGTAACAAAAAATCATTTTTAAAATTATTTGCTAAAGTTTTAGGAACAAAAATTCCGTATTTGGGATTAAATCCATAAAATCTAGTCCCAATTCCCCCAGTAACGTCATTTAATTTATCTTGAATTTCCATAACTAAGTCTTGACGTTTTTTAGGGTCTGTTTCTGAACGTAATCTTTCTAACGCGCCTTTGTTTATTCGGAATTTACTACCAAATTCAGAAATTTTTTCACGAAGATATAGTTCTCTTTCTTCTTCAGATTTTTGATCTAATCCCTCTAACTCCCTCCGAATAGCAGATTTTCGACCGTCTTGGTCGTATTTTAAAATTTCTTGATAAACAAATTGACCTACGTTACGAGAAACTACTTCAGCATTACCAGAATCAAAACCTAACGTAGCCATAAAAAATGCAATGTCTTTATCAGAAAGAGATCGTCCTTTTTCTCCTTGCGCAGCAGCAGCCATATACGCCAGTCTAATTTGGTTAGCTGCGAAAAGACCTTGTTTATTTAAGTATTCTTGTAAACGTTTTTCGTCTCTAACTAAAAAGTTCTCTCCACCAAAAAGACTTGATAAGGTACTGTCTTGATCTACAGCGGAAGATTGTAATCTCGAAAGCAATCTAGCGAGTTGTGCAGATGCTGCTTTTTTATCTGCTGAAGTAGAGCTTCCATCTGCAAAAACAGCTTCGAATTTACTATTTGCGGCGATTAATGCAGCAGCGTTTAAAGCACTATCATCGTCTTTTAGCCTAGAAGAGCTGTAACTGTCAACAGCCGTAATACCACTACCATCAGTGATCCCTAATTCCTTTAGTTCATTACCAAAATTAATAATGTTACGTTGTACTGAATCAACAACCCCAGCTATTTTTTGAGGAACTGCACTTGTAATACCATTATTAAAAGATTTAGGATCAGGTACTAAAACACCGTCAGCATTAGGAACCATCCTAACGCCTTCCATCAGAGGATCTAAAACAGCTTGAGCAGCTAACCCTAATGCCTTGATATTAAGTTGTTTTGCAACATCGGTTTCTAACTGTTCTTGTGCAGGAGTTTTCTTGCTAGAGGGTATTGGTCTTAACTCAAATCGGTCTATGCTAGTAGTTAAGATGATACCCCGTTCCGCCATCTCCTCTAAAGTAACTCGTTTGTCAAGGTCTAAAGGATCTTGAAACGTAATCTGTGTAGTTTCTTGTCCATCAGGCGTAGAGATTTTTTCGATGCGACCTTGAAGAAGAATGTCAGGATTTTGTACATCTTGAAATGGTTTAGTCTCTACGGCGGCAGATTCACCATCTAATATCGCTGCTTTAGGATTACGATAGTAACGACCTTTTTCAACTTTATTGCCAGATTGGTCTAAGTCGAAATCATCAAGACCGTTACTCCTGATCCACGTAACACCGTTCTTGTCTCGTAGAGCCATCGTTTGATAATTTACGAAATAGTTTCGTTTAGGGTCAGGCTGTCTAAAAGTATTTACTGTTAGTTCTTCTAGTTCAGGTTTTACCCCAGCAAACGCTGTTGCTCTACTTTGTTCCCTTTTTACAGCGGCATCTACCCCTGCTTTTTCTGTCGCTGCATCTAACTTCCTAGCAGCGTTAGCAGCGGTAATAAACGCAGAAGCAGAGCCATCGTCATCGTCCCCAGCTAAAGCGAAAGCAGGAGCGTATTGCAAAGCAGTGCTTAAGATATTTCCTAACCCAGTTTTAGTTTGAGGTGTTTTTATTTGAGGCATAGTTCTATCTATTTCCTCAAATCTTTGCCGCTTTAACGCTTGTCTTATTTCTTCAGGGGTAGAACCTATTTGCGGTGGCCCTTGTAACTCTTTAGGAGTAGATACTTGCGCTTGTGTTGCTAAAGGGCTGTCTTTAAAAAATTCTAAACCTGTAAGTGAACCTAACCCTTTTAAAGCAGCATCTGCTGCAAACGGAGCAGCTGTACCGAGTAATGCTCCTAAAAGTTGTTTTTTAGGATCTTTTTCGGTAGTCGTACGACGTTGTGGCGTAGGTGCAAACTGTCCTGAACGAATAGGAGTAATCTTAGGGGTAGCAACTAGATCCGCGATTCCTCCACCACCGATATTAAATCCGAAGTTCTTAGCCATGTTACGCTCCTAACTTACGAGAAGCTCTTGGAAAACGAGACGAGATTCCTCCCCCCATACTTTTCATAGCAGGGTTAAATCCCATTCGACGCACAACTTCAGGAGCTTTTTTAGCTAATGCAGCTAACCCCTGATTTGGTATTGGTCGTCCACCATCTTTAAAAGTTCCTGGAACATATCCTGGACCTCCAGGATTAGGATCATAATTGTACCCAGGATTTCCGGCTCCTGTACCCGTTCCAGTTCCTGTTCCAGCTCCTGCACCTGTGCCTGTACCCGTCCCAGTGCCCGTTCCAGTGCCTGTTCCAGCTCCAGTGCCTGTTCCAGCTCCAGTGCCTGTTCCATAACCACCGCCATAACCGCCACCATAACCACCGCCATAACCGCCGCCATAACCGCCACCATAACCACCGCCGTAGTAATTTCCAGGAGCGGCTACTCCGAAAGGAGTCTGAGCAGTGGTGCCTGAATATCCTGTTCCCCCAGCTAACGGGCCTGCACCTGTTAAGAAATTTGCATAACCAGACATCAGCTGATTCGGCAAATTATATTGACCGACGAAGTTCTGGTAATTTAAATCTAACTGGGCTTGGTTTTTAGCGCGATTCATTGCACCTACATTCATCAAAGAGCTTACATCCCCCGCTGCTAAAGTAGGACGCAACTGAGCTTGTTTATTATAGGCTTCAGCCCCAGTTTGTTGGCTTCCTGCTAATGCGCCAGCTAATCCAGCCAGTGACGACGCAGTCCCCGCTCCCATATCAAACATCTGTCGACCAGTGCCTGAGCCCATACCGTAGACCTGCTGACCAGCCTGACTTAATGTACCCGCAGTACCTTGTTTAGCTCTCATCCCTGCTTCAGCAGCCGCTAAACGAGCAGCAGCTGAAGAAGCACCTAATCCTGCTTCTGCAGAACCTGCTCCACTGCCAATGTTAAAACGTTGTTGTCCTAAATTAGCTAATGCACTAGCTAATCCTGCTTCTGCAGAACCTGCTTGTGCTCCTAATCCGGCTGTTTGTGAGGCTGCTCCTGCTTCTGCGGCCCGTTGTCTACCGAACTCCCCCATCGCTGCATCACGAGCAGAAGTAAACCCGCTAGATCTAATACCTGATAACGCCTCCGCTAAACCACGTGTACTCGCAGCAGCTCGTTCTTCAGCGCCTAACCTAGATCTAGAACCACCAAACGCCCCTGAGCTTATATCTTGTGCCCTAGCAGCAATATCTTTTTGAGTGCCTACTTTTTCTAAATCTGCAATAGTTTGTTGTACAACTGCGTCTTCATACGGGTTTTGAAAACGATCTATATCTGCTGTATCAAACTCTGCAGTGCTGGCTCTAGTACGTTCTAACGCTTCTTGTAAATAGGGCTGTTGAATTTCTGTGGCTCTACGAGCAGCTGATTCCGCACCCTCAAGTGTAGAGCGACCTTCAGCAGTACCTCGTTGAATATTCGCGATACCTGATTGATAACCTTCTTCTCCACGACTACGAACACCATCAAGGGCATAAATTAACCCTTGTTCAGCTTCACTAGCTTTATCAACACCTTTACCAAGAAACTCAGAGGCTTCATTAATACCAAGTCTTGTGTAATCTTCGCCTTGTTGTTGTGCACGAAGTGCCGCAGCTTTTGCCTCTGAAGTTCCCCCAGCCATAGTGCCCAAGGCTTCTTCAGTTAGTCCTGTGCTACGAGCAAGATATGGAAGATAAGAACCGATGCCTTGGTCAGTAAGCTGCATAGCAAGTTCTTCTCTAGGAGAAAACCCTGCGATGCGAGGATCGGTATAAGTAAAGGGAGAACTATCGGGTGCCCCAAGCGACTTGAACTGACTAGCGTAATAGTCCTCTACAGTCGGTAATAAGCCTAATCGACCCCCTCGCCCTGTTAATAGGTTATAAACAAGTTCATCGGGAGCCTGATAACTATATGCGTTTTCGTTAGCCATGATTATTTACCGAAATTAATTTTATCAAGGGCCGCGATTCCTTTATCGAAATCACCGTTACCCATCCGTTTTACCGCTTTATGCGACATAACGTATTCTTTATCGCTCGCCCAGATAGGAACTAGGTCTTCTTTTGGGCCTCCTGGCCCGTCTACTTCGCCGCCCTCTAAAAAGAGCTTACGGCCTAATACAGAGCCTTCAGGGGGCTTTCCTCCTGCGGACATACCGATACGAGGAGTTGAGACTCGCGAAGGTTGGAAACGAGGTCTAGGAGCGGAAACTACTCTTTCTGTTTCGTCTTCGCCTATTGCTTCTTTTACTAAAATACCACCGATAGTTCCTGCGCTTTCGCCTAATTGTTTAGCGACTACAGGGTTTTCTTCTAAGTATTTTTGTAATTTTTCCAGTTTAGTTCCGACTTCCATATTCTCTAAATCAGGAGCGGCAACAGCGGGTTGTTCCTCAGGAAGAGTAACAGGAGAGTTATACGCTTCTAGTGAGGGGACTTCAGCGCTTGGAGACTCAATAACATTAGAGGGTGCATCAGCTGGTGTAGCAGCGGCTTTTAGTTGTTCAAGATCGAACATACTTAGATCGTAAGGCACAGCAGTAGAAGTTGCCATACCAGCTTGAGCCTTCGTTATTTTTTGTTGTTGTAAAGGCGCATCTACTTTTTTACGGTATTGCTCGTTAATCGCTTCTACCAGTCGGCTTCCCCCAAGGTTGCCGATGCCTGTATTAGCACCGTATGTGGCGTATTTATTTAAAATATCTGTGGTAATGTCAGACGGAACACCTATCTCTTGATTTTGCTCTGCCATCTTACGAGCATTAGATTCAGGGTTCGCCATAGCACGAACTAAAGAAGTGGTCTGTTCGTCGTCGAATAATCTAGTCATGAACTTTTCTTCTCAGGAGATTTTATCACAATGACACCACCACGTTACCGTTGGTAGCAACACTAACTGTCCCGATACTCCCTGTTGCGCTAACCCCAGAGGTGCTTGGCGTTGAGATATTCTGCCAAGAATCCCCCAAATATACTTGAAGAACGTTCTCTGTGGTATTCCAAATAACGTCTCCTTTTTCAAAACTCAATGTATCACGATTCGCTGAGGTATATTGTGGAGTACGATCAGGATCAAAATTACCGACGTTTAGTTCTAACAGACGCATTGCTCTGTTAAATGTTGGAGCCTCTACCGTAGAAGAGGCTGCTTGAGGTAATCTCCCTGGAAGTATTCTTCCCATTAACGTCTACCGTTAGGCTGAACATCCAGCCTTGTTGCACCAATCCTAAAACCAACGCCTAACCTGTCTACAAGTTCTGCATCGTCATCAGATTCAAATCGCACGGCTGCTTGTCGGCCTCTTGCTCTTGTATCTACTTTAGTTGTTGACGGAGTAAACGAACTTGTTTGATCAGTAGTTAACGTGTCTCCTGGAAAATTACGAGCTTTCAAAACTAAATTTATTTTTTGTGTACCGGAAGAATCTCCAGTGAATTTAACGTCTGGAATACACCGTCTAATAAACTGGAACTGTTCTCCGTCTCCAATATCAAAATCAGCGCTCTCAATAAAGACGTTATTCATCGGAGAACCATCGTCATCGAATCCTGTTTCATGTGAGTATAGATAAGCAGTGTCGCTATCTTTTCCTGCTGCTCTAGGAAACGAAACTAAACCCTCATCTAACCACGCTGTTCTTGAAAGTTCTCCAATAGACCATGTATTTTCTACATAGTTATAGGTAACGTACCTATCTATAACAGTGTTTACACCTGAGCAATAAAACCAACCAACTTCATCGAACTGTTTATTTACGAACCCGAATACTTGAAACGCTTGTCCCTCGTTAAGGTTATCAAAAACAAAAGCGTGAACAGTACAAGGGACAGGTTGCACTGATCCGTTGTACATATAAAAGCCTTTTTTATCCATCCAGAAGATGCCGTTAGGACTGTTTATTGCGGCGTTAGGCCCAATGAGGCTAACCCCTTCGTTTAATAAAACAAGTCCAAACGTATTCGGTGGGCCAATAAACTGTAAGCTGTATAAAGCAACATCAGTCCAAATTAGTGTTTCTTGTCTCGCTCTAAGTCCCCCAATTATTTCTGAGCCAGCAGAACAACGTAACGAACCAGCGGTATTAGTAGCCAAAGGTTCCCACTCGGTAGCATTTTCTTGATCAGAAAACGCAATTAATAGCGGGTCGATGGTGCCGCTTCTTGAACCACCACTTATCGGGTCTGCTCCTAACACAATAACGTGTCTATCAATATCGGAAACTAAAACCTGCAGCCCTTTAGTTGGGGCAAGGTTAGCCCCTGCTAAAGAAGATAAAGCGACCGCTCGCGTGTTTAGACCACTGGTTTTATCCCAGTAATAAATACTTCCCGCACGAGGATTAGAAATTAAATCCTCCCCAAAGTTGTCCATCGACCATAAACGTAGCTGGTTTGCATCTCCTAATGACGTTGTAGAACCCCATGTTCCAGAACTCCATGTACCTACCCCCCAACCTGTTCCGTCGACGAAAACATCTAGGCCGGAGTTAATCTGATAAGTGCCAACCACACTGCTGCCACCATTACCAGTGTCGCTGCTATTTGCAGTAACCTCTGTTCCACTGGTGTCTTTAGCAATAATAGTGAAGGTGCTTGCAGTTGGGACTGTTTGTACTTGGTATTCTTGGTTCAATACCTCTGCAGTAATGTTTCCACCTAAACTAGCTGCACCAGAAAAAGTAACGAAATCACCGTTTACTGCTCCATGTCCAGTATCCGTAACTGTAATCGTGCTTGATCCATTAGTCGCAGCAAAAGTTACATCTCCCGCGCTGGTCGTTTCGCGTATCGGGGTTATATCGTTATAGCTTGTGCCTTCCTGTATATAAAGTTTAAATCGTGTACCTAGTCCAAGGAGTTTCGTACCATCTAAATCTACCCAGCCATGAAGCTTTCTGCCTGTTCCCTCATACGAAGTTTCAATATATTTTTGCCAGCCCCCTATTTTCTCTGGTAATCCTTTACGAAACCGAATTAGGTTAGAATCAAACCATCCTCCCTCTGCGGAGTAATCGGTTCCCTCTTTATTGATCCCAGGATTAAATATATATTTTTGAAGGGCCATTACTGGTAATCTCCAGTGCGGATCATCTCAGTTACTTCTACAGCACGATTACCTACTTGCTGACTCCAACGCGAATCCATAAATTCATCCGCTGCTATATCAAACTGTTCACGAGACATGGCTTCTAAAGCCTTTACAAAACCACGTAAACGTGTCAGACCAAGATTAAAGCATATGTCAACCATCGCGTCTTGTCTTGCATCATTAAGCGCAGGAAACCAGAAATAGGTATCTGTAAGTTCCTGCTTAACACGAGTTATGTCGTTGATTAACAAAAAGTCTATCTCGTCTTCAGTTAAGCCAAGACCGGACTCTGCGATATTACGCCCCACGCCAATGGTTTCATACCCTGCACTACACAGATAAACATGGCTACGCACTCCCTCATGGCGTTTTAGCATTTCAATTAGTTCATTAGCCATTATTTCTCCCGACTTACTCCTTGTACCTTTTCATATGATCTCATAGCTCCAAGGCCAAGCATGCCCATCATAACGGGTACTAACAAAGTAGTATCTATTTCTGGCACATCTACCCAAATACCAAGGATATTCGAAAGGATTGTGTTATAGAAAAGACCTAGCGCACATACCCACCCGATGCAAGGTCGCCAGCCAGCCACGAACAAAGATTTAGAAGCCGCTTCAACTTTATTTACTTCTAACTGTCCTTTAGCAAGCTCTTGAGCATGTCGCTCTGCCATGGTAGCGATTTCATGCGCTAAAGCGTTTTTCTGATCTTTATCTTCAATTACTTTATCTAGTAACTGAGTGGCTGGGCCTATAAGTGATCCGAGTATGCTCATCGTTTTGCCATATACGCTGTAGCGCCAAAGTATAGCCCTACAATACTCGCCTGACTAAGGAACAGCATGTCGCTCAAAGACGCCAGAGTGGACAAACGAGACTCAGGAATGAAGGGCAGAAGTGGTAAAATAGCGTAAACCACCATACTGCTAAGACTAACCCAAGCCATTCGGCGTTGACTATCTGCTTTCTCTTCACGCAGTTCGATTTCAACAAGTTCTTGATTTCGTGCCAGTTCTTCATCAGTAACCACCCCATCCCCATCGAGATCATACTGAGCATACCGCGATTTAGGCTCTAATTTCTTAGGACTCATTAGTCATCATCCTTTCTAGCGGGATCACGAAACAGTATCTTAGTGCCTGCTTCTGAGGTAGGTATCTCCCTGACACGGCAGTAAGTTTTGAAGTAGCTATTGTTGCTCAATAACTCATTGATCGCGCCTACAGACTGTGCGTTGAGCGCCTTGGAGTATTCTAAGCACGAGGTCAGTTCTCTAAAGTACAACTCCTCACCCGTGGGTTGCCCACGCTCAAGAACAATCAATACAAAAATCATCATGGTCATGCGCGTATGTCCAATGAAAACTGGTCTTCAACCTTTACAATAGTAGAAAGAACTTGGCCATTTTTATAGTAGTAATAGGTCTGGCTGTATTCCGTCAACGCTTCTACTTTGTCGGTGCGAGTGCGACTGATCTGATCTAAACGCAGTAGCCTGTGTATCTTGTCTTTGACCACCACCTCTGATGGTGCGTTGACGCTGTTCGGAAATACTGGTGGAACATCCATTACAGCCTCCGCTTCTGTTGAACAGCCTGCACCTTGACAGACTTCGGCTTAACAATATCCCAAGTAAGCAACTCTACATCCAGTTGGTGCGCCGTTCCCAAGACACGCGGCATCGTGTTCTGTATGTAGATCTGTGCGCCGTAC
>Ga0209232_1001274_pt1 | contig 13816 bp, 15 predicted proteins | sample ETNvirenome_2_60_FD_184066 | JGI IMG/M metagenome (GOLD analysis project Ga0209232, IMG submission 184066) | Marine viral communities from the Pacific Ocean - ETNP_2_60 (SPAdes) (version 2) | ecosystem: Environmental > Aquatic > Marine > Oceanic | place: Pacific Ocean | collected 2013-06-22
ATCACCAGCCGCATAACTAGCTACTACCCTTGATGCCGCTAAAAGATACGCATTAGAACTACCCGTAGTTGTTTTAGCTCCCTGACAGTCTTCATACCACCTTTTCATTCTGGCGATTCCTTCTCGCCATGTATCGTTTACCGTCGAAGGCGCACACCCGTTTGCCATGCCATTCGGACTGCTGGCATTGTTATCGTCTGCTGTTACAGAATAATCTCGTATTTCTGCCATGACTAACCTCTACTCTCTTTACTAATTACTATCGAAAAATATCTCTAATATCTGCACCTATTCCAGCTACTTCACCGGCATATCCTAATGCTTTTTCAAAATCACTTAACCCTGGCTCAGTGCGTGATACATCACCTCCAAAATCTCCACCTACTACATTGAGATATCGTGATAGATTTTCATAAGGATTTAACTGTTCTCGCATAAACATATCATATTCATCTGCTAACTGTTCTCTTTGAAACATTTCCATGTTAGACCCTACATCAGCTAATCTATCCGCATCAAAATATCGTGATTTTTCTACTTCTGGAAGATATCCCAATCCTTTTAACATACGATCTCGTTCGGATTCGTATGCACCACCATATAATTTATTAGCTAATTCGCCCATACTATCTGCTACTGCTTCTTGTCCACGGCCTAACATTTCTGTCATCATTCCCGAACCATATCGACCACCACTAGCAAATTGTGCTGTTAACCCAGGAATAGTTTCTCTGCGAAATGCTTCGCCTAAAGCAGCACTAGCATCATCATACATTCCTTTTAAATATGGATTAGTTTCTGGCGATAAATATTGGCCACTTAACGTATCTGATAACATAGATGTAGCAGCATCCGATACACCACCGCCACCTCTCGCTATTGATTCCATCATGTCATACGCATCTCGTCTTTCTGGAGACATATCTGGTAACAATGTTTTACCGTAAGTGTCTACACCACCTTCTCTGTAAAGACGATCTGCTTCATCAACAATATAATCTAAATCTTCAGAAAAATACGGGGTACTTCTAGTGGTTATAATTTCTTCATCTGCCATTACAATGTCCTCACAAATTCTTGTAACATACGATCATTATATGATTTAAAAGGATTTCTATCGCCCCTTGTTAATGGACTAATAGAAGGTTTTGTTCTTGTTCCAAACTCTGTTATTGGCCTAATTCCGCTACCACGAAATTCTGGTGCAAAATCATATTCTCTATCCAACATACTTAATCCACTGGCTTTTCTAGGGCTTTTAACGCTTGGATTATACGGTTTATTAAAAAAATTCTTTACGCTTCTTAATCCCTTTTTAAACGGATTTTCTTTATACATCCTATTATTTAATGGTAAATTTACTCTTGCTTTTTGCCTTGGTATAACTGGGTTTACAAAAGGATTATTTAATACAGCCGTCATACTCGGTGCTAACGCATTGTTACTTAATGTAGGAATTGCACCAAAACCTGTTCTTCTTGTTGGCAACGTAGGATCTTTAAACGTAGGCAATATTCCATCTTTTGGGGGTTCTTTTAAAGGTTTTAATGCTTCGCTTAATAACCCCATATTAATAATGTCTTTTGCTACATCTTCTCTATTATCTGTTTCTGTGTCTGTTCCCCTACCTGTTTCTGTACCTATATCTGTTCCTGTACCTGTCTCTGTTGCTGTTTCTGTGCTAGTTTGACCTGTGCTAGTCGTAGGTGCTGATGGAGTTATCCCACTATATTGAGGATATTGACTACGAAATACATTTAATGCTGTTTGATAATCTTGAGAACGTTCAAAAATTTCTCTAAATAATCGTTCTGCTTCTGTTTCATTGCGTTCTACATCTTGTCCTTGAGTTGGAGCAACTATTTGTTCTCCATCTAATTCCCAATAACTTTCATCATACTTGTGATCGCGTCCTCCACGAATACCTTCTCCCGCTACTCTTACTGCTTCTTGTTCCCATCCTGTTTGAAGCATACGAACCGGATTAAAAGCATTAACAAAATTACTTATTAACCCAGGGGATTTTCGTTGTTGACCTCGACCCATTTCTCTAAACGCATAATCTAATGCGTCAATAGCAAAACCTGAACGCAAATCGTCTGGTACTTTTCCAGTATCTAAAAACGTATTTAATAACTGTTGTTGTTCACGCATTGATGCTTCTCCAGATTGGGAAGCATAAGCTCGAATATCAGTATTAAAGTTTTCTCGGTTTTTTTCGTTTGGGTTCTGTTCTGTCGTCCATTTATTAATGTTCGACCATATTTGTTCTGGATTTTTATTCCATCCGTAAAAAGAAGTTACCCACCCAGGTTGATCAAATGGAATATCTTTTGCACTAACAAAATGTTCTTGGCTTCGATCAATGTCACCGTCTGCATTAACATGGTAATAAGAACCGCGACCAGTATCTATTTTCTGGCCAGTTTGCCGTGGAGCAAAATCAGGAATATTACTAATGTTATTAGAACTATACCCAAACAAATATGGGTTTAAATCATATAATTCTTGCATCCTGGGACGTTGTTCGGAGTTAGTTACATTGTTGTTTTGTTCTTCGGGTGTCATTATCTAATCCCCCCTGATTTAATATTGGCTCGTACACCGACTGCTTTTTCAAATCCATTAGCAATATCTAAACGTAATCTAATGTATCTTGCTGGTACTCTAAAATTATGTTCGCCAATTGTATTTTCAGTTACACCAGAACCATAGGTAAAATCTGTATTTAATGTATTTCTAGTCGCCATAAATACTGTATTAGTTGCTGTTGCACCTTCTACTAATGGACGCACTCTATCAAGAAATAACATATCCATATCTTCGCCCATAATTTCACCAGTTTCTAATCTAGCTGTTAACGCTGCACCGCCGAATGTTCCCGATTTATGCTCCGTATTAAATACATAAGCGGCTAACTGCCCACCTTTCCAGATATCTGCATCTAATGAAGCTGGCAGTGCATCTAATGATGTAGATACCGCATCTAGTCCATCCAACGTATATCCTACACCACGCCCTCCAAATATCATTTCATGACTTACTTCTGCATAACTCCAGTTATTTGTTTTCCAATCATAAATTAATATTTCATCTGGATCGCCATCGCCGTTACAATAACTCCACATAGCTTTTGCATTAGGAACATCAATAATACCTGTAATTCTATGGTATTTAAGGTTATTTGCTCTTTCAAAAAACCATTGATCAATACGTTTATCACCAATAGGCGTTAAACCACCACCAATGTCATATCGCATAAAACCGTCTTGTGAAAGAAAAAATACCGAATTGCCATATCGAATTACACTTCTAGATGCCGGAGTCCCCATACCTACTGATGTTTCTTTAATCCGAAATACTAATGGTGTACCTACATATTCCATCTCCCAAATACTTCGTTCTTGAAATACAACACCAATATCTCCACCCGAAATAGCCATTATTTTACCACCATCACCTACTAAATCTTGAAAATCAGATTGGGTAGTAGGAATAGTTCCCCACGAAGTTTCATTTTCTAATCCACTCCATTGCAATCGGCTTACATATTCAGTTCCGCTATCTATATCCCCTAAAACAATAAATCCCCTTACTACGCCTATTTGTTTTGCTTTAGGTGGGCTACCACTTAAATCACCAAATGTACCACCACCAAAAGTCGCTATCTGAATATTATTGTCACGATTAGTTGCAATAACTTTTTCGCCCCATTTAATAAACTGCCAATAATTTTCATCACCTGTTGAATAAGTCGAACCGCCTATACTTGTCCAAGTTAATACACCACTAGAATTGACTAATCGGTATAACTTAGTCGCATCACCACAATACATTTCTGTATTGCTTTCTTTATCCGTTAATGCAATGGCTCCTCTCGCATATGCCGTTAATGCTGTTGTATCAATAGACATACCTTTAAAGGGCAAATAAAAACTTTCATTAGGCACAACATTTTTAGCTAATGTTACCCCTTTTGTTCCTATATCCGGTAAATCAGGACGAAAATCACCAAATGTGTAAGTAGCTACTGGCATTATGGATTCGCCGAATCTGTTTTAATACCTACTGACCCTTGCGATGCCCTGGGTCTTCGATATGTTTCTGATGCTGTCCACGCAGACGTTTTATATTGGCTTAACCAACTTGCCGCGGATTGCTCATCTTGAATAAAACGAAACGCATGAAATAAAGACGCACTTAAATATACATCTGGATAACCAGTTAATACAAAATTACTAGTATTACTATCTGATAATGCAGTTACTTGGGGGTAATAAGACAATTCGTATGGATATGCACTATCTGGTTTAACATCAAATTCTATAACATCGGATATAGTATAAAATGATGGTCTACCCGTACCTGACCTATGGTGTAATGATAGTTGCGTAGGGGCTACATATCTTAACACCACAAAATCTGCATCTGATGTTAAATTTAATCTGTACCCTTCTAAAAAATCTGTAGGTAAAGCTAAAGTAGATGCACTGGTTGATAATGTGCCAGTGGATCGTTGTATATTGCCACGAACACCGCCTATCTCTGGGCTGTCTGGGTGTGCCGGATCACGTTTAATATACGTTTCAGCTAAATCAATAAACTCATCTAAATAAGTAGTTAAGTCGCTTCTGGCTGTCCAGTTTGCGATTGCTGTTTTGAGTTCTGCGTATGTCGTAATTGCCATGTTTTTTTACGCTCCTGTATTCCTTGAAGCACTAAATCTGCATGAACCGAATCGCCCATTAGCTCTAACCAACTGCAATTACTTGTCATTGATTCTTTTTCTGCTAACCATTCTCCTGCATAGTCTAAATGTTTAGTTTCCGAAAAATCCGGTATCCCCGCAGTATAATGTACTAATTTCGGGATTTCATCTGTTTTTTCATAACCAACACAAAAATTCCATTCTTCAGGTAAATCACCTACTGATTCTGCCCATTCAAATGATTGTGGGTTACTCGTTTGATCTTCTATATATTCGGTTGTTAATTGTTGGCATTTTGCATTGTCAAATACCATTAATGATGGCCATTCAAATTGATTTTCGCTTTTACGCACATATACTGAATGTTGACCATTAACAAACGATTGTAACTCTTGTATATCTCCTAACACTAACATATCAGCATCTAAAAATACTGAAATACCCTGATATCCACTTAATGCAGGACATAAATATCGACTGTAAGTAAAATCGGTTAGTCCAGTTCTGGTTATTGGCAAAGATGGTAATACCAATGGCACTATTGCTACCGGTTTTGATGATCTACGCACTATTGACCAATGCAATACGTTATACGCTACTGGTTGTCTTGGATCTACCCCTATGTATATTCTCATAATTAATCCTGTAAAAATTTACCCCGAATCCGATTTCTCACTGCTTTAATTGCCCCTTCTACACCTAATTGTGGTCGTCGATAAAATTCTACCGTTTCCCACCACGGACAATCACCTTCGACTCCTTCATGCCAATGCGGATTATCATGCACTATTACAAATGCGGGTTTTCCTAATGCTCCGGCTAAATGATAGGCAGTAGTTGGTACACACACTACAGCATCTAAACAAGTTACTAATGATGCTGTATCTTCATAATCTGGAGACATGGTTCCCCACGGAAAATCATGTATTTTTATTCCGCGTGTTTTTAATAATTCTAAAATGTCATCAGAATAATCTTTATATTGTAAGGATATAAAATTTACTGGTAATTCTAATATTGGTAATAGTTGTTCAAGTTCTAATTTTCGATTTCTCCAACCATCGGAACCGGCCATGCCTCCTGTCCACGCTATGCCAATATTTATTTTTTCTTTTAATGTCGATAATAAACCTTTCCACATAGCTATTTTTTCTGGAACTAATTGTAAATATGCTCCTCTAGGTTTCATTTCTGACCATTGCATCATTGTAGCCATAGACGTTTGATGCGTTGCAATAATCGGTTCATTTACCTGTTTATCAAATTGTTTGCCAAATACCTGGGTATTAAGAAAGGTTTTTTTAAATAATGTTTCTAATTTTTTATTACAATTTAATTGGGTAGGTTTAATAGGACACGCACTCATAAATGCTAGTTGATCGCCTAAACCTTGTTCTGCGTATACTAATAACTTCGCATCTTCTTCACCTTGCCACTCCGGTAAACCATAATCATGTTTATCTCTAAAATCCGCATGACCTAATTGAAATTGATAATGATACCAACCTTCTCGCCATTCTCTTTTATGTAATTTAGCAAACGCATACGCAGTATGAGCCTGTGCGTGATGTTCGATATCTAATGATTTTTTTGCCCACTTTTCTGCTTCTGCAAAGTTAAATGCTTGCACATAAGCATTGGCTATTAATCGATAAATCATCGCTTTATGATTAGGCGGTTCTGTTACTGGCATCATTTTTAATGCCGTTTTTAAGGTTTTTACCGCTTTTTGGGGGGTTTGTAATACGGCTTCTGTCGCACCTAACATCATTAAAGTACGCCAAGTGCGTTTCTGTAATACAGCTTGTTTTACTATTGGATAAGCAAACGGAGCTTTACCCCCGTCTATAAAAAACCGAGCTAATAACACTAATCCTTCTGGATCATCAGGATTATCATAAAAATGCTCAAGCAATGCTGCTCCAGCAAATTTTACGTCTTTATTTTGTAGTGCGTTATGTATATCTAATAATAATTCAGACACGCCCCGTTCCAGTTCTCAAATATGCGTATTCGCTATCGTTTAAGAGTTTTTTTACTTCATTCCATTGATGTTTATTAAAAACATCAACGCCTTTCTCTTGTTTCCATTTGATGATTACTGAATTAGGTATAGACGCAACGTGCCACCAATCATTTTTGATGCCTTGTTTAGAATATTCGTTTAATCCTTTAGCTCCACCTACATCATAATTTTGAACAGCTTTGTTCCTATTTAATGCTGGCTCTACGTCTTGCACCTCTGCAATCGTGGTTACATTGTTAACCTCATCATACTCATGCCATGTCTGAGTACGGGTTACGGGATCATAATCTAATAAACGTTTACTCATGCGTGTGATTTAGACATTTTTCCAAACGTTGCATTTTGTGTCATTTGTTTTAGCCCTTTATTAGAAAAATTATTAATATTTTTCATAAACTGGCTTTTATTATTAGAAAAGGTTTCTGTCCCTTTTGCTTCTTTATTCCCTTTATAAGTCTTTTTTGGCATAACTTAATCCTCTTAAAAAAGGGGGCTTGTTTGACCAAGCCCCATAATTACTACTATCAGGGAGATTATGATGTAGTGGTTGTATAGATTTTACCAGAAGCCGCTTCGTTTTTAGACCCAAGCGTATATTCCGTGATAATCAAACGTCTGTCAGAATCGCCTGATTTACCAAGGTCTTCTGTTTGAATACCACGAAGGTAAGCAACACACCAATATTCCATATCTAGTGCATATACGGTTCCTGCCGGTTGAAATCTATTAGCAACAATTTGGTGTTGCCCAAAATCTGATATATAAATATCAGCCGCACCAATTACCGACCCTGGGGCAAGTCCACCATTAGGTTGTGCATCCCGATATTGTGTACCAATACCAGCAAAACCTGATGCTACTTGCTTGTTAAAAGACCCTGCCATAATTACCCCAGGATCTCCTCCATTATCCCAACATGACTTCACAACAGATTTCAGGTTTGCTTCTACAAAAGTAGCTGCAGTTCCTGCTGTTGGAGCGGTTCCTGGGACACCAGCAGTGGTCGGAGGAGTAGTCGCATTAGCCCCTTGCTGTACTTGGTTAGTAGATAACCATGCACCTAAACCGGCTAACGTTCTTGCTGTTCCTGCACCACCGGCTGTACCGGCTTGTGCTGAAGTTAATGCAGTTTCCATATCCCTCTTGAGTTCTTTACCTCTTTTAGAAATCTGGTAACTCAACTCATCTTTACGACCAGCAGTATTTACTGCTTGAAGCGTACCCGTCACTCTAGGTACTTTAGTGGAAATTTGCGTGTAGTTTCCCAAACGAGAAGTAGGTGCTGCGGTATTAGTTGTCGCATCATCACCTTCTATTTGAGCGTTACTAGCAGCAGAAGCCAAAGAGTCTGTTTGCCACTCATATAAAGTAGCTGTAGCCGTTTCTCTTGCTGAATTAGTTAAAAACGGTGTGTCCATAGGACTAATATCATAAATAATATCCGTCAAATCTTCTCTTTGACCAATCGCTGTGTAAGTTTGGTATGAACCTGCTGGTACTGCCATTTTACTTATCCTCTATTATTAAATAGGTTAGAAATTGCTGCGGCTGCATCATTGACTGAACCTGATTTTTTCAGATTTTGTCGAACTTTATTGTCCGCATCCTGTTTAATTGCTGCATTAGTTCGTTTTGCTCCTGGCTTTAGGATTTTTTTACCAACCTTTGCTGCTGTTTTCTTACGAACTTTTTTCGTTTTATCTTGTAAATCGTTTAACTGCATCGCGTTTCTGACCATAACAAAAAAACGATGATCAGTTATATTATTTACCTGATCTTCCGAATATCCATTCGTCTTGAGGAATTGACGGATTTTTGCACTCTCTGCATTAAATACATTTTCATCATTCCATTCTGGTATAGCGGTTATCAATGCTTTCTGCTCTTTCTCAATCGCTTCTTCCATTGTTTTAACACGCTTTGCCTTAAATTCATTTTGGCGAACCTCCCAATTTTGGGCGGCTTTGCTTCGTAAATTTTCTAAATACGCTCGTTTATCAGCAAATTTTTGACGTTGTATCATAAATTGTGTTGGATCGGTTTGTTCTAACGTCGTCCAATCTACTGTTTTAAACTCATTTAGAAAATTTTCTTGTAATTCTTGTATAAATTCTGCTCCTTGTTGAGAATCTTTTTCAAATTGTTGTACTTCTCTGTTTAATTGATCTTCCAGTTTTTGTTTTATTGCTACTGTTTCAGATGCAATTTTTTCAGATTTTTCTTTAGATTGCCAATCATCTTTCCATTGGCCAATCGTTATTTCTTGTCTTTCACCATCAGAACCGTTTACTGGTATCTTTAAATTATATAAATCCGCAGCATCTACTTCTATTTGGTCTGCTAACTGTCCTAACGTTTCTACTTGCCACGTTTCTTCCGTTGGCTCTTCAACTTCTTCTACTTGTTCGGGCTCTTGTTGTACTTCAACACGTTCTTCTTCTACAACCGGTTCTTCTACTTCCTCAACCGTTTCAACAATCTCTTGTTCCGGTTGTTCCGGTTGTTCTTGCGTTTCTTCTTGTGGCAATAATGCCGCAGTAATTCGTTCTTCTATATTTAATTGCTTCTCAGCCATTGTCTATCCTCTAGTTGCATCTCTGCCATTTTTCCAGTTTTTAACGTCGTTTCAATTTCCGATTGTATCAAATTAACAGCATTATATAGCTGATATACGTTCTCACGTTCTTTTGTCTGTTCCCAATCAGAATGTTGCCACATTTCCATTAATCTATTTCTAATTAAAGTAATGGTTTCATTCCATAACGGATTTTCAATTATTTCTCTAGCAAATATTGATCGCCGTCTTTCTTCTTCCGGTGTCATGTTTCTCCATCACTTACATCTTTTTGTAATTGATCTTTTAACATATTCATATCACGGTTTTGCTGATTATCGCTAATTTTTGCTTCGGTTTGCAACAATTTTGTTAAACTATCAATTTTAGCCTTAAATATTTCGACTTCTCGTTTTTGTGTTTCTGTATTTTCTTGCAATGCTAATTGCATTTCTTTAATACGTTCTTCTGTCTCGTTTTTATCTATTTGTATGCCTAAAGATGCTATTTTTTCTTCCGATTGCGTTTCAGCTTGCATTTGCTCTAACCGCATTTTTTCCAGTTCAATATTGTGTTTAATGCGATCAGATTGGGCAGTTAACTCCTGTTCCCTTAATTTTAACGATGCTTCCGCTTCGTTTTTTGCTGATGTTACCTGTACTTGCAATAATTTAGATTGTGCGTCCATTGCTAATGCTTTGGAATGTGCAATCGCTAATTCCTGTTGAACGTCCGGTTGTGGTGGTTTTGGCGGTACAGTTCTAGGATCAGTAAAGTATTGGTCTGAGGGTAAACCAAACGCATCCGCCATATCTGCTACGGTTTGATATAACTGATGAGGCATAACAATAGTGCCTAATCCCCCATTTTTTACTATTTCCTGTTGTTTATTCATAATAGTTTCTAACGCTATCATTTTCTTTTCTTTAGAAACCGTACCCGTACCTACCGTTACACTAGTATTTTCCCTATCTTTCCAATCTGCCGGATTAACCATTGCAAATTGATTACCTACATTAACCATCATAGGTATATCTTGATGGGTTAATAGTAACTTATGAATAATTTTAAATACCGATTTGAACCCTACTTCCGCTAAAATACGAGCAATTAACTCTATTTTCATACGAGCCGCATCATATGCCATAGCTGCAACCCCAGGGTTAATACTTGATAATGAATTTTTATCTAGCCCTGCTACCTCATCGCCAACCCCAGTACGTTGTTTACGGGTATCATCTATATATTCCATCATGTTAAAGGCTTGAGCCGGTAACGCATTATGTGGAATCGGCGTAATATATTGCGACGCAGCACCTTCACCTTTGTATCTTACTACGCCCCCTGGCCTAGACGTTAATAAATCGTCCATATTAACATGGGTATCATTAACGGCAGTTCGCGTATTATTCGCTAAATACGTGTTATCTAACATTTGGCGTAACAATACGGATTTAATTCTTTGTAAATCCATTGTCAAATCCGCAATAGATAAGCCATAAAATTTATGTGGCATTAAAATAGGGCTACACGTTGCAAAAGGCATAATATCTACTTCTTCTATGCCTAATAATCGAGCTGACGACGCTGTATAATGTCCACCAGCTAACGTAACTCTTAATAATTCGGCAATATTATCGCCATCACGATCTACATTAATATAACACTCTGAAATCCAATACATACGCATAGATTCTTCAGAAACATAATCATATGGCTCTTGCTCATCAGACATATTACGTCTAGCAAGTTCTTCTTCTGTTTGCACATCATCATCAAATGGCAAAGTCCGTATAACATCAGGGCTGTAACCCATTTGGACTAATTCACTAAATGTTTTTTGTGTACGGTGATAACAGAAATTAACATCTTCTGTATAGGGTGTACGAGCATATCGAGCAATACCAAATTCCTCTGGAGGAACCGGTTCTATTCTAATTTGGCCGTTTCGCTCAATAGTTTTAAAAGTAACATTAACTAGGCCATTTTCTAATTCTTCTAGTTCTAACACTTCTCGCTCAGTATTCGGATCCATTTGCATGGCTTCTACTTGCATTGGCGTTAAATTTTCGTATTTTTCTTTACTTTCTTTATCTGCATCGTCCCAATAAATTTTTAAAATACCGGTTTTACTTAATAACGCATCTTTTAAAAACGTATAAGTATTATAAAAACCACGATTTTGTTTCCAATACACATAATTGGATACTTTAGTTTCTAATTTCGCCTGACTTACGTCATCTGGATTGGTAGGAGTAAACTCTACTAAATTTTCTGCATCGGTGAATATTCTTGCTAAAGACGGCAAAATCCATTCTACCGTTTCCATTACCTCACGGGTTACTACCTGACTACGGCCTTCTACTTCATCGCCGTATGGTTCCCCATAATAATAATTTAATGCTTCTGCCCGTTCATTAGATATTTCTCCTCCAGCATAACCAGAAGAACTATCTATTTCTGAACGGCAAATTGATGCAATCTGCTCGTCACTTATTGCCGTAGCCATTATTCATCACCTTGATCCCAAGTTAAACTTATTGCATCTGGTACTTCCGCTATACCAATCGCTTGTGGTGCTTTACCTTCTAGCCTGTCTGCAACTTCTTTGATTGCCCAGGCTTCTCCGTTTATCGCACATTGAATCAATTTTTGTGTAATTTTACCCAAAGCATCTCCATCGGGTACGCCTTCAGCCTTAAACCTTTTTAAATTCCGGTTTAATGAGTTACGAAATTGGCGATTTTCTCTTGAAGCGTTTTTATTTCCTAGTGGTGCGCCCATATCAAACTATTCCTGAATTACTATAATTTAATGTGTCCCATGTATTCATAATCGGTGAATACATACATCCGTATCGAAACGCATCTGCCGCATGAGATGCCCAATCATGTACCGGTTTTAACCGGAATGTTCTTCTCGTTTCATCGTATTCTGCCCTATATTGACGTAATGCGTCTAGTCCTCTTCTGCATCTAAGGTCATCAAACCAACAATTATTTAACGTTCTACGCACTGTTTCTATTCCATCTTCTACTTTGTGCATCTTTACTATCTTAGCCTCTATACCTAAATTATATAGCACTTCTACCCTGGATCGCCCTGTATCTAGACTTCTTTGGCGTACATCATGCGGAAAAATATGGTCACTATATGTCCATGTCCCCGTTGAGGCTTTTTCCTGTAACACATTAACATAATGATTTAATCCTTCTCCTGATGCTTCATAGTAGTCAATAACACGCAATTCTCCACCATTTCTTTGCACGAACCATATTGCTGTACTATCCCCTATACCTAAATCCCACCATGTTTCTACAGAAAACGACGGATCAAACTGTATTTTGCCTATTCTGCTTTCTTTTTCTGCTGCTTCTAATAATTTACCGTAATATGCACCCTGTATTGCTGCCGTCCATGAACATTCAAATTCTTGCAAATACTGGTCTTCTGACATTTGTTTACGAGCAGCTACTAGTTCATCATCATCTAAATAACCGGTTTCTGACGCTTTATGTATTTTTACATACCAATCCGGATCGTCTTTTACACTCTGATATAAATCAAAAAAACTATTATGGCCTCGCGGTGTCCCAATAAATACTGCCCACCCTTTACGGTCAGCTAATGCTGGACGCACTACCTCTGGAAACAATCTTGCACTCATCTGGGCATATTCGTCCATAATTACGCCATCTAAATATAACCCACGCAAAGAATCTGGATTATCACCACCATATAACGTTAATCGTGCGTTATTAGGCAAATCACAACGTAATTCCGCTTCATTGTATTTTATTTCTGGTATAGGACGGGTGTAATGTTTGACCATATCCCACGCTACTGCCTTACTTTGTCTGTATAACGGGCTAATATAAGCAAATCGGGGATCTTTTAATTTACACATTGCTGCACATTTAATGACTTCATTAATAGCAAATACTGTCTTTCCAAATCGACGGTGACATACTAATAAAGCAAAACGTTCTTTACGACTATGTGCGTTTCTTTGTAATTTTCTAGGGGTATACGGTATTTTTATTTGCATTATTAGCCTTTTAACCGTTTTCTTCTTTGACTAGATTTTATCGCTAGTCCCTGTTTAGTTGCTTTTTTCTTTGCCCCTTTTCCTTTATAAGTTTTACCGCTAGTGCCGTATTTATATCCTCGACCTGATTTCATAACGGGCATAATAATCTCCTATGCTTTTCGTGTTTTGCTTAAAATATCTGCATCGGCTTTTCTTGCACCGCCTTTACCAGAAACAAACGAGTTAACTCTACCCATAGCCCACGCAGCCATAGGGACATTGCGTGACCCACTACTTAAATACGCTCCTTGCCCCCGTCGATAAACCTGGGCTAATTGACCATAAGTAAATTTGCTATTTTCTGCTTTTTTTCTTAGCGTTGCTTTTACTTTTTCGCTTATTGGTTTTCTTTTTGGCTTGTTCGGCACGACTGCGACTTACCTCCTGAATATCAATATATTCTCCACGTTTATATTTTTTTGCAGTAGAACGTATTTC
>Ga0209232_1001276_pt1 | contig 13806 bp, 25 predicted proteins | sample ETNvirenome_2_60_FD_184066 | JGI IMG/M metagenome (GOLD analysis project Ga0209232, IMG submission 184066) | Marine viral communities from the Pacific Ocean - ETNP_2_60 (SPAdes) (version 2) | ecosystem: Environmental > Aquatic > Marine > Oceanic | place: Pacific Ocean | collected 2013-06-22
AAATCCACTCCTCCTTAAAATACTATGATCAGTCGCACCAACGCCACTAGTTTTCCTCGCTCCTCCTGTTGGGTCAGGACATGCTATTACTCGTCTATCTACCCCATATCTGCGAGTGACTTCTTCGGCAAAGTCCCATGTGGTTGCCCCACCTGTGAGCATGATTTCGTCAAACACATACAAGTTCTCCCCATCCTTAACCGCACATATCCCTGACATTGGATCTACGTTAAAGTCAACTCCTAAAAGTATTGGCGAAACTGTTATATCTTTCGCTTTCTCTGAAATATTCTCATCCCCAAAACTAACCGCCACTAATCCACTTAGATTTTCAAAGCTGGCTTCAAATTCTTGCCTAAATGTTCTTTGATCTAATTGCGCTCTCGCTGCTTCAATTTCATGTTTTGGTACGTTACCCCCCTCAATTGTCGTAAAACACCATCTTTTCCACTCTTCAGTCGGATCTTCTTTGCAATAACACCACAAGTCATAAAACCAACTTGCTGTCCCATCTGGTGTTGAAATAAACAATGCCCACCCTTGTTTATCAGCTAAAGATGGCCTAATCACTTCAAACCACACCTCTGGATCCATAAATGCGGCTTCGTCTAAAACTACCCCCGCTAAACTTCGACCCCTTAATGCCATTGCATTCTCTGTCCCTTTTAGTTCAATTACTGAGTCATTTATCAATTCGATCTTTAAATCTGACTCGTTTTTGGACTTGATCCATACCTGTGGTACTAAGCGTTTTAACGTCTTCCATGCTATATCTTTTGCCATCCTATATGTTGGCGCACAATAAAAATATGTTTCCCCCTTTCTCTCAATTGCCGCCTTTAATAATTCAATGCAACTTAAATATGATTTCCCAAATCTTCGTCCAGCTACTAATACTCTAAACCTTTTGTTACTACTGAATACTTCACCTTGCGCCCATCGAAGCCCTAATTCTTGCTTGTTTTTAACAGCCATACCCTAATACTAATACCTTTTTTTGCACTATACCCCCTCTACGACTAACTGTTTTTCTCGTTAAAAGGTATTATCTTATTATCAATAGTTTTTCCGTGATTAACTGTGACCGATTCAGCAGCTAAATTCGACCCTGAATATTTTGAAGGTTATATCGTTCCAGACGTAAATAAAGTGGGTAAGGTCGGGAAAAGGACAGGGATATTAAAAGAACAGAGAATTCAACGGCTTTACAAAAGGCAATTGGAAGGTCTTCCTGTAAGGCAGTTGGTCTTAGATCATGCAGCAAAAGAGCATATTGCAGAAAATACAGCATGGTTAGATTGGAAGGCTGTTAGAGAATGGAGTAACAAAGATTGGGAATTTGATAAAGAAGACCTTATCCCCCGTCTCCAGCATTTAAGAATTAATCTCTTCCATCGGGCAGTTAAAAAAGGTCAACTTCAAACTGCTGCTCAGATATTGGACTCATTAGGCAAGGTTGTTGGCGAATCTGTTGAAACTATCAATATCAATGCACCTGAACTCAAGATAAAGATTGAAGATAAGGAATAGTATTCTATTGATGTAAATTAATACTTGTTTTCGGATAATATTTTAGGTTCAGGGGGGTTGGCGTATGCCGACATACATCTACTACCCTCCCCCCATTGGTGTAAAAGTCGGCAACGTCTACTCGCTAAAGTTAATCTAATAGACTACTACTCTGTAGGTGTTGCTGAGTTAGTGCAATACGTCTACTAAATATTGACATTAAAATAATACTATAAGATTAATATCATTAAGCTGTTATTGATAAATAATTCTTATATATATTTTTATTTTATTAATTGTATTTATCAGCCTAATATTCTAATATATGATATATAGATATATTAGTTATTTATGATTTTATGATCTCAATATTATCTCATTCTAATTATCAGATATGAGATAACAGCAGACCATAAGCCACAACAAACTAATTTATCTAAACATAAAAACTATCCAAAACAACTAGCAAAAAGGCTATGTACTCAACAAATTTTGATCTGTATCAAGATCTCAATTCTTTAGGCATCCAGTGGCAGCATCACCTTAAAGAAGAAGGAGTCATTGAGATATCAGAAGATTCTAAACAGTGGTTAGATAATAATTATCCAAACTGGGAGAATTAAACCAATGGTAAATCTAAAAAAATTTCCTACTTACATTTTGTTGGAAACTATGCCAGCAAAAAGAAAGCAATTACTAGACACTATACAAAAAGATCACCTTACAAAACTTTTAAAAAATGCCTACTAAACAACGCACCACAACAAAAAGCAAGACCTATAAGGAACCAGACCAACCAAACAAAATTTGTCAAGAGCTACTAAATGCTATTGATAAAGGTGTTAATCCCTGGGAGAGAGAGTGGAGAGTAGACGGAGCAAAAAGGCCAACTAATTTTGCTACGGGTGAACAGTATCAAAACTCTAATATCCCACTTTTATATCTATATGAGGGATCCCGTGGTTATTCCACTAGTTATTTCGCAGGATACAAACAGGGGCAAGATTTAGGACTAGGTAAAGTCAGATCTGGAGAAAAATGTTGTTACTGCATACAACCGCAATTAGTAAAGAAGATAGAGAACGAAGGGAAACCAGACCAAAAAGATAATAGTTTTATGATTTATAGATACAGACCAGTTTTCAACCTTGACCAGTGGGAAACAACACCAGAAAAAAAGGAGTTAGAAAAAAAATTAAAAGGTGATCAAGCGCCAGGGGCAACAGTTCCCAGATATGAGAAAGCCGAAGAAGTTATACAAGCATATTTAAAAAGGAATAAGTCTTTAAAATTTAGATATGCAGGAGATAGAAACTTTTACAATTCAGAATTAGATCAGGTGACTATTTGCGAGCGTGACAGATTCTATAATGAGGCTTCCTGCTATTCAACCATATTTCACGAGCTCGGACACAGCTCGGGACATTCCTCTAGATTAGACAGAAAGCTAGGAACTGGTTACGGATCAGCCGACTATGCCTACGAAGAAATGCTAGTAGAGGCAGCATCATTTCAGATTGCGGTTAAGTTGGACGTACCAAAAACAAAACCAGATAATCATGCAAGTTATCTTGATAGTTGGTCTAAATGCTTAAGGCTTAAAGATGGATCTAAAAAACTGATAACAGCATTAACCAAATCTACTGCGATTGCAAATTATATTTTAGGAGAAGATCAAAAGTGAAAACATACACAAGCATTATTAAAATCGAATTCTATATTAATAATATGGAAGCAAACACCAAGGAAGAATATATAAAACAATTACAGGAACAATTCAAAGAGGAATATAATTTAATTTTAAAAAAAGAGGAAATAACAAATATTCAAGAGGAATTATGAACACCTTATTAAATAGTTTAAATTTTCATCTATCCACAAACACCCAGAATATAAAACTGGGTGTTGAGGATATGGCAACAACAACAACGTCCAGGGAAACCTGCCCCAGTGATTGCCCCTTTAAGAAAAATGGGTGTTATGGGGATAATTTCCCCTTAAGTGTCCACTGGGATAAAGTGACAGATAAGACCAGAGGCGTAAAATTTAAAGAATTCTTGAAACAGTTGAAAGCACTTTCTAAGAATAAAAATCTTAGATTATCGCAAGCGGGTGATTTGGTATTAGATGATGAAAATAATATTTCAGAAGAATATTTGAATAAAATAATTAGACATACAAAACATTTAAAAAGTGTTTTCACTTATACGCACCACAACTTAGAGAATAGTGTAATTAATAGAGAGCGAGTAATTAAAGCAACGCACCAGGGGCTAGTTATTAATTATTCGACTCAAAGTTTAGTTAAAGCAGATAAAGCATTCAATAGTGGATTATTACCAGTTAGCGTTATTAGATCAGATAATGCAAAAATAGAAGTTTTTAAAAAGAATAAAAAAACATATTACAAGCTAACTAAAAAGATAACCACACCCGAAGGGAGAAGATGTGTTTTATGTCCAGCACAACAATTTGAGCACGTTAACTGTTCAAATTGCAAATTGTGCAATTCAAAAGATAGGGACTATGTAATTTTATTCGCTGTACATGGCAAGCAGTCTAAAAAAGCGAACCAAACATTAAAGGAGGCTTAAAGATGTCTGATTATTATGAAACTGATTTAATAGCTTGGGAGAGTAAAGAGGATATGAGGCACAGGGAATGGTCAGAGAAATATGAATATGCAAGTATAGAAGGTTTTAAAAATAAAGGAAAAAAAGAAAGCGATATTATATTTTTAGAGTGGGCTGATAATTTAGACGACGTATTAAAAAACATAGATATATTTCAACAGGTTGATAAATTAAAAATTAGAGTTATTAAATATAAGAGGACACATACATGAAAAAATATAGAATTATATTTTATCTAGATATTGATAGTAAAAATATGCTAGATGATAATCAAATAAAATACACAGTAAAGATAATTGATAAATATCAATACTGTGTAATCGTTAAAGAGACTAATAAATTATATCAAGAGATAAATGATGATAATTTATTAAGTAAATTAATAGGATCAGAATATCAAGAATTTTTAGCTTATACCTATAGAGTCTATTAATTAGACTCTATAGATTTTAATTCTGTTTTCATTAAGATAATAGTCCCGTTGAGTTTGTTTAACTGGGCTATTTTTTCATTATCAGGTGTTAATTTAGCAAGCTCTAACCCTAAACAAGTACTGACTAGAACAGTGATTAAATCAAGCTCATTAATGTTTAGTTGTTTCATACCTTCTAATGATTGATTGTTAATTAGAGTACTTAAGTACTCTGTTTTGATTTTAGACATAAGCTTGATAATTATTAGATACTATATTATATTAGAGTATCAATGATAATAAATCAAGTAATGGCTAAACGATCCACAGTAGCAGAACATACCAGGAGAATACACGAGGTGAGATATTTAATTCAAACAGGAGTTAGCAAACAAGTATCAGAATTAATAATGCAATCTAGATATAAGATTAGCAGGGAAGCGGCAAGGGTTTTAAGGGTTAAAGCTGAGAAGTTAGAGGACAAACCAGAAACATTAGAACAGATAAATTATTCAAGTCTTACTAATCGCTTATCAATTGAAATAGAGAATACATTATTTGATTACGCAAAGGAGCAGGACATAGAAAAAAAGGAAAGTATTATGAGAAGTTTCGATAAACTAGTAAAGGCATTAGAAAAAATATCCACTTTATCAGATACTTATATAATTGACACTGCCAAGTATTAAGCCCATTTTTGCCAAGTATTTTTTTTAACTTTTTCCTATTTTTTTTTTTTTTTTTTTTTTTTTTTTTTTTTTTTTTTTTTTTTTTTTTTTTTTTTTTTTTTTTTTTTTTTTTTTCTAAAATTTTATTAAAAAAATAATATATTTTTTTAGCTAGGCGCGTATAAAAAAAGAGGAAGCGGCAAGATAATAATAATAATTATGAATGGCTTTTTTCGACTAAATAATGAATGGCTTTTTTGGCGTAATTGTGAATGGATTTTTTTGATACTTGACACCTATCTAATTCTAATACTATATTAGAGAAGTAATGAATGGAATTATTATGGACGACATCACGAACCACAAACTAGAGCCTTACGTTAAAGTCCACTACACCGACCTATTAGCTCTCTCAAAACTATTCTGCATTATCGGGGATTATCCTTCGATCCAAAAACAAATACAGGAGATCTGGCCTTCTATTAAAACTTGCAGTCGTATCACTAACGACATGACATTAGATGAATGCCTAAAAGCTTTTGATATTAATATCGAAGAATCTGAAGAAATGAAAAGTGAATGGGAAACTGATGTTACAGCAGCTTTAAAAAGATTAGAAGAGGAAGAGGACAATGAATAGCTACTGCCTTAAATGCCAATCACCAAACATGACCTATGGCGAACCAATGGTCAAAGAACAGGCACTCTCTATTGAACTACCTATGACCTGTAATAAATGCAGACATAAGTGGATTGATATTTACACCTATAACTCTTCTCAACTTTTTGATTATGAATGACCAAATTATGAATGGCTCTGGACAAGGGTTACGCAGATTTAAAATCGAAAATGGTCTAAGAATATGGTTGGACAAACCATCAAATGATGAATGGAAAATTCCTAAAAAAGAAGATCTAAACGCTCCAATCAAAAACATTCTTAACCTAACATCCGAACTTCAGCCATTAGATCAGCTTTATACCATCAAAGAATGTTTAAAAGCTTTACTTGATAAAGAAGAAGAAGCTCACATCATGGATGAATCGTTCTCAACAGGGCAAGTTGATGACTTGAATGAAGCTTACGATCTAATGACTGCTATCTATGATTACGATCCAACACCACAACATCTTTACGATGATTCAGGTGGAGAACCTCCTGTAACTATGAATGAAATGGTTAACCAAGCCTATAAGGAGAAATATGGAGTTTAAACCGATCCATCGCTATACAAGAGCAGGAAAGTGGGGCAAATTAATTAAATGTCCTGAATGCAATGAACAAGCTATGGTTTATCACTTTAACTTCTCTTCTTTAGGATGCCAATACTGCAAAGCAAAGATCAATAAAGAAAAATGGCTTGTAGAAACCACATAAACTGCTCCTTATTTCCATTACATTGCTTATTAAAATGACACTAAAAACTTTCAAAGTATTAATGGCAGAGACTCACTCTCAATATTATGAAGTCTTAGCTGAAAATGAAGAACAAGCTTGTGAGAGAGCTTCTTCTTACGATGAAGATAAATCTTGGGCTTTAAACACTTGGGATGAAGGTGTTAATGATCAAACTCATGCAGAGACGGAGGAATTAAATAACGATTAACTCTTTAAACTGCTCTAACCTTTCTTCAAACAATAGACGGCCTCCAGCTAATTCCAATGTATTCATTGGTACTTCCTGTAGGCCGTTTTCTCTTGCAATCACAATTAAGGCACTTCCTACCTTAATCCCAGTCATACGCTCCAATCCCCAAGCATATGCACTTAACTGCAATCTATAGTCATCTAACCAAGCATCTGGTTTTGGTTTTAATGATCCACTAGTTTTAAAATCTAATATACACAGATTACCTGATTTCTTATAGTCAATTAACGCATCAGATTGACCAGCATATCCAATATCATTATGAATGGAAAATTCACTAGCATGAATGGCTGCTACATTCTCTTCTATCCAATTGGCCAGATTTGTCGCATATTTTCTAGCTGTCCAATGGACTTTACTTGCTCGCTCCTTGGCCGTTTGAATGGACTTCTTTGTAATCGCTTTTGGGCTACGAGCCAAGCCATCTTCGTAAAACTTCCAGCACCCTCTAGCATTACAGATGTTTCGGGTGATCTTTGACGCAACTTTAAGTACATACTCACAATGTTCATGGCTAATCGTTCCTCGGTTACATGCAATCTCTAGTTCATCAGCACTCCCTGGACGGGACTTCCAACTCTCTAATGATCTACGTTTCGCTTCGGGAACTGTATTACTCAATATCGTAGTGACTGAATAGTAAATATTACCTTTTTCATCCTTATATGTTCGCATTTCTTTGGAGTCATCACGCTCCAATGAACTCTTCCTTAATGAAGCCAGCAGATCCTGACGCTCCTCAGCTACTGGTTTCATTAGATACTCTCTCCCATAATTAAAATACTATGAATGGTGTTTTTTGTCATGTTAAAGATAATTGATGTTCTTCTTTTAAAGCATATTTCTCTATATACCTATCTGGCGCACCAAGAATAGCGACAACAACCCATGAAATTTGATGACTCAAAACATTACCAATAACACAATAAGGATTATTATGCGGCAAAGAAATTTGGTTGTTTTTCCTATATGCCTCAATAACATCCCATGCGACACAAGTCTTTCTAAATTTTTTTAATTGACGGTTAAGGACATTCTTTTTACCTATCAACTTTAATTTTTTTTCAGGATGGTAAAGTTTCATATTTTCGTGATGCCTTTTGCAACTTTCATCTTCAAACCACTTAAATTGCATTTCACCAACAGGAATCATTACACCAATACTTCTTCTTTGTTTATTTAAGTCTTCTTCAGGAAGGAAACTATTCAATAAAAGTCTATGTATCTGATTGCGTTCAGATCTGGAAGCTTTGTCATGTGTATCGAAAGAATAATCCTCGTCAATTCCCCATGAGGAATACCTTTTATCAGTTGGATGTATCTCGTTTTCTTTCGTTCCAACAAAAGAAACATAATCCCATCTTTTAGGAAAATCATAGTTCCTCTTATTAAAGACAGGACAAAATCTAATCAATAAATCTTTCTCTTCTTTGGCTTCTAAGTTGATAGCTAAAGTACACACATGAGGTGGAGCTTTTCTTCCTTCTATGACTCTTGCTTGACCTATAACAACGCATTTTTTAAACCTCATTTGTCTCATCCGCTAATTTTTTTAGATGATTACCATGACATCTTTTCGGATAACACCAACAACCTAAAACTTTACCTTTTAAAGTATGTAATTCCTTATGTAATCCATACTTGCGCTTGAAGTAATGCTCAAAAGAATCACAAACGGTATCTCTATCACCATCTTGATCTAATTCGTAAGGATTTCCCCATTCGGAGTTCCTATCAATCCTTTGATAGCAGTCATTATCTTTTGCCCAATGTATTAAAGCTTTATCACCATCTGTTCTCATATTTGCAACAACAGTTCCACCTAACTCGACTGTATTTTTACGTTCCAACTCATCAGACTTCCATTCGACTTTTTTATCTTTAACGAAGTCTCTGGCTCTTCTTGTTATGTTTTCTGTTATTTTTCCATCGTTTTCTTCTTTTGCGATTTGATCTGCTTTTTCAAAAGCTTCACCTAAAGATTGGTAGTCTTCATTTAAAGAAGTTAAAGGTCGTAAAGTTTTTTCACTTAGCTCATTGCCCAAGGGCAAAAGTTCTAACTTGTCTAATGCTTGCTCTGTATGTGCAGCCGCTATATTTCTGTACAAATAATTGGAACTAATATCTTTAAATTCTTCCTTACAACAATCATCAAAAGACTGATACCCCAAGGCTTTATAGCCTTTTTTCTCTTCAAGTAAGCGAAGTTTTTGTCTTATAGAAGTGAAGTCATCTTTGATCTCCTGAATGAGATTTTGTGCCTCTTCTTTCGAGAGTTCGATGTTATTAGCAGGTGAAATTGCAGTCATTAAACAAGCTCCTTAAGCCAAAGAATGTTTTTTTCTGGGTGCATACTTCTAGCTTTTATATAAGCCTCATCCTTTGAAAATCCCCAGTACTTAACCTTTCGGCTTTTCGTTCCAACTTCAGACAATAAAAATGAATGGAGTTTTTTGACTGGTGGAGGATTGGATGCGTAGACGTTATTTGTAAATTCCATAATGAATGAATGAATAAAAAATAGTGGGCTTATCGAGAATCAACTTGTAGAGACTTGTATTGAACTTTGACTTCTCTACTGCATTACGCAACTCTTTACTGTTTCTATTGATTGGAGGTGTCGAATCTCAGAGCATCTCATGTCACAGATGCTCATCGTCAAGAAACGAGCAGTTGATTGCTCTTAGGAATGAAAATTAAAAACGACCTAAGTCAATAAACCCACTTTTCAATCAGGAATCGCCTTCAGGATTGAATGGATCTCCTCCAAGAACTAGTTGGTCTAAATCAAAACCACCTTTCTTTAAGGCTTCCCACTCCTCCTTGATTCTTTCGTCTCTATCTTCATCTTCTTCTCTATCACATACATCAAAAGTATATTTGGTGTAACCATCTTCCAGCTTATGCAAGGTGCAACTAAATTCAGAATCCAAATCAATACCTTTACGATATTTTTTTAGACCTGTCTTTGTTTTTATTTGCTTGAAAATACTAGGCTGACTAACCTCAAAAACTTGAATGCAATTTTTATCTAAATTGTAAACAACCCATACATAGCAATGAACAGGAGGACTATCAGTCTTGCCTTTAACTAGACCTTGCTTAGGATTATCAAACTTACACTTTGAGCGTCTGAATGATCCCCCCATCGCTTTATGAATTTCTTCGTCTGTTGGAGGTTCTTCTGTAACAGGAAAACGAAATGGTTTTGCTGTTTGATCAGTAATGTTCTCTCCGAATGTTTGCCAATACTCAAGAGGATCTTCCTCTAATACAATAAATTCAACCTCTTGGTTATTGTCTAACTTATTAGGTCGAAGATACCTGTCTTCAGAAGACGTTTCTTCTGGCTTTTCGATAGCCTTTTGATACTCTTTGTCTGCAACTGTTGAAAATTTCATGGTTAGAAATCGCTGTTAAATTAAAAAGTTAATTTGGAAGTTAAAGCGTAAATTAAGATTTACACAATATTATCCTATACCCTTGACGACTTTATTGCAACCGTGCTTAAAATAAAAAAACGCTCCTGACTTCGACTAAAGTCAAGAGCATTAAAAAACTATTCCTATTAGGATAATACATGAATAACGATCATCTGACAAAGCCTCTTGTAGAGGGTCTTGTTTACGCTCCAGTGTACAAAAAGGCTGCTCTTATGCAGTCAGGGAAACCAGCAACAGGTAAGAATCCTCTTGAAGAAAGTTACGACAGAGAATTTGGTCCTGCTGATGTTGCAATTGCATTAAAGAAAAATCCTGACCTTCAAGCAGTTGGACTCTTTACTGGGATCAGAGGTAAAGGAGTTGTCATCCTTGATGTTGATAAGAACCTCAAAAAACTTTTAAAGGTCTGGGGCAATACTCTTGAAGACGCTCCAAAAGTAACAAGTCCTAAAAAGAACGCAGCTAAATACATCTTTCGTATTCCTGAAAACCTTTGGGGAGAAGTTAAAGGACATGGTTTAAGAGAAGAATATGGTGGTGAATATGAAATCCTTTGGAACAATTCCAGACAAGGAGTCATAAATGGTGCTTATCCAGGCCACAGCAGAAGCAATACTCCAGCAGGTCATTATTTACTGAATGGAGACTTGGATTCGATTCCAGAGGCTCCTGCGTGGCTCATAGCAGAGATGAAGGCTCCTCCTAGAACGAATCAGAATAGAAAAGATCTTGATTTCACAGACAGAACACAAGATGAAATTATTCAGATCATTGGTGATTGTTTAACTGTTATCCCTCACAAGGGAGCTGGTAGTAGAGATCAATGGGTTCAAGTAGGAATGGCAATTAACTCTGCTCTTCCTAACGACATAGGTTTAGCTCTTTGGTCAGGGTGGTCTGCTCAAGATCCTGATTACGCTAATGAATGGAATGATTCAGATGATCACCACAATCCCTGTAGTGAACCTTGGTATTCCTTCAAAGGATCTGGTGTTGGTTTAGGTACTCTTATCTGGTTGGCAGACAGGGAGGATCCTAAGAGGACTCGATTTCCAGAAGACATTGCCAAGATCGTTAAAGCGGCTGAAGAGAAACAGGTTCAAGAAATCAGAACCTCTGTTCTTGATTTCAATGAGGTGGTTAAACGAGCCAAAGCAATACTCGATCTAGATAATCCAGCAGAAGTTAATTACAAGCTGAATGCTTTAGCTCTTCAAGCTGGTTATAGAGATCAAGCAGCAGTTGAAAAAATCATTGTTGATCAACTTGCTTATGAAAACCAGAAAGGAATTTTCTCTGCTGAAGACCTAATGAAGATGGACATCAAGCGTGACTACATCATTCCCGATCTGCTTCCAACTCCTTCAGTCGTCTTGATCTATGGAGCAGGTGGTGATGGTAAATCTATGAGTGCTTGGACTCTGGCAAAGCATGTCTCAGAAGGTACGCCTTTTGTAGTTAGAGGTAGTCTCGTTCCAATAAAGAAAGGGTCAGTTCTTATCTTGAATGGCGATCAGCCCTTAACTCAGCTCAGAGAACAGCTTGAAGAAGTTGATTATCCAATTAACTCCAACACCAAGATCTTGACTGACTGGCAGTTACAAAGATATGCACAGTTCGTTCAGCTCATTAAAGATTACGAACCAAAACTAGTGATCATTGATTCCTTGATTGGTTGCAGTGGTGGTAAAGCTTTTGATGAAAACAAATCTGATTTTGCTACGCCTTTGTATTGGTTAACCAGAAACAACGGCAATCTGTTCCCTAAAACAACAATCCTGATTATTCATCACGCTAATAAGAATGGTGGTTTTAGAGGGACTTCTGCTATTAGAGATGCAGTTGACGAAACATGGGCATTATCTAAACCTTCAGAAGAAGAAGCTGCAAGAGTTGGAAAATTTAGTCGCTTGATCACAATTGAAAAATCTCGTCAAGGAAGAATGGGTACTCAACTCTTAATGCAGATGCAAGAAGATTTGACATTCACTATTGCTGATCACACTCCTGAAGTTGAATCCGAACCAACACCAACCTCTGTCACAGGAAGAGTTCTTCAGCGTTTAAGGATTATTTATCCCCAGACAAGAACGACAAGTGAGCTTGTTGACGATCCAGTGCTAGAGGGTCAACCTGCTGCAATAAGAAAATCAGTTCAACGACTAAACAAGAGAGGATTAATAGAAGTAGCTTCTATTAATCCAGTGACATATAAAGCTGTCCTCGCACGGGGAGAGGTTCAAGAAAGTGTCCTATCTCCTCAAACTCCAGTGTTGGAACGTGATTAGGCATAGGACAAGGGTATGGGACAAACCAAAAGTGTCCCATCCATCCATTCAATAGGACACATTACAGATGTCCCATAGGTCTGTCCTATACCTAATCCCTGTATTGGAACGGGATCTGCTCAAATAGGACACTTTTCTCTATATCCCCCCGCACGAGGCAATGACAACACTTAGTTACTACCAGCACCAAGATCACACGGCTCCTGTTGCTGTGGTTCGGTACACAATTATCGGAGATGACAACAGACCGTTAGATGTTCAACAAATACGATACGAAAACAACCCTGTCGAAGTATCGGAACTACAGCAAGACATCACTGCTGCTGTTGAATCTGGTATTGATATATGTATTTTGACGTACAAAGATCTCAAGGAATTTAAAGAATTAGATGCGTACCTTGAATCAATAGGTTACTATAGTACAAATACAAATAACTTAAATGGATGAGTGAAAAAAGTAAAGGTCATGGTAATCGAAAACATCTGCAAATTTTAGCTGCTCCAAATAGGGCGAAGCTATTTATTGATTACTGCCAAAACACCTTAAAAAAGAAACCTAGTGCAGTTTTAAGAGAGATATTATATGACTTTCTAGTTAAAGTAATACCAGAAAAAGACTATTTAGAAGCTAAAGAGTTGGATGATAAAGAATGGGATAAATCCATTCAAAACAGATTAGAAGGAAGAGCAATCGCTAAAATAGTAAATAACATTAGAAAGGCAAATATTTCGGAGGCTTTTGAAGATGATGAAACGCTTTCTTGATTTTATTGGATCGGGATTTATTTATAAAAGTCCTAAACCGTATGACGGATTCAAACGATTCCTTTTAGATCTTCCAAGTAGAGAGTTAAGATCATTAGCCGAATCAAATGCTCATTGCAGCAAAAAAAAATTAGTACAACTTTATTTACAACGCAACAATGTCTACACCGAAATACAAGATTAACGATCAAGTTAATAAAAAAAGGAACACAGGGGTATTCCTTAGAACAGAATCAAATAGAGGAACGATTACCAAAGTTATAGAGAAACATAATAAAAGAGATCGAATCTGTTATTACTACGAAGTGAAATGGCCTGATAAAAGAAGGTCAGAACACGCACAACACATACTCGTTCCAGCTCCGTAAATAATGAATCAAACTTATTGTCCTTGCCCTAAGTGCGGTCAACTTAGGACTAGAGTTGTATGCACTAAACG
>Ga0209232_1001278_pt1 | contig 13798 bp, 9 predicted proteins | sample ETNvirenome_2_60_FD_184066 | JGI IMG/M metagenome (GOLD analysis project Ga0209232, IMG submission 184066) | Marine viral communities from the Pacific Ocean - ETNP_2_60 (SPAdes) (version 2) | ecosystem: Environmental > Aquatic > Marine > Oceanic | place: Pacific Ocean | collected 2013-06-22
CCACCGCTTCGCGGCGGTCCCCCTCCCCATCGCAAGTCGATGGGGAGGATATGCAATGTCCACTTCCCACCCCAAGACCGCCATCCACCGCTCGAAAAAAAACGCTGTCCTACATTATTCCGCTGTGCGAGCCTTCGCGTCAGCTCTTTCAATTTGTCAACAAAAGTGGTCGCCGCCCGGATTCCGGAGACGGCCAGGATCCGGCGGCCATATGTCCGCCGAGCGCGACAAATGCCGCGCTGCACTAGGCTGAACTTTCCTGAACTTTGGCATGATGGCCGGTCCATGCGCCGGCCGGATCGCGGCCCCGGCCCGGGATAACCGAAGACGGCTATGTCCGCTCCCACCCCTTACCGGTCGTCCACATTCAACGGAATTCAAGCCGCGATCAGCACCCCATGGTACGACCGGTCCTCGAACGCCAGACCCGCGCCCATCGCGACACAGATCAGCGCATTTTCGGCGACCCGCACCGACAATCCGGTCGCCTCGGAAATCGCGACGTCCATCCGGCGCAGCAGCGCGCCGCCGCCGGTCAGGGTGATCCCCTCGTCGATGATGTCGGCGGACAATTCGGGCGGCGTCTGTTCCAGTGCGGCGCGCACCGACGCAACGATCTGCCCGACCGGTTCGGCCAGCGCCTCGGCAATCTCGGCCTCGGACACCCGCACTTCCGACGGGCGCCCGTTAACCAGGTCGCGGCCCTTGACCCCGATCACCATGCCGTCGCCCTCGGGCGCCACCGCACAGCCGATCGCCAGCTTGACGCGCTCGGCGGTCATTTCGCCGATCATCAGATTATGTTTGCGGCGGATGTAGGACGAGATCATGTCGTCCATCTTGTCGCCGCCGACGCGCACCGAATTGCTGTACGCGATGCCGCCCAGCGACAGGATTGCGACCTCGGTCGTGCCGCCGCCGATGTCGACGACCATCGCGCCCATCGGTGCCGTCACCTGCAACCCCGCACCGATCGCCGCGGCCAGCGATTCCTCGATCAGCTGCACCGACACGGCGCCCGCGTTCGACGCGGCATCGCGGATCGCGCGGCGTTCAACCATCGTCGATCCCGACGGCACACAGATCACGACATTGCTGCGCTGGCGCAGCCGGCTCGGCCCGCCCAGCGCCTTGTCGATGAAATGCTTGATCATCTGTTCGGCGACGTCGATGTCGGCGATCACCCCGTCGCGCAGCGGACGGATCGCCTGGATATTGCTCGGCGTCTTGCCCATCATCAGCTTGGCTTCGTTGCCGACGACCTTGACCCGCCGCACCCCGTCGCGAGTTTCCAGCGCAACGACCGACGGTTCGTTCAAAACGATACCCTTGTCCCTTACATAGACGACGGTGTTCACGGTCCCCAGATCGATGGCCATGTCATGCGCGGCCGAACCGAACCGATTAAAGAATTTCATACGCGCCGAACGCCCCTTGGTCATGCTGATGGAGAATCGGGGGCGCGCGCGGTCACGCCCGCAACACCCGTGGATTTCGGCTTGTGACGATGGTTAAATCGCGTCAACGGCCGAGGCGCAGACCGTTGGTTTATCAGGTCCGGACGAGCCAAAGTCGCCATTTGCCGCCGCCGAGCCACGGTTCGTCGCTCGGACCACTCATCTGCCGACGGTCGGGGCGGACCCTAGCCGCGGGTCGGCATGAGGAACTTCAGCCCCTGCAATTTGACGATCTGGTCGTCGACGCACAGCGGCGCGGCGATCAGGCGCATCCAGCGCGGCTCTGCGGTGACAGGCTTGATTTCGACGTCCAGGGTGAAGCCGCGGCGGTGCCGGATCGCATAGGCGCGCAATTTCTCCATCGCGGCGCGCGATCCCTCTTCATACAGCGCGACGGTTTCGGCGCGCGTCACCGCCGCCCCGCGCGGCAGGCCGAAAATGTCATAAACCTCGTTCGACCAGCTCAGCCGGTTGTTGTCCGTCAGGTCGCATTCCCACCAGCCCGGCTGGCCCCCGGCCGGCCGGTCATTCGCGACAAGGTCGGCCATGTCGGCGACCGCATCGAGCGTGTCGGGGCCGTGCAGCTGCCCCAGCTCGAAATAGCGCGCGCGCTCATACAGCGGCCAACTATGGTGAACGGGCAAGGGATGGGTCGGCTTCAACGCACCAGTCTTTCGTCATTTTGTATGGGGATAGCGGCATCCCCCTAACAACGACTAGTACATATCTATTACCCGATCGGCAATTTTCTTGCCGTCAGCGCCGCGCCAGCGCAATTCCGGCCAGATTCTGGGTGCGCTTGATGTGGCGGACGCGCGGCGGCGGACCGTCGCCGACCAGCGCCCGAAATGCCGCCAGATGCGCCGCCGCGCCGCGGCGCGCCGCGACCGCTCCAGTCGCCTGTGCGACCACCGCCGCGGCATCGCCGAGCAGGACAAAGTCGGTCAGCCCGCGCGCCTGCGCCGCCCGCAGCGCCGCGATCAGCGCCAGCCATTCGGCGTCCATGCTGCTTCCCGTCCCGGCGTCGCGGTCGATCGCGGCGACCCCGCCGATGACGACCGCAATCTCCATCGCACCGGGATTGGGGCGGCACCCGCCGTCGAAATAGATTTTGGTGAGGCGCGGCTTCATGACGCCGCTATAGCCCCTAGAACTTCCCCCGCACCGAAAATGAGAAAATCGGCCCGATCAGCCGGTCGCGTTCTTCGACAAACGCGATCGGGCTGTCGCCGCGCAGCCCGGTATAGACAATGCGGTCGCGCTTCGACCGGGCGTTGGCGATGTTGCGGATCTGCGCCCTTACCGTCAGCCCCATGACATTTTTATGCTCGACAAACACATTGGCGAACACCGGCCCTTCCCACAGCTTGTCGATCTGGGTCCGGCGATAGCTCGGTTGGTAATGCCCATAATTCGCCCCCGCGCCCCACGCCCAATCGCTGCCCGGAATGTCATGGCGGACACTCGCTTCGATCACCTTGTCGGTAAAGCCGCTCCACTGGCGCTTCTCGCCGGTGAACGGATCGCGCAGCGAGCTTTTCTGGAGCAGCACCTTGGTTTCGACCTTCATCCCCTTGATCCCCGCGGGGTCGAGGTTGATCGTCGCGGTCCAGTCGATCGCCCCCGCTTTCGCCTTGGCGATATTGCCCACTGCTTCGCCAGTGGCGCCGACCGGGACGACATCGACGCGATCCTCGACGTCGCGATAGATCAGCACGAGCTTGGTCGAACCCCAGGCGCCGAATTTCTTGTTGATCTCGGCCTCATAGGTCCAGTCCTGCTGCGGCCGCAGGTCGTTGTTGCTCTCATTCTGGTTGCCGTCGTTCAGGAACGCGCGCGCCAGAAAATCATAAAAGGACAATTGCAGCACCCGCCGCCGCAACTTCACCGACACGTCGAAATCGGCCGTCGGCGTCCACGCCAGCGAGATCGAGCCCTTCGGCCGAAAGAAGGTGCGCGTCAGCCCGTTCATCCCGGTCTGGGTGATCGTCGAATGTTCAGCCCCCGCAATGATCTGGAAATTCAGCTTGTCGGTCAGCTTGCGGCCAAAGCTCAGCAATCCTTCATAACGATCCTCGCTGACCCCGCCGGTGCCGCCGGCGAACGGCTGCTCAACAAACACCCCCGACGGATCGAGCACCGCAATCGACGCGACATTGTCCAGCGTGTTGAACGCCGCCTCGCCCGACAATTGCCAGTCGCCGCCAAACATCTTCCACTGATATTCGCCGCGCCCGATCGTCTCGCCCAGATCGCCGGTCTGCGCGAAACGGTCGCCGGTCGCGGTCCCGCCCACCGGCGTCGTCACTATCTCCTGCAAATAGGGTTCGTGGCTGAATCGGCGCAGCCCGATCAGCTTCAGCTTTCCCGGCCCGACCCCGAACTGATAATCGCCGCTGACCTCGTAATTCCAGCTATCGGCATTTTCATACACGGCGCGGGTCCGGTCGGGCTGCCCGGGTCCGACCCGCACCCCATCCTCAAAATAACGATCATATTTGCGCTGATAATGGCCGCCGAAATTGGCCACCGTGTCGCCCGCGGGATCCCAGGTGATCCGCCCCGACAGCTTCGGGGTGTCATAATGGGTGTTCCAGGCGTCCTCGCGCCGCTCGATGATATTGCCCGCGCCATCGCTGATCAGCGTCGGTCCGCCCGCACCGCTGCGCGCCGATTCGTCATTGCTCAGCGCCGCTTCATATTCGATATCGCCCGACCGCCCGCGCACCGACACATCGGCGCGGGTGAACAGCGGGTCGGTGTAATGAGCGCGAAATTCGGGGCGCCACGAAAACTGCCCCGAAAAGGCCGCGGCGCGATAGACGATATTGGCGACCTGCCCCGACAATCCGGGAATATCCAGCGTCGCACCATCGACAATCTCGATCCGCTCGACATTGCCCGCCGGGATGCGCGACAGCTGGGTGTACATATCGTCGCCCTTGTTCGACGGCCGCTCGCCGTTGAACAGCACATTGCCCGTCGCCTGCCCCAGCCCGCGCAGATTCTCGTTGTCGCGGATCGAAAATCCGGGAACCTGATTCAGCATGTCATAAGCGTTTGTCGGCGCGTAACGGGCAAAGTCGGCGGGGGTATACACCTGCCGCGCCGCGCCGTTCGTGCTGGCCGGAACCTCGGCCGCTGCGGGCGGCGGCGTATCGCCGCTCGCCGGCGCCTCCTGACCCCTTGCGGGCATCGACAGCGCGGCGGCGAGCGCGATCAGGCTGACCGGGCGCATCATTGTGCCGTTCCCCGCGCCGCGCGGTTCATCGCCACCGCATAGTCGCCGGTCACGCCCAGCGCCTTCATGCCGACAACATCGTCAGCGCTCAGCCTGCGGTATCCCGCCGCCGCCAGCCCACGCACATAAGCGCCATCGACGCCCAGCGCCTTGCACGCGATCGCATCGTCGATATCGGTCAGCACCAGCGCCTCCGATTTGAGGTCGCGGACATAGTCAGGGGTCACGTCCAGCGCCGCCGCCGCGATCAAATCATCGGTGTCCTTGGGCTTGACCCCCGCGGCGATCAGCCCGTCGGCAAGCTCGATCGTCGCATCGACCAGCACCATCGCGAGCAGGTCGCTGCGCCGCCCCGGCGCCAGCCCGCGTTCGCCCAGCGCCGTCTCGAATTTGGGGTCAGAGGTGAAACGGCAGTCGCCCTCACCCTCGAACGCGCGCGCCAGCGTGCCCGTGCAGGCCAGCGTCCCGGCGCTATGGACGACGGTAAAGGACACCGGTCCGCCGCTGCCCTGCAACGCCGCGCGCACCGGCGCCAGTTCGCGCCGCGCGCCGTCCAGCGACACATCGCTGTTCGACTGTTTGTAACGGACGCGCAGCTGCGGTTCGCTGTTGCCGGTTGCGGCGGTCGCGGTCCACGCGATGTCGCGCACCACCAGCGTGTCGGCGGCGGTGCTCGGCGCGGCGCAGGCAAGGACGGTCAGCAGCGCGGCGCTGGCGGCGATCAGGGGGGCTTTCATACGGACACTCCTTTGGCCGGCGCCGGACGAGCGTCATCGCTCGCCCTCGCAGCGGCGTTTCAAAACAACAGTTCGATCAACGATGGTCAGGCTTGGACGGACGTCCGGGCGTCAGCCGGTCGGCGGCACCGGCGGTTCGGGCGGTTCGGCGAATTCGATCCGGGCGACGCGGCCATCGCTGCTGCGCGCTTCCATCACCCCGTCGGCGCCGATGCGCGCCGATGCACCGCGCGACGACACCGCAGCCGCCGGGCGCTGCTTTGCCGTCGGCCGGACCATTCCAGTGGCGCGCAGTTCGATCGCGTCGTCGGCGCTCCGCATCTTCACACCTGCCTTTTGCATGTCGGTGACGAAATCACAGTCGATCCCCATCGCGCGCAGCGCGACGACGTCGTCGATGCCGATGTCGGGAAAATGCGATTTCATGTCGCGCGCAAAGGCGGGATCGATGTGCAGCGCCGCCGCGCCGATCAGCTCGTCGACCGCAACCGCCGGAAAGATCCGGCGCATCGACCGGATATAGGCGGGGTCGACCCCCGTCGCCTTGGCGGCGATCAGTTCATCGGCGTCCATCGCACCACTATGTTCGCGCATTTCGGCGGCATATTCGGGGGTCACCCCGACCGCGCGCAGGCTCACCAGCTGTTCGGCGGTCAGCTGTTTGGCGCTCGCGGCCGCCGCGACGGCGTCCTCCCGCGCGTCGGCGGTTGCCGCCACCGCGACCCGCGACGATGCCACGGCGGATTTCTGCGCGGCAAAGGCGGCCGTCTGCGCCTCCCTCGCAGCCACCGTCTCTTCGGCGGCCGTCGCCGAAAAAGCGGCCAGGGGCGCGGTGACCGCCGCCAGCACGACCAGGCTCATCAACACCCAGCTCGCGCTCGCCGGGCCGCGCTTCAGACTGGCATCGAGGACGCGGGTGATCCGGCGTTTCAGGCTGCCGTGCGACGGCGCGACGCCATGCGCCGCCATCAGCGCCGCCTTGTTGTCATGGCGCGCCGCGCCGACCAGCAGCGTCGCGTAATCGGGGCCGTCGATGTCGGCCATCAGCACCGCATCATCGGCGGCTTCCTCGCGCAATTGATGGCTCTCGCGCGCCAGCATCCACACCAAGGGATTGAACCAGAACAGCGCGCAGGCGACCCGCGAAGCGAGCAGCTTTGCCCAGTCGAGGCGCGCGATGTGCGCGAGTTCGTGCGCGATGATCGCCTCGGCCTCGCCGACCGCCTGCACCGCTTTCGGGCTCAGCACGATCGTCGAGCGCAGCAGCCCCCAGCTGATCGGCGAGCGCAATTCGTCGCTGACCAGCAATGCGGTGCCATGTTTGAACCCCATCCGCCGCTGCGCCTCGGCCAGCGCCGACAGCCACGATCGTTCGACTAGCACTTCGGCGCGGCCGCGCATCGCGAACAGCCGCAGCACCGCAAGCATCATCACTCCAAACAACAGCGCGAGCGGGACAAGATAGAGAAAGGGGGCCAGGTCGGCCCCCGCCGACAGGCTGATCGGCGGTGATCCGGCGGTGCCGGCCACGGCAGGGACTGAAGCCGTGGCGGCGACCGGATCAACCGCCGATCCCCCTGTATCGATGGTGGCGCCTGCGGTCGGCGCCGCCGCGGCAACCCAGCGCGCGGGCAGCGGCTGCCACAGCGGCAAAACCAGGGTGGCCACCGGCAGCACCAGCAGCGCGAGCAGGCCGACATGCGCGACCAGCGACCGCTCACCCGCCGATCGTGTCCGCGCCAGCCGCAACAGCCCCAGCGTCAGGCCGGCGATCAGCGCCGATTTCCAGGCGAGACCGACCAGCGTCGCGGGCTCGATCATCATTTCGCCCTCCCTTCGCGCGCCTGCCCGATCAGCTTTTCCAGCTCGTCGAGTTCGGCCCCGCTCATTTCGTCCTGCATCCCCAGCAGCGCCGCGGCGGCGCTCGTCGCCGATCCGTTGAAAAACACCCGCACCACCTGGCTCAGCGCCGATTTGCGCGCCGTCTTGTCCGACACGCTCGGCGCATAGACAAAGCCGCGCTCCGACGCCTCGCGCACGACAAAACCCTTGGCCTCCAGCCGCTTGAGCATCGCGCGGATCGCCGATCCCGACAGTTCGTCGGACAGCGCCTCGCCAATCTCGGTCACCGTCGCGGCACCGCGCTCGTAAAGGACATCAACAATCTCGCGTTCCCGCGGCGGCAAACTGGACAACATGCGACTCACCTCATGCGCTACATTTGTAGCGTGCTACATTTGTAGCGCGTCCTTGGCAAGAGGTTTTGTTCGGGTAATACAGTTTGGGGCGGCGGCACCGACTATGCTCATTTTCGTCATCCCGGCGAAGCCCGGGATCTCACCCTCTCGGGGTTACGCACCGGCGAGATCCCGGCCTTCGCCGGGATGATGAGCTAAGTAACGGCGGCTCACCCCAAATGTACCGGGTCACCACCCCGCCCCGCGCAAGTGATCCCCATCACATCGCCGCAAACCCGCGCCTTCTAATCGCCGATCGACACCCGCCGCCGCCGTTCACCGCGCCATTGCGCCAACCCACAGATGACAATGTCCCAATTTTATCACTATCTTGGGTCAAAACAGGGAAAATTCCGCTTCATGGCCGACCGTCGACATCGCCTTCTCGCCCTGCTCCTCGCCGCGCCGCTCGGGGCCGCCGCGCCGCTGGCCTTCGCGCAGGATGCGGCGCCCGTCGGCACGCCGCCCGCCAGCACCCTCAATGCCGACCAGCAAAAGATGCTCGACCTGATGAACCGCGGTATGGACCTCGAGCGCGAGGGCAAGCTGGGCGAGGCGGAGGCGGTCTATCGGCGCTGGATCGACGAAGCGACGAAGCGCTACGGCGCCGACGACCTGCTCACCAGCTTGGGCTACCGTCTGATCGCCGGAAGCCTCGAGGCGCAGAACCAGCTGGCCCCCGCCGAACCCTATTGGCGCCGCCTGCTTGCGATCAATACCAAAATCCTCGGGCCGCAGGACGACCAGACGCTCACCGCCACCGGCTTCCTCGCCACCAACCTCGCCAAACAGGGCCGCCCCGCCGACGCGCTGCCGCTGCGCCGCGCCCTGCTCGCGGCGCGCACCGCCGAGTTCGGCGAACAGCATGCCAAGACGATCGCCGCGACCGGCAACCTCGCCGGGCTGCTGGTCGAACTTGGCGATATGAAGGGCGCCGAACAATTGTTCCGCCAAGCGCTCGCCGCCAATCTGGCGCTGAATGGCGAACGACACCGCGAAACCGCGTCGCAATATGCCAATCTCGCGGTCACGCTGCGCAGCCTCGGGCGCTTCGACGAGGCCGCGGCGATGCTCGACAAGGCGCTGGCGATCGACGAGGCGCTGACCGGCCCCAAAGGCCCCGACGTCGCGCTCCACCATTACAACCGCGCGGTGAACTATACTGAACTTGGGCGCTACGCCGATGCCGAGACCGCGGCGAACCTGGCGCTCGCCATCTGGCGCGAAACCAAGGGCGACGACAGCACCCAGGCGGCGCTCGGCTACACCGTGCTCGGTTACAGCTATGGCCTGACCGGGCGCTTCGCCGACGCCGACGCCGCTTATCGCAAGGCGCTCGCGATCCGCACCCAGCTGCTCGGCGCGGGGCATCCGCTCACCGCCGAGGCGACGAACAACCTCGCGCTCAACATGGAAAATCAGGGCTTGCCGCCCAGCACCGTCGAACCGCTGCTGCGCCAGGCGCTCGACACGACGCGCCGCGCCTTTGGCGAAGGCAGCGAACGCACCGCGACGATGTACGCCAATGTCGCGCATAATCTGAACCAGCAGGGCCGCTATGGCGAGGCCGAGCCGATGTATCTGCGCGCGCTGGAAATTCAGGGCGGCATCGCCGGCCGCGACCACCCCTCCTTCGCCGCAACGCTGATCAACCTTGGCTATAATCTGCGCGACGGCGGCCAGGCCGAGCGCGCCGAACCGCTGATGCGGCAGGCGCTGGGCGTCTTTCGCGCCAAGTTCGGCGAGGATAATCCCGAAACCGCCTGGGCCTATCTCAGCCTCGGCACGACGCTCGGCCATCTTGGCCGCCATGCCGAAGAGGCCGACATGACCGGCAAGGCGCTCGCCATCCGCCGCCGCCTGCTCGGCGAGGATCACCCGCTGACCGCGGTCGCCTATAACAATGTCGCCTCGGCGCTGGTGCGCAGCGACCGCAGCGGCCCAGGCGACCGCGCCGCCGAACCCTATTACCGGCAGTCGCTCGCGATCCTGCGCCGCAACCTCGGCGAAGCGCATATCGACACCGCGCGCGCCTATGAAAATCTGGCGCTCACCCTGCTGCGCCAGGGCAAGGCGGCGGAAGCCGAGCCACTGGCGGCCAAAGCGGTCGCGATCCTGCAGCGGCTCAACGAACAAAGCGCCACGGGCAGCGGCGCCGTCGGGCTCGCGGCGCTCGACCGGCAACAGGCGGCGCCCGATCGCGGTATTTTCACCACCTATATGAACACCGCCTTCGCGCTGATGGACGTGACCCCGGGCGCGGCGCAGCAGGCGGAGATTCAGGACCGCGCCTTCCGCGCGGCGCAGGATGCCATCGCCTCGGCTTCGGGCCGCGCGGTGCTGCAAACCGCCGCGCGCGGCGCCGCCAAGACGCCGCAAATGGCCGAAGCGGTGCGCGAGGAACAGGATCTCGCCGCCAAGGCGAACCTGATCGACAAAAACCTCCTCCGCGCGCTTGGCGACCGCAAACCGGTCGAAGCGGCGCGGCTGCGCGGCGAGCTCGACGGCGTGCAGGCCCAGCTGGCCGAGGTCAGCGCGCTGATCGACAAGAAATATCCCTCCTATCGCCAACTGGTCGCGCCGCGCCCGATCAGCATCGCCGAGGCGCGGCAGGCGCTCCAGCCCGGCGAAGCACTGCTGCTGATGACCGAGGCGGCGAATACTTTTCACCTGTTCGTCGTCACCCCGACTGGGGTGGGGTGGAGCCGTCCGAACAAGGACGTCGCCATCATCCTCAAACAAATTTCGGACCTGCGCTGCGACGTCGATTTCGCGACCTGCTCGGCGGCTCGCAAGGCCGAGCTCGACGCGCAGGCCTTGTCGCCGATGGAGCTGGAGGGGCATCGCCGCTTCGACCTCGACACCGCAAACGCGCTCTACACCTCGCTGATCGCGCCGATCGAACCGTTGCTCAAGGACAGCAAGCGGATTTATGTCGCGAGCTCAGGCAAGCTCGGCGATCTGCCGCTCGCGATGCTGTCGGCGACCGCGCGGCCCGACGGCGCCGACGTCGCCGATCCCGACACGCTTGCCCGCGCCGCCTGGCTGTCCGATCGCTACGCCTTTACCAGCCTGCCCGCGGTCGCGGCGCTGACCCTGACCCGCGATCCGCCGCGCGGCCGCCGCAGCAACAGCTTTCGCGGCTATGGCGCCCCCGTCCTGATCGGCGGCGACACCGGGTCGCGCGCCGCCCGCGGCATCGCAGTGTTCGACGCGGTGTCCGAATCGGGCTCGCCGCTCGCCGATCCCGACGCGCTGCGCCGGCTGGCGCCGCTGCCGGGGACCAAGGTCGAGCTGGCGGCGATGGCGCGGCTGTTCGGCGTCACGCCCGGCAATCTGACCATCGACGGCAAGGCGACCGAGGCGGCGCTGCGTCAGGATCCGGCGCTGGCAACGAGCGAGGTCATCGCGATCGCCACCCACGGCCTGCTCCCCGACCCATCGCTCGGGCTCGGCGAGCCGGGGCTGGTGCTCACCCCGCCGACCACCGCGAGCGACATGGACGACGGGCTGCTCACCGCGACCGAGGCGGCGCGGCTGACGCTGTCGGCCGACTGGGTGATCCTGTCGGCGTGCAACACCGCGTCGGCGGAACATTCGGGCGGCGGCGACAGCCTTTCGGCGCTGGCGCGCGGTTTCCTCTATGCCGGGGCCGACGCGCTGCTCGCCAGCCACTGGCGCGTGTCGGACGAGGCGACCGCGGTCTTGACCGTCGAAACGCTGCTGGCGCGGCGCGCCAACCCGGCGCTGTCACGCGCGCAGGCGCTGCAACTCGGGATGCAGGCGGTGCGCAGCGGCAAGCGCGCCGACGGCAGCGCGATTGCGGGCTCGAAAGCCGATTGGGTGCATCCCGCCGCCTGGGCCGCCTTCACCAACATCGCCAACCGCGACGATTGACCGCACAGCGCATTTCCCTTCGCCGCCGCGCCGATTATAGGGGCGGCAGTTCAAGGGAGTGTATTGCCGATGCCGATCATGGCCGCCCGCGTTTATCATGACGGCCAGCTCGTCCGCGATATCGGCCCCGACGAGGAACTGCCCGTCGATTGCGACGAGGGTGATTTTTTCTGGCTCGGCCTTTATGAACCAACCCCCGGCGAACTCGAAGGCATCGCCCAACGCTTCGGCCTCCACCCGCTCGCGGTCGAGGATGCGACCAAGGCCAAGCAGCTGCCCAAGGTCGAGGTTTACGGCGACCAACTGTTCATCATCGCCAGCACCGGCACCCTCGGCGGCGGCACGATCCAGTCGGGCGAGACCGCGATCTTTGTCGGGCGCCACTTCATCGTCACCGTCCGGCATGGCTCGGCGCGCGCGCATACCGACGTGCGGGCGCGGCTCGAAACGCTGCCCGCCAAGCTCGCGCATGGCCCCGACTATGTCCTTTATGCGATCCTCGATTTCATCGTCGACGGCTATTTCCCGCTGATCGACGCGATCGAGGACCGGATGCTGATGGTCGAGGACAGCGTGATGGACACCCCGCTCGACGCCGCCGAGATCCGCCAGCTTTACGCGCAGCGCCACGAGGTTATCCGGTTTCAGCGGCTCACCGGCCTGATGAAAGACGTCGCCGGACGCCTCGCCGGCGAGGACGATCTGCCGTGCATCGACGGTGCGGTGCGGCCGTTCTTTCGCGACATCTGGGACCATGTCCAGCGCGCCGAATTTCGCCTCTCCGGGCTGCGCGACGTCGCCGCATCGGTGATCGAAACCAACGGCATGCTCGAACAGCAACGCCAGGGCGTCATCACCCGCCAGCTTGCCGCCTGGGCCGCGATTCTCGCGGTGCCGACCGCGATCGCTGGGATCTACGGCATGAATTTCGAATTCATGCCCGAACTCGACTGGCTGCTCGGCTATCCCTTTGCGCTCGCGCTGATCTTCGGCGGCTCGGGGCTCGTGTTCTGGCGCTTCAAAAGCATCGGCTGGCTGTAGAAACCGCGCTTGACACCACGCTGCGCCTGCGTTGATAGGAACGCCAACGGGCCGACGCGGACGCCCGTTCAGATGGTCCAGCCATCCAAGTCCGCTCCACCCGCCGCAACCGCGGCGCTCGGAGCGTTGATATGGCCCCTCTCCCGCCCCCAACCGACCCGTCGCAGCTCAGCCTGCTCGCGCTGTTCCTCAAATTCCTGCGCTTCGGCGCGCTGGCGTTCGGCGGCCCGGTCGCGCAGATCGCGATGCTGCGCCAGGCACTGGTCGATGAGGAACGCTGGATCGATCCCGGGCGCTTCAACCGCCTGCTCGCGGTGTTGCAAGTCCTGCCCGGCCCCGAAGCGCATGAGCTGTGCGTCCACCTCGGGATGATCGCGCGCGGGCGGATCGGCGGCTTGCTTGCCGGGCTCGGCTTCATGCTGCCCGGCTTGCTGCTGATGCTCCTCGCGGGCTGGCTCTATGTCACCTGGATCGCGGGCGACGCCGGGCTGACCGGCGTGTTGCTCGGGGTGCAGATCGCGGTGCTCGCGATCATCCTGCGCGCCGTCGTTCGCATCGGCCAGCACATCATCGAGGACCGCCTGCTCGCCGCGATCGCCGTCGCCAGCCTGCTCGCGACGCTCGCCGGGGTGCCGTTCTGGATCCCGCTCGCCGCGGGCGGGCTCGCCTATGCCGCCGCGCAGCGCCCGCTGATCGCGCTGGCGGTCGTCGTCGCCGCAATCGGCGCCGCGCTTGCCGTGCGGCAGCTCGCCACGCCCGGCACCGTCACCACGCTCGTCGCGGGCGCCCCGATCACCCTGCTCGCGCTGTTCGTCGCGGGGCTGAAGGGCGGCCTGCTCACCTTCGGCGGCGCCTATACCGCGATCCCCTATGTGCGCGCCGACACCGTCGGGCGCGGCTGGGTCAGCGACGCGACCTTCCTCGACGGCATCGCGCTCGCCGGGGTGCTCCCGGCGCCGCTCGTCATCTTTGCAACCTTTGTCGGCTATGTCGTCGGCGGCCCCGGCGGCGCGCTCGCGATCACCGCGGGGATGTTCCTGCCCGCCTTCGCTTTCTCATTGATCTTTTTCGAGCGGCTGGAGGCGGTAGTCGAAAACCCCGCGCTCCACCGGCTGCTCGCCGGGGTCGCCGCCGCGGTCGTCGGCATCATCGCCGCGACCTTTGTCCAGCTCGGTGAAGCGACCGCCG
>Ga0209232_1001279_pt1 | contig 13787 bp, 14 predicted proteins | sample ETNvirenome_2_60_FD_184066 | JGI IMG/M metagenome (GOLD analysis project Ga0209232, IMG submission 184066) | Marine viral communities from the Pacific Ocean - ETNP_2_60 (SPAdes) (version 2) | ecosystem: Environmental > Aquatic > Marine > Oceanic | place: Pacific Ocean | collected 2013-06-22
GGGCGAACACTTGTTCCAACGTATTTTTGCTATCTTTATCACTCCATGTAATCGGTTTAAAAAGTTCGCAACTCACGTCAGTCCTTTTTGCGTTTGTATCTCGCAGACTTGAGCATCCGTTCATACTGCAACCTACGCAAAGAATCACGAGCACGAAGACCTTTTGACACCTTCTTAAGGTTAGCAATCTCAATCTCCGCATGAACTGAGTCAGCAATCCTGTCATTCTCTTGCTTCCTCCAAAACCATTTTAGAAATGTGCCACCTATGGAGTTGAGTAGGGTTCCTATAATTCCCCACATTACACATCGTCAGCATTTTTGGCTTTATTCACATTTAGGCCAAGTACGTTTATGATACTTGATATCATGTTCAGAAAATCGTTATCAGATTTGCTGGGAGTTAAAGACGCTATTACACTTGCCCCGCTGATTAGGAGAGTGATTGCGTGTACGATTTCGGGTAGTTTTGAAATCCAGTCCATAATTACCATTGTGTTACTCCTTATGAATAGGCTCTATCGAGCCAACCCTTTAGGAAGGGTTTTAGTTCTGGTCTACCTGCCACCAGCGATCTATAAAAACCAGCAGCTTCGGACCTGAATGGAAATATTATTTTGTGTCCGTTACTTAATAACAATCTTTTTGTGTGTTCCCCTATAATTCCATCTACATCTAGTTCTTCACCACAGGCTAGTAATGCTCGTTGTAAACATTTATGTGCATTTCTAGGACCAATATTTACAGCGAGGATAAATACCCTGATAGCTATTTCACTGTAGTTTCCCTCTGCCATAGTAGCCATCTTGTCGTACTTGTATTTCTCCCACCAATCTGTTCGATATATCTCTTTCGCTTGTTTCTTAGTGAGAGCTTTTATATTTATGTGTGGATAGGAACGCTTAGAAATACCGTACTTAGTCTCTCCTCCTGAGTCTAGTTCGTCCAGTACATAACCTCCCTCGAATATCATTAACCTTTTAAAAGCCGAATCGAATTTTGAATTCTTCTCCATTCCCATCTTTCTTAAGCAAGGGCAGAATTTTTTCTCGTATACATTTCTGATTAACTCGAATAACGATCTCATCTGAAAACCTTATACCTGTACCCATAGTGTTGTAGCCTATTGCATAAGCTTCACAAACTATAGGCATAAAACAATTAGACATATTTTTAGGCATAACAAATCGAATTACTTCTTGTTTTTCCTTGGTCGGAGTAGCACCAAGCATAAAGAACATACTTAGTGCTAGAATTGCAGTCTTGTATATCATAAAACCCTCTCTGTAGGGTTGTCAATGTTTAATTTATCACTTTATCTATAAATAATGGCAATTTTTTTCTTTCAGATTTTGTAAGAGATTTTCTGTATTTTCTCCAATATTGGTCTAGTGTTAACAATGTTGGACGTACCAACGAAGGAATTTTTGATGCAATAACATCTGGTTTTTCAGAATAAGGTACATCTTTTCCTAAGTAACTTCCTATTACACCACCAGCACCAGCATATTTAGGAATATCCATCATATGATCTCTAACAGCCCAAGCTATAAATTTCCTTCCTCGTTCAGTTTTTACAAATTTAAGCAAATATTCTGGTCCTCTTGCACCAAGCATCGCACCAACTGCACCACCGACTGGACCAGCAATTGTACTACCCAAAATAACACCAACAACTGGTCTTAATAATCTTTCCATCAAGTTGGCCATCTTAGACCTGATTTGCAAACCTCCCCCCCCTTCGTAAGGGGCAAACGCAATAATTTCGTCTACGAGAGAGTTCCAAACTTTTAAATTTCCTGAAGATCGCATACCTTCCACAAAGTTTGCACTGTAGTCTGGATGTCCTTTAGTAGTCAATCCCCTAATTTTATTCACAATTTTAATGGGATCGTCTACCTGTGGGTCGAGTTCTCCTTGCACATATTTTCTGCGTCTCTCTATAATTTGATTAAATTCATCCATAGCATATTCTTGTTTTCTTAATTTCTGGGCTTCTTTAAAGGTTCCTATTGCTTTTGGTGCATCTCCCTTTACAGGATGATAAAAAGAATCTTTTCCCTCTATATTTTTTATTACATAATCAGTATCTTCTACTAAATCGTTTACACTACTATATCTCAATGAAACTTTAGAGGGGTCTAAATTATCAACTACCGATCCATCTGCCATTCTATAAAATCTATCCCCTTCTTCTGTGCGTATAATGTCTGAAACACCAGCTTTTCTTGCTACTTTACTTATCAATATATCATCTAAATCGTTATGTAAAAGATGAAATATACCTTTAGAAGCACCAAGAAGTTTTGCTTGGTTACTGCTTCCAATTAAACCTCCTAACATTTGAATATTGCTGGTTAAATCATAAATATTTATTGGTTGAGGTTCTGTTACTGTTGATGGAGTCCACACTGTTCCTGTTCTCGAAACTTGTTTCTTAGTTCCAGATCGAACAATTTCTCCCACAGCTTTTTCTTTTGGAACGATTGTGTTATATATCTGAAGTGCCAAACTTTGAATAGTTTTTAGTTCTGGTATTCCTGTATCAGCAGCTTCGGAAAAAGGAGTTTTCACTCCTCCCTTTATTTTATCTCCTAGAATCCATTCTAATTTTCCTCTAGTGGAAGCAAATGTATTTTCGGTTGGAATTATTTTTGATCCACTTCTTTCCAGAGACTTATATAATTTAGCAGATGGTCTTTTTCCAAAAGGTAGCCCTTCAAATATTTCTTGTATTTTTTGCCCTACTTTCCAATCTTGGAGAGCTTGTTTTGCTTTTGCACCCAGAGCACCCTGCATTATGAATTTTCTACCTTTTCCTAAAGCACCTAAAGCAAGGGGAGTTGCTACTTCAAAAGTAGCAGCCAACGCTTTCTGCATAGTATTTTTCTCTTGCCATCCAACCTCCTGAAATGCGTGTAAAGTTGATCCTGTTCCCAACGCAGCACCAACAAGTTGCCTTGTTCTTCCTAATAATTTTCCAATTCCTTTTCCTTTACTACCTATACCTAGAGCCCTTCCTCCGTACTTTGCTCCTTGATATTCAATAACACCATCCATCAAAAGTTTAGACCAAGGATATTTTCTTTCCAATCTTTGAGCATAATTTATCAAAGTTTCTCCACTTTGGGGAACAAGGTCTGATGGATCGTAAGATAAATTTGGCAGAGGTTGCGAAGGGCCCCTTTGAGAGGATGCAGTAGTCATATTTTCAACAAAATTTTTAAACGTATTACCTATTAATTTTGCAAATGGAACATCTTTAGAATCTTCTAAGGCTCTGGAAACAGCATCGTGAGCAGCAGGTGCAGCGTAAGCCAAAGCCATAACTTTAGACAAAGGATTATAGGCTATATCTGAATCATAGGGAAGTTTTTCCTTCACACCTTTAAATGCTTTTCCTGCTGCTAGAGTTGCTATGTCAAATGTTTCTTTCCAAGAAGATTTGTGACCAAACTTTTTTCCGTAAACGTCAGGTATTGATATTCTTTCTCTGCCAATGGCATGTTTGTCTCTAATTCTCGCTACCTGATCTTTGAAAGGTAATGCAGACATGGGAAGTTTATATTGTTGTGTAAGTGCTTCCTGTTCCGTAGGTTCTTCCAATGGAGCAAATTTACTTCCCATAGTTGGAAAGGTTTGTGCATCTAAATATTCTTTAGGAATTTTATCTCCATATTCTGTTTCATACTCTCTTATTTTTTGTCTAGCCATTTCTTCTGCTTTTTGTGAAATTACTTTTTCACTTGTTCCTTTTGGAACACTGAGAGTGATAGGAATAGTATCTCCACCAGTTACAGAGTTTTCTTCAGTTTTAAACTCAACTACATAATTTTCTCTATCAGGAGAATTTTCAATCATTATTCTTCTCCTTTCACTTTGTAAGGAACTGGTATATCAAGATATTTTCGACGACTTCTTCGGCCACGTCCTGCATGTGGTGTTTTATTAGTAGGAACACCTACTGGGTCTTGGTCTTGTTTTTTCTTTGTTAATTTTTTTATCTTTGTTATTGTAAGTTTCATAGTATCAGAATTATTAGTCCCCACTGGAGGAGGGTCTGTTTTTTTCTTTTTTCTCTTACCCTGCTCCATTGATTTTTTTACTCTTTCTCGTCTTTCTTCTTCTTTTGTTTTTTGTTTTTTTCTAGGAAGAAATATTTCATTAGATTCAAACATCTTTACTATATTTCTAGGTAATGTTTGTTCAGCAATACTTTGAAAAGCTTGTTTATTTAATGTTAAATTTTTAGGAATAGTCCAAGGATTTCCTGCCAAAACAAGTGCATATTCTATCTCCCCTAGCTTATCTTGATATGGTTCTACAAGACTTTTGTGTATATTTGGGTCTTTAAGTTTTTCTTTTATAAATTGTGCTCTGACATTTAAAGTTCTCACTAATCCTATTAATTGCCCTGCTGCTTTGTCAGGGTTAGTAAACCATGCATCAGCGTCAGGAACTTGCAGTAAAGAAAATCTTATAGCTGACTTCCCCATTCTTTCACCGAAAGTATTTACTTGAACCACAGCGTTTCTAAGTCCCTGCATCCTTGCTCTATATTCTGCAAATTTTCTTGTTCTTTCATTGGACCAAAATTGAGAAAGTATAGGAAAGCTATCAATCTTATCTTGAATTTTTCCAATTCCCCCAAATATAGAATTTCTAGTAATTAAAGACGATACATCGTTTGTGTCTTGCATAGGTTGTGAGGCTTTAGGCCCAAAAACTCGGTTTCTATATCTTTGCCCAAAATTTTTCATAGTTGGTATATAGGAAAAAGTACCCATTTTGGAGATATTATTTATTGTTGAATTTTGGTTTAAGTTACTACCTATTCCGTATCTTATCCTGTCTTTTCTTTCTTTTTCCCTTGTAAGATTAATAAACTTTGCCATTTCAGGATTTGTTTTTCCATTTTTTAAATAACTAGGGATACCCTTTTGATTTCCAAAGACTTCTATATCTATATCAGTGAAAGCTTTTTTTTCACCTAAATTTACTGGCAATTGATTTACTTTTTTGTTTGAGAGTGTATTGTTGCCAAGAGGAGCAGAGGGAATATTTATATTTCCGACAGGAGATATAGGACTCCCATGTTCATTTTTCAATTTATCAATTGTTATAATCTTTCCAGTAAGTGGATCAACTTGCCATTTGTATCTTTTATTTACAAAATCTAGTGCTTCTGTTTTTGTAACACCATACTGGTCTATAATATTTTGCACCAATGTGTTTTTTTCTGCTGTTGCTAATGCTCCCTTTCTAGTCAACATAGCCAAAGAAGATGGGTGAAATTTTCCTAATTCATAAAGTGCTTTTGGGGATTGATTTGTCATAGTAGACAATGGAGTAACTTTTACTACTTCAGGAACAACATTTCCTTGATCATCTGTTCTGGGAGGTGTATATCCTGACAAATACTGAAGCGTCTTTTCCTTTCCTAATTTTTCATTATTTTCTTGTATTAATTTTTCTCGTTTCAGTTTGTTACTAGCTAGAGTGCTTTGCAAAGTCATTAATTTAAAAGTATTTGCTAAATCATTTTTTCTTTGTAATTCTCTTTGTGCTAACCCTTTTTCCACACCCTTCAACGCACCTGCTACCCAAGGAGATACCATAATTTTCTCCTCCTATCCTTGTTCGTCTTCAATGTAATCAATCTCAATAATTTCAGGCTTAAATCCTGCGAGTGTCTTCCATTCTCTAGGAAGAAGTTCTTTCATTTCTTCCCTTTCAAACTCTAATTCTTTGATTCTTTTATTCATACTCCATTCACTTTCTGTTCTATTCATTTCTTTCATATCATTGATAGATTTATTTAGAGTATATACTTCTCCAATTCTTGGATTATCTATGAAATACCTATTAGAAATTTCTGCTATTTTATCTTCAGCTTGTTCTCTAGGCATTTGTCCTTTTAAACCAGCCATGAATATAGGTTTTAATTCTGGAATAAGTTCACTATACACTTGCTGTTTTCCTAACCATTTCTGACTTGTGTTCTGAATGTCAGGGTCAGGGTTGGTGTAATCAATACCAGCTTCTCTAGCAAAGTCTTGTCCACGTTCAGACATAGATTTTTCACTGTTAGCAGTTATTACAGACCTTCTAGGGTCTTCTGAATATATTTTATCCATTCCTGTAATTTGATCTGTCATTCTCCAATTATTGTTAGCTTCTTCAAGAACAGGGGAAGTTCTTTTATTTCCAGCCATCCACAATTCACCACCGATCAAATTATATCGAGCACTACCTGCTCTATTTCTAGTTTCCTCTGCCTCTGCTTGTGCTCTAGCTTTTCTGTTACTTGCAATACCAGCACCTATTAAAGCCATTGGAGCACCTACTGCTGTAGCTGCCAAAGGAGATATTGATGCTCCTGCAAAGCTAGGCATTTGTCCTTTCAATAAACTACTTGCTATATTTCCTATTCCAACCTTACCAGCACCCATAATTTGAGGGCCAACGAAAGATAATGGATTAGAAGCAACACCCTTAACTCCTTCAGGGTTTAATGCAGATGCTATCGCTAACGAACCTAGCGTAGATTTGAATGGAATTTCATCTATTGCTTTTCCTACATCACTAAATATATTAGTTCCCTCTGTTTCCATAATAGGAGTATCTTTAGATATAATAGAACTGTCAATATTTCTATTGGGGTCTATTCTACTTAATTGTTCTTTAGTGAAAGAATCGACAGGAGTTGGAACTTTCATTCCTAGATTGTTCAAGTTACCCAAACTTGCCACCTTTAACCCATCTGTACTAGTAGAATCAAAGGTATCTCCAAAAGGTTCATAATCAGGACCCTGAAACGCTTCTTGAAGTGTAAAAATATCACTTTCGTCAAAATCAGGACCCCCAAACGCTGCTTGAAGTTCAGGTATTTCACTCTCTGTTATTCCTAAACTAAGCAAACCTTCAGCATCATCATATTGATAAGGAGCACTTCCTGCAACACTAGGGATAACCGATTCTTTCCATTCTTCTGGAATCGGAAGGTCTTTATCTAACCCAAATAATTTGCCAAGACCTAAAGAAGACGCTAGTTTTTGAACTAAGCCACCTTGTTGAGAGGCTCCTGTTCCAAGTCCTTTTCCACCAGTTACCGAAGCAAGAAGTGCTTGTTCCAATGGGCTAGTCTGTTTTCCAAACAATAACTCGGAAATAGGATTTCTACCTGTCAACGTACTTAATATTCCTGTGCCAGCAGCTTGTGCTAATAAATCATCTCTTGCTTTTTGTTGTTCAGAATATGCCACATCTTTTTCAAATCTTCTTCGAGACTCTTGTGCTCTCTGTGTGCCACGTTGTTGTGCTAAGTCTCCCATCGCTATTTGTGCTTTCAATGGGTCTATCTCAGCAAGAGTTTTTGCTTTATCTATAGCAATCTGTCTTTGTAAAGCTGCCTGTCCAATATCTTCTAGCTGTAACCCTGATCCATAAAGACCACGCCTAGCCATTGGTTGTGCTGCTTGTCTTATAGCTTCTGGAATACCTGATTCCAACTCACTTACTTCTCTTTGTCTTTGCCTTCTAATAGCATCTGATAATTGTCCATACGCTTCTGGAACATAAGACATCCATTCATCACCAGCCCTATCTTCGTACTGAGGTACTCTAGTAGGAGTTACCCCTGTAGAAGCAGCAGTCATCGCTGCCTGTTCTAAATTGTTTATAGCCATTATTTTCCCCTATGCAACTAAATTGTATCTCGGAAGTTCATTCTTCCATACACCACTCATCGTAGCGTTCATCACTTCAATTCCTTTAGTTTCCTCTAGTAGAACACCTTCTACCTTATAAAAATTCTTATCGCCTTTATTATGACAACGAACAACCGACAATCCTTTATCCCTTAACTCATCTGCTATCCCTACAATCGCTGTTCGGTACATCATTCCTGTGATATACCAAAGCTGTTTGCCATTGTGATAACTGATAGGTTGCTTGTTAATCGCTTCTTCGTGATCAAAATCTTTCAGTACATATTTGCCATCAACGTAGTCATACTGATCTACTCGATACTTACCACCAGTGAAGGTTTGGTCTAACCCTGTTAAGATAATCGGATTGCAACCCATATAGGCTGCTAACCGAATAGCGTTAGGGCCTACCGAACCACTAGTGGGAATACCTACATAGTCTCGGTACATATACCACATATACTTTTTGAACCATGCTTCCTCTGGATCAAAAGCACTGAACCCATATACCTTCCCTTTCGTTTTCCAGAACTCTACCATCTCAGGCAAAACAAAAGTTGCACATATCAATGTAACGTCATCTATGGGAAGGTTTCCTATTCTCTCTGGTTTATATTGACCATCGAAAATATGTACATAGTCTGGTTTAATACCATTCTTCATCAATAGACTCATAGAACTATTGGTACTGATAACCAACCCATCGAAGTTCTTTATATGAGGTATTGTATCTTCAAGGCTAGGTCCTGATCCTGTAATCAATGCAGGTTTGTTTTTATGTGCCATGAACAAGTTAGCAAAGTTTTCTTCTTCGCCTAACAGTTTACTTCCATAGTTAGTTGCAGTATTAGATACCCATTTGTGTAACCAACCTTGCATTATCTTTTCGTTCCTAGCTTTTAACTGTTCCTTCTTCAAAAGTCCTGCATTATCCATATACACCTCTAGGGCGGTTAATCGTGATTTTTGTCTCTAAGTTGATCAACCAAGATACCATGTATCTTTCCTACCTTATCTGCTATAGACCTCTGTCTCATATCCATACTCTCTACCATCTTCTCGTTGGTATGAACACGCACCTCTAATTTCTTTCCTTCTGGTAAAGGATAAGCATACAGTTGCAATACGATATATAACCCACCTATCAATGCTAAAAATGCACTGACACCTACCCCTAAGTAACTCATTACAATCCTATCTTATATATAACAATGCCGACAATAATACCGACAATGACTGTTACCAAACTACATATACATGGAAATTTACATTTACAGTTCATAAATTATATCCTTATGGTTTTGGAAAATCGCTTCTTACTTTATTATAATTCTCCACATACGCATCCCATTTATCAGTTTTATCTAAAATTTCTTTCTCGGTATATGCTTCGATAAACTCACTAAATAAAGGGTATGCTTTTTCTCTATTTCTTTTATATTCTTCGTTAGTATATTGAGACTCTAACTCTGCTTTTTTATTTAATATCTGTTGGTTGGTAATGTTGTTTGGGTTTCCATCTTCCCATGTTAACTTTTCTATTTCTTCCCCTTGCATAGTTACTACTGCATTGGGGTCTAAAGCTATAATTGCATCAATAATATCTATCATATCTATGCTCCAATTTCCGTTAGAACCAAACTACCTGTACCTCTAGTTATCAATTTTGCAGTACCTGCTGCTGTTTTTATTCTCACCGTATAAGTAACTGCTCCAGAAGTATTTGGTGTATCTTTCATAATGCCTGAAGTAGGAAGGTGTAAATCAAAATTACCAGATGCACCACCAAGTTCTGCATATTCGCCAGAGAAATTATGAATATCCGTAGTACCTCTCTCTAGCCCAATATCAGACCATTCTCCCCTAGTGCCACCAAGGTTGAACGTAGCATTGTATTGCACTATAATTACAGAAGAAGAAGACGCAGGCGTGATAGCCAATGTTAGGTTGGTATCGACATACGAACTTGAGGTCGTGGTTGTCTGCGAAGAACTTGTCATACTCGCAACCTGAAGAACCTTTCCTAATCCTCTACCACCTACTACTAAATCTCCCAATGTAGCTGTAGCACTTACTACAAGAGAAAGCATGGTTGATGTTGCAGAAACTAATAACGAATTAGTTATCGCTGTACCACTATTAATAATATTTCCTAGTGTACAAGTTCCACTTACTGTTAAGTTTGGTAAGGTAACGGTATTACTTACTTTCAAATCACCAACTGTCGCTGTTCCACTTACTACGATTGTTTTCAAAGTAGATGTAGCGGATACGACTAAAGTATTTAATGTGGCTGTTGCTGATACAACCATTGTATTGATTGTGGCAGTAGCACTCACAACTAATGAATTAGATGTAGTGGTTGCAGATATCAATAACGAATTACCTGTTATTGTTCCACTAGACTTTACACCACCAACTGTGGCAGTACCACTCACTACAATCTTAGATAAGGTAACTGTATTTGATACCTTTAAGTCTCCTATCGTTGCAGTACCACTACATACAATTGATTTTAAAGTTGCTGTACCACTCGCTATAATGTTACCAAGTGTTGCTGTTCCTGATACCACTAAGTTCGGTATAGTAACTGTGTTAGATACTTTTAAATCTCCGACAGTGGCTGTGCCACTACATACCAGACCACTTATTGTAGCAGTTCCTGATACGACTAATGTACCTAGCGTAGCCAATGCACCTAATGTCGCAGTACCTGACACTTTAAGATTGCCGACAGTAGCACTAGCTATGACAGTCATTTTGCCTATCTCGGCAACTCCGCCACTAGCGGTGATAGTTACTGTAGCAGAACTACCTACAGCAATCGTTTGTGTTGTGGTTCCCAATGTAATTGTAGAAGACAAAGACATAAGCACATTTGTAGAGAATGACGCTGTTGTTGCAGAGGCAAGATCAAGTTTAGCTGCCTTAATTCCTGCCGAAGAATTTATGTTGTCGTTGTCTATGTTCCCATTAACGAGAGTATATAAAGTAGTCTCGTTATCTGTAACTTCGGCTGGTTGAATAACATCACCAGCAGTGTAAGTGTAAGGGCGAGAAACTGTTCCCATAATAACTCCTAACTTGATCCAATAACTAAATAATTAAATGCCACTGTTGCACTTGTTGTATAAGTGAAAGATGCAGTAGCTTTTGTAACTGTCGCACTTCCTGTTTCTGCTAAGGGAGTGATGTTAATAATATAATCTGCCGACTTTATTTTTGATAATGACACACCTGTATTCGAGGTAGCCGAACCCCACTCCATATTTGTATCTAAGAAATGATAGATACCCATGACATTATCGTGCAAAACTCTTGGTGCAAATTGGTCGTTTAAGTCTTGTATAAACAATGGTTTACGAAGTTTTTTAGATGGCATTATTCAAATCGCCTCAATCCTGGTAGAACTTGGAATCTCAATACCCAAGTATCAATTCGCCATGCAGGGTCTTTACTCGAATCAGAAAACTTAATAGAGAGTGCTTCACTTCGGTTTGATAAAGATAATCTTTTTATTACTGATATCGCTGCTCCCCATAAATCTTCTCCCCATTTAGATACTCCCCAATAAGAAGCAAACCCTCCTGTAGATAGAGCAACAGTATCTGCGGTTATGAAACTACCAGCCCAATTCTCTGCGGTAGATATCGTTACTGTTCCACTAGAAGTCTGACCAACGACAGGAATAATTTCTCTCCATCTCTTAGTTACGTCAGGCATATTCGCATGGAATGGACCTGTTTGATATCGAGAAGCAATAGCGTTTCCATCATTGGCATCAGCAGAAGAATCTCCATCTGCATCGCCTGTTTCTAGTTTGCATATATGACCATCGTAATCTCCTGCATACAATACTTCTTGATCATCTTCTATAGCGACACCTAAGTAAGAAAAGTTTCTATCATACTTATCTACAGTCCAAGCACCTATAGGTTGTCCTGTCTTAGGGTCTGGTGTTCTTAAATCGTAATGATAATTCAATATAATGCTATTTTGTGTTTTATTTTTCTCTGCCACCAAGAAACTTACTCTGGATTGAGAAGCTATATTCACGCCTTGTATGTTATCGAACTTTGCTAAATTAATATTAAAGAAATCACTTGTATTAGCGAGAGGTCTTTCTATTCGATTAGATATAATGCGTGTATTAACACCATCAAACTCATAGAAGTTTTCTCTCCAAGGCCAGACTATTAAGTTTCTATTTGCTACGTTGACTATACTTCTTTGATTCGTAGCCCCTACAGAAAGCCTAACTGCATCCATTCGGATATCATCCCTATCGTGGCCTGATACACGATACATTCTATCTGTGGTAAAGATAAATAAGTCATCATATAACGTAGTCGCTCCCACAGTTTGTCTATCTGTAGGAAATCGATCAGAATTTCTCCACTGTGTAGAATCACCCTGATGTGATATTTCAAAGTTACTTCCCCTCGCTGGTATCTTTAAAGCAACAGCGTGTCTGTTCCAGTCACTTACCACTTCTGCCAAAGGTGCAGTCGCTGTGTTTAAATCAGTACAGGCGGTAGCGGAACCATCCCATTGTAATATGTTAGAGCCACCATCAGACGCAATCATTAATATATCGTTAGATACAGCGAAAGTTACATCTCCACCAGACCAAGTTCCTGAAGGTGTAATGGAAGTGAACGTATTTGTTCCAGCATCTTTTTTATATATTTTGTTTGCAACGCTTCCACTATTTACGCATACAATTAAGTCTGAGTTTCCAGTGAAACGTAAGTAGTTAAAGATACCAGTAATCGTTCCAGAACCAACGAGACTAGCTGTATTGACAACGTAATATCCTTTTCTTTTTCGTATTCCACCTGTGGGAATTAAACGAACATTATGGATATCTAACGCTTCATGTTCTTTCACAGACGTTATCTGCGTGGAATCATTGATACCACCAACATTCTTTCCAAACTCCACTCTTTGCATTTGGAGGTTGTTAGCCATAAATATATCCCTTTATTTCTTTGCACCCTTTCACTACTTCTTCAAAGGTGTCGTAATCAATCGCTTGTTCTGCATCGGAAACAGACTCATCAGGGTTAGGGTGCACTTCACATAACACACCATCAGCACCTGCTGCCACTCCTGCTCTGGCAAGTCTAGGAACTAACTTTCTGTCTCCACTTCCATGAGAAGGATCAGCTACTATTTTCAATGCAGTATATTCTTTTATCATCGCAATAAACGAAGCAGAGAAACTCCACCTACAATGATCTTCAAAACTAACGATTCCTCTTTCGCATATTGCTACATCTTCTGCTCCATGTTGAAGCAAATACTCTATAGCCCCAAGCGTTTCATCGACTGTCATCCATGAACCACGTTTTAATAATACTTTCTTTCCATAAGAAGCTATCGCTTTCAACAACGGATAATGTTGTGCATGACGCATACCTATTTGTATCCAATCTGCATCAGTAACGTATTGCATATCTGGTGCATCCATCACTTCCACTATCCAAGGAAGTTTGTTTCCATCTGCTGCTGTTGAAAGAGATAGTGATTTATCTGCTACAAATCCACTATTCTCTGGAGGGTATGTTCCATATACATAACAACCACCTCGTAGCATGGTTGCTCCTGCTTTCTTAACCACACACGCTATGGCATATATCTGTTCCAAATTCTCTACGGAACATGGCCCTGCAATAAACTCTAACTCTGGTGCTTCTTTTGCTTGGTAGGAACGTACTAAAGGGTATTTCGCATCAGGTCCGAATAGCTTCGCTAACCTGGACATGACATACTTCCTTCATGTCGTTCATAATTGTAAATGGGTTTCTCTGTTTTCACTAATCCCCATTTTGATGTAGCAGTTCCAAAAACTTCATTAGATATTTTGCGAACAATAGACTCTCCATCATTGATAGGTTCTTCTTCGTTATATCCACAAACTTCTTGCAATAGACTTGTCTGTATCGCTAACCCTGCTCCCATTACTTTATCAGGATTATCTTCATCCCAATGTCCTTGCACTCCTATAATAGGTTTATCAGAGTGTTGCTCTATCGTATTTACAAAGTGCCACAAAGCGTTTGATTCAAGGTAATCA
>Ga0209232_1001282_pt1 | contig 13774 bp, 20 predicted proteins | sample ETNvirenome_2_60_FD_184066 | JGI IMG/M metagenome (GOLD analysis project Ga0209232, IMG submission 184066) | Marine viral communities from the Pacific Ocean - ETNP_2_60 (SPAdes) (version 2) | ecosystem: Environmental > Aquatic > Marine > Oceanic | place: Pacific Ocean | collected 2013-06-22
TGTTCCCTCAAGTAACGCAATCGGGCTCCATTTTTACCCAATCTGGGAAGCCGCAACTCTTGACGAATGGCTGTATAACGGCGGACCGTATCAACTTGTCGTCTTCCACTTCCTTATCGGTATCTTCTCTTACTTGGGACGAGAATGGGAACTTAGTTATAGACTAGGAATGAGGCCCTGGATTTGCGTTGCTTACAGCGCACCTGTGGCTGCTGCATCTGCTGTATTTCTGGTATACCCCTTTGGACAAGGTAGTTTTTCTGATGGGATGCCCCTTGGTATCTCTGGAACTTTCAACTTTATGCTTGTCTTCCAAGCGGAACATAATATTCTTATGCATCCGTTTCATATGCTGGGTGTTGCTGGCGTATTCGGTGGGAGCTTGTTTAGTGCTATGCACGGAAGCCTGGTTACATCTAGCCTTGTTAGAGAGACGACTGAAACCGTATCTCAAAACTATGGTTACAAGTTTGGTCAAGAAGAAGAGACCTATAACATCGTCGCTGCACACGGGTATTTTGGACGTTTGATCTTTCAATACGCTTCTTTCAATAATAGCCGTAGCCTCCACTTCTTCCTAGCTGCCTGGCCCGTTGTTGGCATCTGGTTTACTGCCCTGGGCGTCAGCACCATGGCTTTCAACTTGAATGGTTTCAACTTTAACCAATCCATCGTTTCTGGCGATGGGCATGTCGTAAACACTTGGGCTGATATTCTTAACCGTGCCAACCTTGGCTTTGAGGTGATGCACGAAAGAAACGCTCATAACTATCCTCTGGATCTGGCCGTTGTTGAGTCCACACCTGTAGCGCTAAGTGCGCCTACTATTGGTTAATTCACTAGCGCCAACTTATTTTAGTTAAGCTCACTTAGGTGGGCTTTTTTTAATATGGATAGAACATGCTTTAGATGCAAAAAAACCAAAGATATTTCAAAGTTTTATACAGACAAATCAAAAACTGGAGGACGTAATTATGAATGTAAAAACTGCACTAAAGCACGGGTTAAAGCTACCAGAGACCCCGAAAGGGCTAGAGATTTATTTTATCGCCGTAACTACGGGATATCTCTTGCTGATTTCAATCGGATGGTGCTTCTTCAGGGAACCAAGTGCGCCTGCTGTGGTACTTCAAAACCTGGAGGCAAACACAACCAATGGTGTGTGGATCACAACCATGTAACGGGGGACATACGAGAGCTTCTCTGCAAAGATTGCAACATAGTCCTAGGCATCGTTCGAGATAGTCCTGAGCACCTTCAGAGGCTCACTGAGTACGTCCTTAAGCACAGCAAACATCGCGTTGCTAAATAACATTGGGGTCACTAACGTGGCCCCTTTTTTTGTACTCTTTATTGCTAGTATTCATATAGTTAACCGATATTAATGAAAATTTTTCTTGATAGTGCTGATACCGACGTAATTAAAACCCATTACGCAACAGGTTTAATTGATGGAATTACTACTAATCCAACTTTAATTAGGAAATCAGGTCGAAATCCTATTGACGTTTATTCTGAGCTGCATCAGTTAGGGATACCTGATATCAGCATGGAAGTCTCTGGTGATGTAATCACTATGTATGAACAGGGTAAAAAGCTTGCTTTACAATTCGGGCAAGCTGCAACGATTAAATTACCTATGACTAGAGACGGTTTGTTGGTATGTAAACAATTGAGTGATGAAGGCATTAGAACTAATGTCACTCTAATCTTTAGTATCCCTCAAGCGCTTCTTGCAGCAAAAGCAGGTGCTACTTATGTATCGCCTTTTGTGGGAAGGCTAGATGACCAACAGATTGCTGGATTAGAAGTGGTGAGAGGAATCTCTGGACTTTACGCATCACAAGGCGTTTACACACAAGTACTTGCAGCATCTATTCGTAATGTCCATCGTGCTGTTCGTTCTTTCTATAATGGAGCACACGTTGTTACCATGCCTCCCAACGTGTTTAAAGATATGTATAACCACATTTTGACTGACGCTGGGCTTAAGATTTTTGAAGAAGATATTAACGCAATGTCTAAATAATGTAGTAAAATTTAAAGAGATTATTAATAATCATGTCTATTACAACTGAAGACGGCAATCGTCAAAACATTTTTGCTAAGGAGCCTATTATGACTATTAAATCAGTAACTGTCAATCACAACGAAAAAGCCGAAAAACTAAATGGACGTTTGGCTATGTTGGGTGTAATCGCTGCATTGGGTGCGTACGTACTGACTGGTCAAATCATCCCTGGCATTTGGTGACAAGGTCTGGTTACTAATACTAATTAGTTAATATAATGCAGAAGGACCGAAGAAGAACTCCGTCAGGTCCTCTTGCATAAAAGTTTGGGAGTTTTTTGGAGTTTCCATCCCTGTAATTGAAAGCCCTGCTGGATTGATCACCAGTGGGGCTTCCCTTTAGAAAATATCTGGCAATTGATCAATAGGTGGCCTCAGCTCCATGTTTCGTGCTTTCTGAGCACTTAGCTCTTGCATACGCATTTGTTGCGTCTTAATACCTGGAGCAAAGGCATTACCGCCTGTGTACTTCAGTGTTGTGTTTGGTTGGCGCTTATACTCATATGCAGCCTGTCCTCGCCTCTGCCTGGCTCTAGCCAAAGCTTGCTGGCGGGAGGACGTATCAAAGCCCCGGTCTTCTACCTTAAGCCGCCGCTTGTCAATCGGTTTGTTTCTAAGATTGACCGCCACGGCTCAGTTTCTAACCTTTCTTATTATACCCCGAGAGTAACTGAGATGTCCTTCACTTTTTTAATCAAGGGTGTCATAGTCATCAGCATTTGTTGTGCAGTTTTGGTTTCAGATTCAACTTTTAGCTCCTCAATTTTAGCCTCAAGAACTTTGATTGTTCTTCCCTTTTCATAAGCAGTGAATTTTATACCAATCGCCAAGGCGACTACTGGTCCAATTACATATCCAAGCATTGTTGTTACCGATATTTATCGTCAGTCTAGTGTATTACTCATAAAAACATGAGGTCATCACCGTCTAAATCTTCGTCTTCCCAGCCAGTATCTTCAATATCTGGATTAATAGACTCATCATCCTGCAGGCTCAAGATATCTACAAAAGTTTCTTCAGAAATAATCTCAGGTCCCGGACCTGCCTCTTCCTGCATCTTAAACAAAATGCCGCTAGAAGCCAGCGTTTGCTGAATGTCGTTCTTTTGCTCCATACGCGACCGTAGAAGCCTCACAACAGTCTTCTCAAGCGCAGGACGGGACATTCGGCCCGCCTCGTAGCGAGCCCTTTGTAATGCAAATCTTTGTTCTATCGATAGTTGATTCATTGTCTTCTTGAGGGCGAGGTCTGTGGTTAGCGACCCACTCGTCGATAAGTTCGTGAGCTATGCGATTGTAGAAAGTTTGAGTGGTAAACCATTCCTCAAAATCTCTACTTCCTTTTGACTGGTTACAGTCTACACAGCATGGAACTAAATTGGAGCGGAGATTGGAGCCACCTCGGCACCTTGGTTTCAAGTGATCAACAGTGGTGGCTCTTTCTTCTCTACAATAAGCACATAACCCTCCCCAAGCTGTTTTTACTGCATGTCGGAACTGTCTTTTAGCAGAACCCTTCTGTAAACAATTGAGCGAAAACATAAGTTCCCGCCAATCTTCATGAATCCCCATCGTTGTTGTTAGCAACTTGTCCTTAATATAAAGGGCTTAGGAATCGTTTTTGTTTCTGTAGGTTACACTCATAGGGCCACCCAGTGGCGTCTCGCCATCCTGGTTTTCCCAGAACTCCCATTCGTGTTCGTACGCCTCTTCTGTCGCTTTGACATACTCCTCTATCTCTGCATCAAGCTTCCGAGGCAAAGTAGCGTAAAACTTTTTCTGTTGTACGTATTTATCTAAGTCGTCCAGATGGCTACGGGAGCTGAATGTGAATATCCAACGCCCGTCATGTGGAACAATTAGAGCTTTTTTCCGCCAGGCTTAACAGCGTAAACAGCCCGCAGAACAAGCTGAACAATGCTGTTATCTTTCAAAGGACTAAGTGCAACTATTTCACTAATAGCGGCAAAAATAATCCAGAATTCAGCAGACGATAAAAATTCCATAACAGTATCTAACTCTTCATACATTCTACTTGCTACAAAACTACGCTAATTACCCCAAATCTCTATAACCTCTAATTTATATTCCCTTATCTATATAGAATTTTAAATAGGTTTATATATAAAGCAACGTAGTTAGCGTAGCTTTGTAGTTAAATTCCGTATTTACGCTTCATTTCATCAATTCTTCGTCTATCCCCGCCAACATGCGCGTCAATTTTATCTTCAAGGCGTTCTAATACTCTAAACAGCTCTTGAAACTGTTCTTTAAACTCTTGTTTAGTCACGTAGTTTTCAGCAACTTTAAGTTCCAATGCATCCATTCTCCTGTCCGCACAATCAATTTTGCGAAACGTCACACCAAATAGTGACAGCAATGATGCAATTCCGGCAGCAATAAGATATTCAGGAACCATAGTTCTCACTTTCCTCTAATTTATGCCGATATATTGGCCCTTCAAAATTGTATCTTTTTACCAATGTTGCTTATAAGTGTGCCCAAAAAAGGGGCACACCGTTGTCAGCTTAGCTTTTGTATTGCTGATTGCAGTAGATGTAATCGTGTTTTTCCATACTGAGCTGTTGTGCTAGCTTTTGCATGACCAGTAAGAATATCAATCATATATTCTTCAATGCCTGCATCTCGACAGCGTGTATGAAAACTGTGCCGAAGTGTATGTGCTGCTGAAAATTTGGGAAGCCCCATGTTTTTTCTAAAGGTTTCACTCCAGCTAGTCCCTGGACGTTTTGCTTTTGATTGGCGAAAGCTTCCTAATACCCTGTTACACGCAGGGTGGATAGGCACCTTTCTTTTTGATGGTTCGTTTTTTATAGTTCTATTTTCTTGATTGATGAATTTAAAATAAGGAATTTCTGTTTCAGTTACAATATTTTCTAAATCAAGCCCAGCAACTTCTCCAATGCGAGCACCCGTAAACCACAGAATAACAAAGTAAGGATCATTGTGATATCTCTCATAGTATTCCCACGGATAGAATTCCGGATCTCTGCTTACAATAGAAAGTCCATCATCAGCGTCTAGCCAAGGGTTATCAGCTTTTGTTCCTGATATCAGTTTCATTTTCCTAGCTTTATTCCAGATTGCCTTAAGGCTGCTCAATCTAGTCTTGCAAGTGCTTTCGCTTTTTTCTAACCAATAGATGCGCTGCTCACGCACAACATCATTTGTAATTTCATCAATTGATAAATCGCTTATCGGTTCAACAGCCTTGAGCCAGTTGACATAAGTGCTTTCTCCAACTTTGGTTCGATAAAGCTTTCGTGTTTGTTCAGCGAGAGTCAATACGTTCATGGTGTTCATTTTTTAATATAAGCAACGCCTATCGATAGCCTAATAAAAAACCCCACTTGATGTGGGGTAGGGGCTGAAGAACGGAGAGGGTCGGATTCGAACCCTCACATCGGGCGCTGCTACTGGGATCCTAGCACTTCTTTCTCTTTAGACAGATAAGCGTTGATTATCAGTAGTACCCTCGGGTTTTCCACAGCCTATTTGCAAATGATGCTCATCTTTGAAGACGGGTAATCATTGGCTGACCAAGTAATGAGGGGCCGTGACTCATCTGTGGCTTGACCCGTGGAGGATAGCCCTCAGGCTGCGTATTACACCCTTGGCCCATCAAGTTTGCTGCAGGGAACCAGATCTGCCCTGCAAAACGAATGTCGTTCATGACCGATGCCTCGCTGTTTTCTTTGCAACGTCGTCTGGCTGCTTACTGAACTGCTTACCTTTACGCGTAGCCGCACGCTTCTTTGCAGTTGACCGAGCATATTCTTTGTCAGACAGAGCTTCACGTGCCTTCTTTGGCAGGTAACGCTCACCTGTCGCTTTCTTACCTTGGGTAGAGTTCTTGCCTGACTTAGTGCCCCACTCCTCCTTAGTCCAGTTGGATAGAGACTTTTGCGACTTTGCTTTAGCCATGTTACTTAATCATTTGATAGCCTAAATCAAACTGCCTTCTGACAGCTGGAGAAACGCTTCTTCGCATTGCCCCTAATTCAGCTCCTTCGCCAGGAGTTAATGTAGCTAATCCTGGTTTGTTAGCCCCTCTCATATAGCCGTCTGTTGATTTACTAAATAACCCTCCAAATTGATATGCTTCAGGATATTCATACATGTCAGACCAGCCACTTGTATCTGCCGTAATTCCTGCTTTATCTAGTGCAGCTTGAGCAACGCCTTGAGCATTTGCTTCTTCAATCATAAATGGTTTATCCTTTGTTTCAAATTGCATTCGCATAGTTGCACCTTTGTCAATCATTTCCGGGGTATAGTTATTGGGATTATTTAATTGCTTATTTATTCTGTCTTGATATTCACTGTCAAAACTATGACTTGTTGCGAGAGGAGTCATAAATGTTTGATGTGCAGCTTCATGAGCACCTACAGTTGGATGTGCAAGAGGGTCAACAAAAGCTCGTCCAGTATTTGGCTCATATACACCACCACTGGAGCCCCACGCAGGTTGCCCGCCTAGCATCATTGGAGACGGAGCAATTTCAATATTAATTTCCTTGTCAGTGTTGTCTTGCATAATCCCTAAAACATCTTTTAGTTCAGGGCTTTGTTGCCACTTACCTTCATCGCTTTGAATAAACGACTGAAGTTTGTCACCAGCTTTACGCATAGCCATCAGTTCTTGTAGCCCCCACCTGCTGCTTTGTACCGTTTGGCAAGCATCTGGGCCTTACGTGCACTCCACTGGCCAGGCTTACCGCCTTTACCGCCACGCTTGATGTCGTTGAAGATCCGCTTACGCATCTCAGGCTTGGTGTAGTTACCAGCTTCATTAACTTTGGACTTCTTCTTCTCAGCCATGGTTACTTACCTTGCTTTTTTTCAAAGTGTTTGCGCAGAGCTTCAGGCATCTTGCTGGTATCAACCTTGCCGTCCTTAGCCTTCTTTTTAGTTTCTTCTTTCTTCTTTTCGAAGAATGCTTGTGCTTTTTCTTTAGACATTAGCTCAGTAGGTTAATTAACAGTTCCATGCACGTCGTGCTTTACGCAGACGGCTGTTGGGATCTTTAGCGGCTTTCGGAAACTTCTTCATCTGTCCTGCGCTACGAGCGCAATAAGAATCACGACGCTTGCCGCCTTCTGGCTGTGGACGCTTCAAGTTAGAACCAGGGTTTTCTCGTTCGTAGGACTTACGCCCTTTCTCGTTCAAACCACCTTTCTCGTTCTGACCTTCTTTACGAGTCCACGCAGCGCTCTTCTTTTTAGCTTTCTTACGATCAGCCATTACTTGCCTCTGCTTCTAGAAAGTCCATCTCTGCGTGCATTTGATCACTCAATTGGCACACTTGGGCGCAAGCACCAAGGATCAACCCCCGTTGATTAGGAGTCAAGTTAGAAGCAACTTCAGCATCCTCAGCAAGAATAGTTGAGATATCCCCAAGACACATAATTATGGCCGGTAATCCCCATTTTTCTGTAAGTCCGTGCATGACTGACAAGAGTGGATTATCTCCACTTTCGATAGCATCCCAGAACTTTTGACGTTCTTCTTTAGACATAAAGAGCCTCCAATAATTATATTGTAAATGGTAGAATTAACGTGATTGTGATTACATAGTGATGTTAGATCTTAAAGGCTTTAAAAACTTTTTCAAGTATTACAACGAAGAAGAGCATCAGGAAAAAGCTATAGAGATCTTGTATAACAGTTTATCTTCACATCTCAAGAGTGAAGAGTCTGCTTGGGTTACGCAATACCGAACTCCCTGCCCCTGCATACCTACCGAAGAAGTTAAACTTCCTTGGCCGATTACAAAGACTCAAATGGGTCGGATTATGAATCGAGCTGACAAAGATATTAGTGATGAGTGCATGGTCGATTTTGCTCGCTGTGTATCTCTGTACGACATGAACTCACTTTCAATAGCTTATTTTCTTGGGCAAGTGGGGCACGAAAGTGCCGGGTTGAAATATAAAACTGAAATACACTCTGGTACAGATTATGAATGGCGCACAGACCTAGGTAATAATCAAGCAGGGGATGGCGTAAAGTTTGCGGGGACGGGTTACATCCAAGTTACAGGTCGTCACAACCACACAAAGTTTAGCGAGTACCTGGAATCAAAGGGGCAAGGTGATCCCCACATTTTGGAAGAAGGAAAAGAGTACACTTCTGAAAAATATCCGTGGAGCATTAGCGGCTTCTGGTGGAGTGACAATGGTATGAATGACTATTGCCAAGGCTGGCCTGATGTTGATCGTGTGGGAGCCCGAGTAAATGGTAAGTATCTCCCAAACGGATTTCAGGACAGGCGATGGTATAGCAATCTTGCCTTCGATGTCTTAGGACTCTAAATCAGAAACTTTAGATTCAAGTTCTTCAATACGAACCATTGCTTCCTGCAATGCTCCAATTGCTTTCAAATAAAGCACCGAGTACTTGACATTTAGTGTGGTTTCGCCAGTGTCGTTACTAACAGATTGGAAAAGTTGATTTCCCTCGGCATCCAAAATAGGGTTTTCCTCAGAATCGAACACCGGTACTTGGCTAGTTACAATATCATTTGTTTCATCAACAAGGCCAGGTGAAATGGCTTGTAAATCTTGTGCTATTACTCCCAGTAGCTTACCTGTACCCATGCTTTCATTTTTAAATTCATAATTTTTAAGTTTTACAGATTTAATATCATCCCATTGTGAGGAAGCGTCCGTAATGTTTTTCTTGAGCTTACGATCAGAGATTGCACCATACGAATTATTGGAGTTTTGAATATTACCATTAGTAAAAATTTGCAGTGTAGTTGTAGCACCACTGCCCGAAGTATTTGATGCAGAACTATTGCAACGAAGAAATTCATCAGTAGTGCCTGCTGCCTTGTTAGTGTTCCAAACGTGAGCAATGGTCGCATTTGTATATGTGTCTGCCCTGCCATCGTCATGAATATGCAACTTAGTAGCATCACTAGTTTGTGTCTTGAATTTAAAACCGCTATTTTGTGTGTGTTCGATTTCACTCACTCCAGTTGGATTCTCTGATGGGGTGAAATAAATTGTCTGAGTTGAACTACCTCTAAGCTCAACGCCAGCGTCGCTAAGAGTAGAGTCTCCTACAGTCAGCTGCATAGTATTATTTACCGAGTAAGCATCTTTGCCTCCAATAACTACTTGCCTTGCTCCTGCACCACCATTAAGTAATGTTAGTGCATTATAGTAGTCAGTAACAAACTCAATATCTTTATTAGATTCATTGTTTCTAATAACAAGATTATTAGCAGTAGTAAGTTCAACGTCAGCACCTTCCCTAGTTGTATTAGAACTATTACCTCCGTTACTGCCGGTCGAATTAGCGTTAACCAGACTCATGCCAGTTTCGTTTGTAGAACGAACTGTAAGGTTGTTACCGTTAGTGGCCTGATTGCCCACACCAATAATAACCTTGTTGTCTTCTTTCAGCCGAAGTAGAGGTGTATTAGATGAGAACTGAAATGTAATATCACTACCTTCTTTATTCCAAAATTCGGCTTTCCCATCACCATAGTGATTAATAACAAATGGTTTAATGCCAGTGAGACTTCCATCTATTCCAGAAAGAGCCAGTGATGCAATGTTTTCTGCATCAGTAGCACCAATTGAAGTAACGAATCCTCCGGCTAAAAGATCAGGACTAGTACCTGCATTATTAAATTCAAACTTAGGTGATGTGGCTGAAGAGGCAATAGTCACATCACCATTAGCGGAGATAGTTACTCTGTCTGTGTTGTTAGTTTTAATACTTAAAGCATTGTTTGTAGTAGTGCCAAGTGACGTGCTTTGAATTTCTAATTGTGCAGTCGTTCCTGAATTCAACACAGTTAAAGGTCCAGTCTCAATGATGGTCTGACCTTCAACATGTAGGGAAGCATCTGGAGTGTCATCACTCAGATTTATACCAACACGATTACCTGAAAGGAGGATATTATCACTTGTACTTGTTTCAATCTTTAAGTAGTTTAGTGAATGATCTTTGAATATGGCACCTTGTGTAGTATTAGCATCAGCAAATCTAACACCACTTTTAGCAGCGTCTGATAAAGTAACACCCTCGCCATATACAACCAAGTCATTAAAGCCTGAGAAGGTAGTTGGATCACCACCAATTCCAATTTTTTTATCAGCTGTTGCTTGCAATATCGTATTGGCAGTAACCTGCTCGATAATTTGCAGCTGTGCACCGGGAATAAAGTTCCACTTTTTTGCTCCATCACCTTTAGTAAGCTGAAGTCCAGTATCACTTTTGATTTCTGCGCTTACTTCAGGATCACTTGTCCCTATGCCGACAAAACCAGATCCACCAGCTTCAGCGGTTACAACTACTTCAGGGTTGCCAGTTACATCGCCGGTATATACTTCAATACGATCATTCGAGTTGTTATAACTAACTGCTCCGTCAGCCGTACCGTTGGAGCTAAAGATTACTGAAGCTGTTCCTGTCGTTAAATTATTTAGCTCGATCGAAGGATTGTTTGTTTCGATGTCTAGTGGATCACTAGGTGAGGAAGTGCCGATGCCGATTCGTGCATTATTTGCAACGATAACGGACCCTGTAAATGTATCACCAACCTTCTTTGCAAATGGCCCTTCAAGAGTAACACCGGCGGCATATCGCTTTAGCTCACCTGCATTAGTCAGATAACAGACAGTGTCACCATTTGTCCCACCTTGAGGAGAAACCTTGAAAGTTCCTGTGACAGTTACGTTTGGATCCGCCGCTGGTGGGACATTTTGATTATCTGCCTGCCAAAAACCATTAGGTGAAGTGCCTGAGTAAGTATACGTTACAGTGTTTTCAACATAAGTATCTCCATTACTTGGATTAGCAGGGAAGTTTAATACAGCCATTGTATGCTACACATTTTGCTATTTTAATTCTATCTATCAAACAGGTGTGGTAGATAAATTGCCACTGTTATCCACAACTAATTGGTACTTCGTGTTATTAGGTGATGTGATAATTACATTTCCTTCAATTTGAGTGAAAACTGCTTTACCTGATGCAGAAATGGATGCATTTTCAGAAGTGCCTTGATATACACGCACAGCTTTAATGGTATCCCCATTGCTCGTTTGAGGCGTATAGCTTTCGAATGTGCCGGTGTTATGTATTTTATATCCTTGATCAGTTGTTTGTCCTGAACCAGCTGACCCGCTAACTATATTTCCATTGGCTTGAAAATCTGCATAGATAGCACTGCCATAACCAACTCTGATTACGTTAGACGAACTATTTGAACCAAGAAAGCTAACCGTGCCAGAGAACGAGTCGCCAGTTTTAGAAGCGAACTGAGCGTTGACTTCTGACTTTAGGTAGTAATTCTGCGTTAATTCAAAGGTATCAGGAGCAGCATCTATCCATTGAGATGTATTGTCTTGATCTGTATAGTAAATATATAAACGACCGTCATTAGTGTTAAACCAAAGCTCACCAGCGGCATAGGCTGTTGGAGGAGAACTGCCAATTCGAGTTACGCCGCCAATAAAGCTACTCGCTGTGATACTACCAGATACAGTACCTCCAATATCACCACGCAAGTAACGATCATCGTATGTGCCTGCTTGATTAGCCGCATTATCTTTATCAGGCAGTACACTAATAGCAAACTTACGAATTGCGTTGGCATTGTCTTTGAAAAATAGTGCTGGATCTGCTGAGTTATAGTTCAGCGCCAATTCACCGTACTCCATTTGTGCTGCCGTTACCGGTTTAGCAGCACCGTTCTCAAGCACAGAGCTATTTTTAATAGTTAGCTTCATGGCTAATAAGCCTCAATATGTGAGTAAAAACCCTATGTTTATTGTATCTATTAAATAATTAATAAGTTGTTAGGTCATTCAGTAAGGTTGGACTTGTTTTCTAACTCTTCAACACGACCCTTAAGCTCTTTAATCGACTCAATAAGAAGACCCACAAGATTGCCGTAAGCAACACTCATGATTCCGTCTTCATCTGTCTCCACAGCCTCAGGCAATACTGCTTCAACTTCTTGAGCGATCAGCCCTGTTTGCCTATCACACTCAACGTCTTTGCGATCAAAGGTGATACCACGTAACTCACTAACTTTGTCTAATGGATTGCGAATGACCTTAATATCTTTTTTGAGATGAATATCAGAATTGCTAGTGACGTTACCCGATGCAGTAAGATTTCCATAGACAGTAATACCACCAGTTACTGTCCTCAGTTTTTCACTGTTGCCACTATACAGTCTTACGTATGTGTTTGTTGCATCGCATTTCATTTGGATGAGGTTTTGGTTAGTTCCAGCAGTATTTTCACCTTGGAAAACGATATTACCAGTAGCATGTTGGTAATTTCTAAAGACCATGGTTGAACCATTAAAGTTCATCTGGAAATCATTTTGATTGCCAAACCTCAAAACAGTGCTGTCAGCAAAGTTTAACGCTGCATTTCGAGTTTGCACGTAGTCCGTCGTCATGACTTCAGTGAAGTTACCCCAAGTACCTGCACCTAGCTTTCTTGCATATAGTGCTAGGTCTTCTGAATTTCTAGTGTTTCCAAGTAGCTGCCAACCGTTATTAGTACTTCCAACCAAAGCAGTTGTAATGCCAGTGAAGTAGCTAGGTGATGTTCCAGTAGGGGAGTTTGTATTGTCAATATTGAAATAAGTTACAAACTCATTTCTTCGATTAGCCGTAGAGTAATCCGTTGGTTCCGTTATATGCACTACATCAGTAGGTGAAACACCAATGTGCCCTTTAAGCACATCCATGTCGGAGCAAAACCGAATGTAGTTATCTGGCCCTACTTCGTTCCTAAAAGCAATGCCAGCTCCAGTAGAAATTGAGCCGGTGTTTCCAAACGTGGGTCGAAACAGTCGAGCATATATATCTCCACTTGAGTTACGCCCTACAACACTGTCAGCAGTGGAAGCACCGGAAACTAACGATTTCCCTGAAAGGGTATCAGCATCTACATTTGTAGATCCCGCATGATAAATAGCATTGTCGCTAATAGTGGGTGCTGTACTGAAGTTAAGGACTCCAGTATTGTTATCAACAGCAAAGACATTTACCAGATTAGCGCCATTCTTTCGGGCTTGAAGGGCTAAGCTCCCATCAGCCTGGTTCTGTACATACAGTTTGAAGCGTTCATCGCCCGCTTCAGAGAAAGAGATACCTGTATAGTCAGTTGAAGCTGTCTTATTAAGATTAAGCGCAATGCTTGTAGCTTGATCAATCGTGACTTGGTTTTTGAAAGTGACCAGACCACCTGAGTGGTACTCTGATCCCCCAAAGTTTAGCTCTGCATTATCAAGAGTGGTCGTTAGGATTCCAATACGAGGGAATGTCTGGTCGTCAGAGTGATGTAGACGAATATATTCACCACCATCAACATTGAAGGTCATCATGTGATTTGAAGCTTCAGCGTATTGAATTGAGGTACCACCATCATTTGCACTACCAAACTTAAGAGAAGCATCATTAGCAGAGCCTGAACCCGTTCCATTAACAATATGCACCTGTGCTGCATCGCTAGTAGATGTGTTCTCAGCCCTAATTTTTCCGTCCACGTGTAGAATTTCACTTGGATTAAGTGTATTAATGCCGACGTTGCCCGTATTCTTGATGCACATCCGCTCCGCCATTGTGGTATTAGAATCACTTGTAGAAAAAGCGAGTTCAGTTGACTGGTTATTTCCTGCCCCTTTAAAAAGGATTCCAGCTCTA
>Ga0209232_1001283_pt1 | contig 13771 bp, 7 predicted proteins | sample ETNvirenome_2_60_FD_184066 | JGI IMG/M metagenome (GOLD analysis project Ga0209232, IMG submission 184066) | Marine viral communities from the Pacific Ocean - ETNP_2_60 (SPAdes) (version 2) | ecosystem: Environmental > Aquatic > Marine > Oceanic | place: Pacific Ocean | collected 2013-06-22
GCTGTTTCAAACTGAAAGTAATTACCTGTTTTTTTGTGATATGTAGAGCCATATCCTAAATCTCTATTAAGAAATTTTATTGTATTATCACTATTTTGATTAAAATGATAGCCATCGCTTTTAACAAGACTAGGCATATTCATTATATAATTAGACTCGTTTTCTATAGCTTTAGGATCTTGTTCTTCGTCTGTTATTTTTATAAATGTACCAGTTCTAGTTTGTTCTAGTTGTTCTTTTGATTTATCAAAAAACTCAATTCTTTTTTCTTTATTATTAAAACTATAACCATCAGTTTCATAGTTTGCTACAGAGTTATCAGCATACGTGCTAGGATCGTTAATATTAAATTGTTTTAAAAAATTATCTTTTGAAATTTTTTCTCCGTTTCTAAGTATGTAATCTGTACCATCTTCAAACTTTCCGTCAGAAGTAGGTATTGTAACACTCTCTACTTTGTTATATTTTATTTCTGGATACTCTGAAATTTTACTTTGATCTAAGCTAAGAGCAGAATCACTACCAACATACTCTATATCATCAACATCAACATCTTTTTCAGGCTGTAAAACACCACCACCTGCCACAATGTTTTCGCGAACATTTGCAATGTCTATATCAGTTTGAGTTTTAGGACCACTCGTAGGCTCTATGCCTGGTACCGAAGATGAAGTAATGTTTTTATTTTCATTAGTCAACTTCTTTCTTATAAGATCAAGCTCGCTCTTAGTATAAGTACCAAGATCTATGTAAAACTGCATTTGTTTTTCAATATCTACCATACTAAGACTCCTTGTTGTTTTCTTCTTTTTGTTTTTTGTTTACTTCTTCTTCTTTTGCCTTACCTTTTTCTATTAACTTATCTGCTTCTTGCGTTTCTTTTTTAGTCATATAATCTGGATTAAATGACTTTCTAATTCTATTTGCAAAATACTCGTGAAGCCTGTTATCTATTTCAGGATTAAACGCATCAAGTTGTAATATATTTTCAGCAGCCGCGCCCATGTTCATTAAATAATCTGCATTATCGTTCATGTAGTCTTGTAAAAAATATCTACCACCAATTTTATCAGACACAAAAGATTTCCAATTATCGTTTTCTGCTAGCAAATTACTAACAGCGTAATCAACATCAAAATCTAAAGGCTTGCCAATATTATTTCTTTGTTTAACAGCGTCTTGCTGCATAGTCATATAAGTATTTTCACCATCGCCTTTTATAACCCAGTTTTCTGTTATATCTTCTATTTTTTTAGTTACCTCTTCTTCGTTTTGATTTGGCACAGTAAGAAGTATGTTCATATTTTGATCAAAAGAAATAGTACCTTGTTCAGTCCAAAATGACCTATCCCAAGTTAAATCTGTGTAGTTTGAAAATAAGTTTTTACCACCTACGCCGCCACCATAATTCATAGCGAACTCTTCTTTAATGCTTTTTAAATTATCTAAGTCAGTCTTTATTTTTGTAACAGCACCATAGAATTTACCAGCCCTTATTTTATCACCTTCAGCCATAGCTTTATCATAGTTTCTAACTAAACTAGAAACAAAATCATCTATTACCTGCTGGTTTCTTTTGCCATGTATTTCATTTACCTTAGAGTCATCACCATAAGGCATGTTTTCAAAATATTTTTTAACTACTTTATCTGCCATAATTTTATTTTTTATTACTTACCGTCTGCACCTCCAAGTAACGATAAACCACCTGTTATACCACCAGTAACAGCACCGGAAACAAAGCTATCTAATTGTGCGCTTGCGTTATCAATGGCTTGGTCAGCAGCGGCTTTTCTACCAAGAGCCATTTCAAGCATTTTATCTTGTTTTGCAAATTCAAAGTCTTCTTGCATTTTTCTACCTTCTCTTTCTAACATATCTCTTTTTTGTTCACCTTCTCTAGCTAATTGCTGTAATCTACCTGCTTCACCTCTTGCTCTGGCTTGATTAGCTTGTTCTTGCATACCAATAGAAGCAGATGCTTGTTGTGCTGCTTTCTGACCTTGATTAGCTAAAACTTGTGCTAAACCAGCTACACCACTACCACCCGCGGCACCTTTCATGTTAGCCATGATGTTAGATAAGTTTTGTTGTGATTGTTCTTTTTGAAACTCAGCTGCTTTTAAATCTACAGTTTGATCTTCATATACGTTTTCCATATCAGCGTATGGATTTTTTACACCAGCGTAAGGATTAGTCATTTTTCTATCCTCCCATGAATCCATTTGGTTACCTAAATCTTCATTAGCGGCTCTTTGTTCTCTTCTTCTAGCAGCGCCACCAAACAAAGCATTTATAAATTTTGCTGGTGATGATTTTTTATATGCCATAATTTTATTTATTTATATGTATAATAGTTACAGTTTTTATGTTTTTTTTACTTAAGAGCAAGTTACAAACTTTTCTATATCAAAATACAAGGAAGTATTTGACAAAGCCATGTTTTCAATATTAATAACACCAGTAATAGTAAAAGACCCTACACCAGGATCAAAAAATAATGTTTGGCCGTCTTCTATTGTTTCTGCTGAACTTAAATTTATGTTTGCAGCACCACTTCTAGCACTTTTAGAAACCACTGTTGGGTTTGCTCGAGATGAATCTATTCCAGGACCACTAACTGTAGCGCCTATTGATATATTAGACACTTCTGACAAAGCAACTATAGTAGAGTTAGAACAAGCCGAAGTTAAAGTAGTTTTAACTCTTACCTCTTCTATATTTACATCTGAAACGCTTACACTCATGCCGGTTAAAGTTTGTATTTTACCTGAGCCAAAAGCATATATTTTTGATGTATCACCTGTTAAAGCAGCGGCTTGCTGCACGTTAAAAGCAAGATTACCAGCTTGAGCAGTAGGCCTACCATTTCTATCAGAAGCTGTAATTTCATTACCAGCAGCATCCACACCTAAAACAGAAATATCTAAAACGCTTCTTTTTGTAATTTCACTTGTATAAGGTCCATCTATGACTTCTGTTATCTCTGTAGAAGTTGAGTATGGCGCTATGATAGAACCTACAGAAGTATTAGTTCCACCACCAGATCTAGCTGGATCTAACACCATGTTAGAGGATAAACCGGCTATATTTGCAACTGGAAATCTATGAAATAAACTGCTACTACTTGTATTTTCACCTTGTATTGCTAGTCCATTGCTAAAAACTACTGTTGTAACAGCACATAAATCTTCTGAGTTTGGTAATCTGTTTACTGTTAAAGATCTTCCAGTAGGAGCTATTACGTTTATAGAAAAGCCAGTGCTAAAAGAAGCTCCACTGTATGTGGTTATAACTTGTGCCCCTGTTGTTGAGTCTGTATAATGGGGTGTTATACCGTTAAACGGAGGTGTAAACGTAAGAGCAACGGCATCACCTTCACTGTTTGTAACACTAGTTTTAAACTCTTTAAGATTGTCACGGTCAGGATTTAATGAAGTTACCAAAGTATGTTCAGCAGCGGTCATCTGCTCAGAAGTTACTAAATCATTAACAGCAATACCTTTACTTGTAAAGCTATTTGCAACAACAAATTTACTACCACTTACTACAGCACCATCTAAAGTATTTGTTGACGTAGCATATAATGAAGGCGCTACTATTGATAGTGTTAATGTTTTTGCAACATCTTGGTGTAATATTTTTTTTATTAAATTTGAGTTAGACCCTGTAGATTTATTTATATTTATAGAGTTGTCTAGGTTTCTAACCTCTCCGTAGCTTGTATGTATTGTTTGACAATTACCAACTGTTTCAGCTATTAAATCAACGCTATATGAAACTAGACCACTTGTTTCAGCTGGAAAACTTATATAACCTGTATAACTACCACCTAATAACTGTATTTTATTTAAACCTGTTACAGTAGTAGTAAAAGTTGAAGTAGTAAAATCATAATATTTTACTGTTGAGTCTACAGTAGGAGAAGAAGGTGTGTATACTTTAAGGCTAAAGTAACAACCATCATCACCGTTAATAGTAAAAGATCTTCTTTCTCCATTGTTATTAATATCACTTAGATCAATGTTAAACTCTCTTATAATTTTTGTTATATAACCAAACTGCGCGATGTGATGCGCATCATTCATTAATTTACCATTAGGCATATAATGAAACCCTTTAGGGGCTGGTACACCGTTTAATATTTTTATAAATTCTTTTGCCATATTATTTACTGCTTATTGTAATTTCACTGCCAACTGAAAATATTTCAGCTTTTTCTTTTGAGTCATTAACAAAATTTGCTTGTGCAAAATAACCAATTAAATCACCGTCTGTTTGGTTCCACTTAGAGAACATTAGAAACTGTCCAACAGTAGGTGGTACGCTTCCTATAAAAACTGTTTCATCAACATCTAAAATAACAGTATTTCCAGTAGTAGTTATTCTTCTAAGAATACCAACTACATTTTGTGTGTTAATATTGCCAAATGGTGCAGCTTGTTGGTCATTAGATCCAACTTGAGAAGCTGTATTAGCAGCATAAACAATGTCACCAACTTGTAGCGAGTCGTTTAAGTTTGTTATGTTTAATGTTATTGTTATCATATTTAATAGCTTGAACCACTTGAGCCACCTGATCTTCTTGAACTACTTGAGCTTGATGATGATCTGTCTGCAGGCGTAGCTTTTGTGTCTAATATTTCTTTTATATCTTTTGTACTTAAAATACGGTCTTGTTTTACTTCAGGTTCTGGAGTAGTTTCTTGTTTAGTTTCTATTTTTTCTTCTTCTGTAGTGTCTTGTATTTTTGGTTTAGGATTTACAGATACCACATCTCCAAAGGTATCAACTGTAAAATCAATAGGATCTATACCGGTGCCAGTGTCTGTACCTGTATCATCACCAGTGCCAGTACCACCGTCGTCACCAACTCTACAAGAGCCATCGTTTATATTAGCGCTAGAGTCATAATTAGGAGCGTTAGGGCTAGTACAACCAAGCACAGGTGTAAACGTTGCCACGCTTGTACATTGTGTTGTCTCCCAATAAAAGTTTACTGATAAGTTCCAAGTTGCATTATCTCCAGCGGCTAACAATTGAGCTATTGTTACGGAGGGTATAGAACCTGTAGAGCCAGTAGTATTATTAACAACGTTAGGACTTGGTGTTGTTAAAATCCAATCATAAGAAATATAACTACCAAGAGGAGCATTAGGATCCGCTGGTGGTATTACAAAAGTAAGATCATCGTTAATTGTAGCCTGGAACATTTCAACAACAGGACATGACTGAGGACCAGCGCCCGTTTGGTCAACATCGTTAACTATACCAATACCTTGAAAAGTAAAATCTGAAGAATCAACGCTTCCTGTTATATTTATTTTTCTATTAATATTGTTAAACCACTTACCTTCTTTTTCTATAAACTCTTTTATATTACCTTCTTCTTTATCTGTAAAAATATTTTCTACATACCAACCTTCTTTAGCTGTTAAATTATATATTTGTTGATTTGTGTAAGTTGTTTGTGGTTGAAAGTCAACGTTTACTACTGTTTGTTGAAATTGTTCTATTTTACATTGACTACCTTCATAGTTTATAGTGTTAAAATGTTTTATTATATCTGCATTTTTATTTAAAACAACTTCTAAACTAGAAGGAGTAAATTCACCATAAAAAGTGTTTCTATCTACATCTTCATCATAATGTTTATATAAATTACCTTTGTAAAATGTGTAATAATCATTTGCCATACTAGTGTTTAACTGCATGTCAGTGTAAGACTTAAAACTTACCCAACCTTTTACTTTTTCACTATAGGTAACAATTTTAGAATCATCTATTTGGTTTTTATCTTTTATTTCTAACTTTACATTGTACTCGTCATCTCTATCATCGTAACCACCTATTATTTTATCGTTGTTATTAACTAACTTTAAATTATCTCTAAACCAGTCTTTCATACCATACTCAGATATAGGTGTCAAACCATCTTTTGAAAGTCTTAGTACAACGCCTCTAATTTTGTCTGTAAAATAAACCCTATAATTTTCTGAAGCAAAAGACTCTGGGTTTGTTGATATACCAAACTCACCTGAAAAAGGTATAGTTTGCCCAAGCACATTTTCTGTTGCCGTAAGATTTGTGTTGCCATCAGCGTTAAATAAAGCATCTTTCTGTGCTAGTATTCTTAAACACTTATCTTCACACAGTGTTAATAAATCAGAATCTCTAGTATGTAGCTTTTGAATACTACCATATATAGGATTTACGTCTTTAGTTATTTTTTCTGCCTGTATAAATTGATTTAAATCATTTACACCACTGTTAGAGTTATATATACCAGAGTATATTAATCCATATTTTCTATTCTCTTCTTTGTATTCTGTTTCTAGCGTTGTAGATACTTTTACACCATTTACAATAAAAGGTAAGTTAAAACTATCTCTAACTCTATTTGATTCAACACCATTACCAAAAGAAAAGCAATTATGCCAATTAAGTTCAAAGTTAGCGTTATATAAAAATTTATCTATAACAATTTGATTACCACTAGTTTGATAAAATCCACCTGCTGGATTTTGACCAGCTAGTATTTCAATACCAAACTTTAAACCATCTGGAGTAGTGACAGTGTAAATACTGTTTCCAAGTTGTGTTACATTTTGTTGGTAACTAGGTGATATTGGAGCTGGATTAATTACAAGTCTTGGCTGAGCAGGCGATTTTATATGTTGAGTCACTGTTGTGTCTGGCAAAACACCTCCGTTATCAGAAATTATACTACCTATTGGAAAAGCATCTTCTATAGTTGTATGATCAAAAGCATAAGGTATAGCTCCTGTTGCTTCATAATATATATCTAAATCTTTAGATTCTTTAGGTTCTGTTTCCCAAACAGCTGGGTTTTCTGATATAACTTCTGTTGGTTTTACTTCATCAATAAACTGCATTTCGTATCCAACAGCACCAATTTTACCTAAAAGCCCGCTTACCTCGTCGACAGTATTTGTGTTTACACCCCTGTGATCTTTTGCGGTGTCTGTAACAAAATTTTGCACTGATTTATACTCTGAAGATGTTAAATAATATCCGTTTTCATTTATGTTAAAAGCGCTATTTGGACTTTGTCCATTCATACCAACTTGAACAAAATTATATAAACCACCGTTTTTAGGACAAACTTTATTAATTTCATTTTGAGCACTATGTAGCCAAGCGTGGTCTATTTCTTGCATTGGAAAATCATAACCACCAAGAACAAGCTCAAAAAACTCACCGTTATTTTTTGGTGTTATTTTTCTTACAACATAATAATCGTTTCTTCTGCTGCATCGCCCTTCACCGTCACCATAGATAGCGCCTGATTCGTTTGCTACAACATGACCAAAATCTCCAACATTGTTATCGCTAATTATATCAAACTTTTTTAAAGCCATACCAACGTGAAGAGGTGGATTTGTAGTTGGAAAGTTTGTGTTAGAGTTTGTTGGGGAAATTGATGTGACGTATATTTTAACATCATTACCATCAGGCCCTGATGCATCACCTTGAGTTGTAATAGCAGTAGTACCACCGTTTATATCACATATTGTTAAAGACATTTTTAAGCCGTTAGGTATTTCCCCTAATATTGTTGGATCCCATTTTAATTTTGGTGTAATATCTCTAAATCTCCACGCTTTAGTGTGATTAAAGTTAATTTGACCAGCCATTTGATCAGCAAACCTATTACCTTGTCTGAAAGTTTCTCCACCTTTAGTGTTACCACAATGAGAACTATGTCTTATATAATTATTATATTTAATATTAGCGCCAAAAGTATAAACAGTGTTATAAGGATCGTTTAACCATCTAAAAGTAGTACCTGGCTTTAATTTACCAACCCACTTTCTTGTAGCGCTATCGTTATAATCTGAATTAGCAGGATCAGCCTCTGTCCATTCACCTATGTTATAAAAACTATCAATTTGTTTTCCTCCTTGAAAATCACCACCACCTATACCACCAAAACCTAACTCCATATTCCATTTATCTCCACTTTTTACTAAACCTATAGGACCAAAAGTAGTATCTCCGTACATCGTAGAAGGATCATACTCATCTACGCCTACAGGTGACGTTCTAATTCTACGATCACCTTCATCACTACCCCATGACGGTGGATGTGTGTTTAATCCTCCAACATTATCCCATCTTCTACCTCTTACAACACCGTGATCAATAAACCAAACTTCAGCATCTCTTGCAACTTGCACGTCATAATCTACCCTTCTATAATTAACATTAGGACGTTCTGGTGGATTAAACGGCAATGCAAAATCTAATCCACCTCTATTAAATCCACTTGTCATATTGTCTCTTTGCTGTTTGTTTTGTCCTAACCATTTTGAAGCATCGTCTCTATCGTCTCCAGAATTACCATTCCATACAGCAGCCCTCCATAATTCATGCTCCGCATAACGATCGTTTTTATTAGGTAAATACCTATTAAACCAAATAGCTGGTGCTGTAAATTTGTGATTATGAAAAAATCCGTAATGATTTATACCACTATCGATATTTATTTGTGTTAGACCACTTATTGTTCTAGTTGAAGTCCACCTTATTACTGAAGTAAGTTGACCTGATATATACTCTAAACCGCCAAAAACTCTATGTCCAGAGAAATTTTGAACAAACCAACCACCTGTATCAGGATTACCATTAGGTCCTTTTTTATCTCCAAAAGAATATGGATATGAAGGATATATTTTAGTACCTCTTGCGCCATTCAAATACCTAGTAGGTGTCCACCAATCACCCATTGTGTCGGTAAACTTTTCTATATAATCTTGTTGTAAGTAGTAAACAGGTCTACTATCTAATATTCTAAACTCAGTATCACCTATTAATGTTTTTTGTATATTTTGTGTAAACACTTCGTCTTTATATATTTTTACAAAAAACCTACCATCAAATTGAGGCAAGTTTTCTGGCTTATATTGATATATATTTACGTTTATATTTGTGTTTATACCAGTAGCATTAAGACCAGTTGGACTGTCACATATAAAATTAACGTCATCTTCTAAGGGTCTGTCTAATCTTATACTGTAAAAAGTCCCTGGATCATCAAGTGTTATACTAGAAATTCTATATCTATCAGAAACTTGATTACCAGCTGCTTCAGAAAACTCTATCCAAAGTTCACCTTCTGTGTATAAGTGTAAATCAGAACCAGGCGTGTTATCATATTCAGAGTATTTTAGTTTAAAATCTTCTCGTCCAACAAGAGGTACGTCATCTGTTGTATTTGGTGAGAATATAGAATCTTGTAAAGCTTGCGTACTAGGATCTACTGTATAAACGTTTTTTCGTTGAGAATATAATAATTTACTTGTTTTTATATACTCAGGCGCTTCTGCCTCAATAGCTAAAATTTTATATCTAGCTTTTTCAAATACTTGATCATCACTATCAGAACCTTTTTTAAGTATTAAAAATGTATCAATATCTACTTTGTTTCTATCAGAAGAAGCAAACGCTAACCATATATTACCATCTTCAGCATCGTACCACCTATCCATTGCTAAATTGTAATATTCATTAGAAGTTTCTTTTACAAAAAACTTCATATAAGTCATGTCAACAGGCATGTGATTTTCAGCTTGACCTTTTAATCCTATTAATATTTTATTACCATCTTTAGCATGTTCTTTTTCTAATTTAAATGTTCCGGTAGGATTAGATAATACAGGGGTTTCTCTACCATATTTATCTATAAATACAACTCCAAGTTGATATTCTCTTAAAGTTTTACAAGAAGGTATTACGCCTGTAATGTCTTCACTAGGATCAAAATGTCTAAAACCACCTTTAAAATCAGGAAAATATTTATCTCCACTAGCAGTTAACAAAGTATAATTCTGTACATAGTTACCATAAACAACTCTGTTGCCAACAACGTCTTGAGCCAAAGCTCTTCTAGGTACATTGTCCCACGGTCTTAGCAATTGATTTGAAGGCAATATGTTGTTTACAGTTTCTTTTGTTATTCTATAAGATTCGTGTTGAAATTGTCCTGCAGAAGGGTCGAAACTCTCGTTTTTATAAAGTCTAAACCAAGTATTGTCTAATGGTGGGTCTGTTGGTGAGGCTGGCGCTGGCGGCTGGTCGTCAGGCCTTATAGTATCTACAACATAAACAGCTGGTGAAGGTTCATCTTTAAATAAAATATCTACAGCAACTATATCTTCTGGCATTTCTTTATAAATAAAACCAGATAAATCAATACTTTCTAATCTATTTGTCATTCCTAAATTATAACCTTTTCTTGGGTGATAATCAAATGCACCAGGTTCAAAAGCTACTTGTGTAAAAGGTGCAAATGGAGAATATTCGCCATCTTCATATTTATATCTATAAGAAAATCTAGGAAATTTAAATTCAAAAAGCTTATCATCTTCTTGAAATAAGTCAACAGCATATTGTAGAGAACCTGTAGTAGTTTGAGGAAGAGGAGGATTATTTACAGCTGATGTTATTTTAATTTTTAACGAGTTACTACTAGAAGTGCCGTAAGCAGATTCAATAACACCTTTAAGATCATAATCTGTAATAGGCAAACTAGGTGGATCATTAGTACTATCAAAAGCTTTTAAAACAACTTTTGTACCAGTATAAGGCAGAGAGCCCCAACCATTTAAATCATTAACAGTTAATCCTGGTATAAAACTACCTGTTTGGGTAACACCACCTTTTAATGTTAAATAAAAAGTATCAACACCATTTTCTAAATCTATTACGCCAAAATTATATATGCCAAGCTGGTTTTGAATTACATTACCAGTTGCTGTATTTTGAACAAAAAAAGATGAAGTATTAACCGGGGTTGGTAAAGTTACTTCTACTACACCAGTATAAACTTCATCATCTTTTCTAATTGTATTTAGTTTAGCTGTTAAAGCTTTTGCAGGTGCTTTTTTAATTACAGTAACATGCTTTTCTTCTATATTAGGTAATACTGTAATCTGGCCAGTTGGTATAGCTGTGTTTTGAAAACTTTCGTTTATAAGTTTAGTATGAATAGTACCACTTTGATCAGTACCTTGTTTACACCTGTCTATATTTATTTTTTTAGGCTCGTTAACATTGTCAGTAAAAAGCAATATATTATCTATAACATTAATACCAGTTATAATATTATCTGGATCAAAGTTTAAAATACCACCATATGGAAATTCATCTTTTTTATCAACAAAAATAAACTCAGGCCCAGCAGCGTTGTCTCTAACGTAAGAACATATATAGTCAACTGTAGGTGTCCATATTAACCAATATAATGTGTCTAATTTTTCATCAGCAATAGTACCTACAGCTACAGCATCTGGGCCAAAATCAAAATCACCATTTTTTGTTTGAACGTTAATTATTTTATTACCTAGTATGTTTTGAGCTGTTCCAACATCAGAACCTTCTGATGTAGCAACTTGTATGTTCATCGCGTCTCTATATTCACCATTAGGAACAAGTCTTTCGTCAAGATCTTTGTTCATTTTACCTTTGGTAAACTGATTTTTAATCTCCGGCATATATTAGTGTTTTATCCACTTAGACTTACCTCTAAGTACTTGAGTTAATTCTTGTAGTTTTAAATTTGATAATCTTAATTTTGCAGTTCTAACAGCTGCAAATTTTTCTTTTCTAAGTCTTTGAACAATGTATTCTGGAGTGTTAACTCTACCAGATGCTATTGTATATACTAACCATTTATACATTGCTTCTTCAGCAAGTTTAGGTACTTGCATTTCGTCTTCAGTTCCTAAACTATCACTTATATAATCTAACACAATAGTTTTACCACTTAAGTTAGAACTAAAATGTATTAAACCTCTAGCATTGTCAATATAAAAACTCCCGTTTATTTGTGATTGAAAAGGTTCTAATCCATATCTATTACCTATATTAGAAGCATATATTTCATCGTCATAATCAAAATCATGTCTAGTATTTTCTGCTGGTCTTGTGTTTTTAAAATTATTCCAAGTAACAGTATCTTTGTTTGGGTCAACAAACATTATTTCGCCAGCTGTTACAGCTGTAGTATCATTTATATCATTAGAAGCTATAATAGTTGTTCCGTCAATATTTACCACGGTAGTACCAACATCAAAGACCTCGTTGTAAATCAACATACCAACCTCTATGCTTGCTATGTCTGCAGCTGCATTAGCTGTAATTACATTTGCTACCGCTGTGCCACCCCAAGCTAAGTTTTCAACTATATGTGATGAGTTTTGCGGTTCTATTAAAGAGCCGTTAGAATTTTCAAAAGTTAACGTTGCGTTTGTTAAATCTTGCGTAGGCACTTCAGCTGTTCCAACATTATTCTGTATTGTTATAGTAGTAATACTGCTAGCGTTAGAGATAGCACCAACAAAAGTATTATCTGGAATATAAGGTCCTTTTACTAACATACCAATAACAATATCTTTATACTCTTTGTCTAACACTATATCAGAACTACTATTTGTATTATCTAAAGTACCAATAGCTTGTAATATAAAATCACCGTTAGCATCTTGTAAAGGTGCTTCAACAGGATTTTGCGTATGTTTAGTAGGATATATAGGCATTTTAATACCAGCTGAGTCAACGCTAAAAACGTTAGTATAGTTTACATAATCTTGTGGTAGTTTCATTTGTAAACTAGGTGGTAGCTCTATTTCTTGTGATTTAAAAGATCTTAATGTATCAAACGATAACTCTGCTAAAGCTCTTTGAGCATGGAAAGAAACATCTAATCTTTTTGCTTTTGATATTATTTTGTCTTCACCAACATAAATCAACATAAATTGATTTATAATGTCAGACAAAGAAACAAACTGATAATTACCAAAATCGTTTCCATTATAATAAGCTTGTGCTGATTGATTTAGTAATGCCATTTATTTATTTTTTTTCTTGTTGTATTTGAGTTTGCTCTAGTGTTTGTCCAACTTGCACTACGTCAGGTGCTTTTAAATTTATACCTGATAGCTTTAGTATTCTATATACTAACTCTGTTTCTTCAGAAGAATGAAGCTCAAAGTCTACGGCTACATTATCGTTATACAAAGCAACTTCATTAACAACAACATAAGCCCATTGAACTTGTGGAGGTGTCATGATATAATTTATAGACATGTTCAAGCCAATACCAGGTGTAACTAAAACAGGGTTTCCATCATTATCAACACCAGTAGCAACAGATATACCTGTAGCACCTAATGTGGCTATGGGTCTTTGTAACGTTGGCGCAGCTAAAGGTGATGACAAAGCTAAGTCAAAGTCTTTTCTTTTTAACATTTCAGCTTCATTTCTATTAACAAAAATTGAACCTATTTTATATATTTGTTCCCAAGGAACTTGTAATAATCCCAAAGCAGCTGGCATATTTACAGCCATCCAAGCATCATTTTGCTGTATTTCAAACTCTCCAATTTTTTCATACAATACATTTAAATTATCTGAGTATTGTTCCATATTACCAGGAAGCCTGTTTTGATTTTTTATATCATAAAAATATTGTTCAAATATTTCCATTTGAGCTTGATTAGCTAATAAGTTAAATTCTTGAGGTGTTATATAACCTCTTTGTTCTTTATTAGCTAGAGTTAATACTCTTTGATATACTGTATCTATACTTACTGGCATAATTTATTTTTATTTGTAGTTACGATCGCCCCGTAGGACGACCGCTCTACAGTTTGATTAGTTTAATCTTTTTTCTATATTTGTATATATCTCCATACCTTCATCGGTTTTAAACCAATGTGCCAAAGCAGTATATGGGTGTTCGTCAAAT
>Ga0209232_1001284_pt1 | contig 13765 bp, 11 predicted proteins | sample ETNvirenome_2_60_FD_184066 | JGI IMG/M metagenome (GOLD analysis project Ga0209232, IMG submission 184066) | Marine viral communities from the Pacific Ocean - ETNP_2_60 (SPAdes) (version 2) | ecosystem: Environmental > Aquatic > Marine > Oceanic | place: Pacific Ocean | collected 2013-06-22
TTTTTTGTTACTTTTTTTAATGTTTTTTTATTCAAAACCTTGAATCTCTTGAAACTTACGTGATAACATTTTTCTCGTATACTCTTCACCATTATCCATCTGTTTCTGCGCATCCTTGCCTTGTACCGAAGTATCTGCATATATATGAATCTGTCCATTAGAAGTATTCATTTTACTTGGTAATGTGATACCATCAGGACCGAATCTATTTTTTATAACATGCCACCTACCTGTACCTGCCAACTTATCTTGTACTTTTCTTGATAACGAAATGATAAAATCTGCAACCATTACTTTTCCATATGATTCAGAAACCTTACTTGCATCAATAACATCCTCTTCTAGTGCTGATCTATTTGCTTGAGATGCTGTCCAGACCGGTATTTCATATTCTCCGGCCATTCCTCTAAGATCTTCGTATATGCCTTCTAGTTCATGACGTTTTTCTTGTCCATGCCCTCTTAAGAGATCCGCATAATCTACAATTATCACATCTGGCTTTTTATCTTGCATTATACATTTTTCAATATGTGCACGCAATCCTATTACAGATACTGACTTAGTCGGATAATGTTTAATAATTAATTCGCCTTTTAATTTAGCTAAATCATCTTTAACTTGAGATTGATAATGTTTTAAATTTTGATTGGGAATTCCTGTTATAACTGAATCATATCTTAAACCGACATATGCTTCATTGAGTTCTAAAGTATAATGTAATACAGTCATGCCTTTTTTAATTGCATTTGCTCCAATATTAATTAAGCCCCATGATTTGCCTATACCTGCAGGTGCTACAAATACTGCCAATTCTCCTTTACCTAAACCGCCATCTGTTAAATCATTAATAACTTCCCATGGCGTTTCTTTTGTATCTCTAACTGCATCTGTATAACGTTCTTCTATACTAGTCATGTAATCGTGTCCAATATCTTTATCTCCACCAGACTTTAAAGCATTATCTATTTTTGATTTTATTTCTTCGTATTGTCCATGTTTTAATAATTCAACAGAAGATAATATAGCTTTTTTTATTTCCTGATTCTTACAAAAATCTATAGCTTGCTGTTTTATAAAAGTTAAATCTTCTGCTTCTATATACTTCCAAGCATCTTTCATATGCTGAATTACTTGTTGTTTTAAAACTTCATGATCTAATTCTTGGGTTTTAACTTTGATAACTTCTAATGTAGGAGAAGATTTATATTCTTTATGATATTCTAATACAGTATTAACTATCCAATTATTCGCATCGCTTTCAAAATATTTGGGCGAAAGTATATCTGATATTTGTTGTAAAAATGATTTATCAGTAAATAATGATGCTATAACTTTAATTTGAAAACTATAACCGTAACTACTTAATCTATCTGTCATGCACTAAATATATATTCTTTTTTTCGTAAGTCAAAGATTTCTGTAAGCATTTAATGAATTAAATGAAGTTGACATCCATGTATCTAAATCTTTGATAACCGTATACATTTTATCTGCCATAAACATTTTTTTAAAATTTAATACGTCCATAGAATTTATTTCTTCGCGTATTTTTTCTAGTATTAATAATTTAGTCGTACCTGCAATATCAACATCCTTTAGTTGCATTAATTTATAATTTAATCTTATAATTTCCATACTAGATTCAATAATTTCGTGTACTTTATATTTTTTCTCAGCATTTGTTGCTGCCTCTACAAATTCTTCAACAGATAATTGTCTGTTTTCTGTAATGATAGGTAAACGTTTGATCATTGTCTTAAGACCTACTCCATTAACTCCAGGAATATTATCTGACTTATCACCTGTCAAAGCTCTATAAAGTAAATAATTTTTTGAATCAATACCAAACTCTTCTCGCATGACATTAGGAGTATACATTTTCTTTTTAATTGGACTCCATACTGATATTCGATTATTAACTAATTGTAAAAAATCTCTATCGGTAGATACAATAGTTACTTTATTTTCTTGTTCTGTAAATATTTCATTTGCAATATATGCTATTGCATCATCTGCTTCTATATTATCTATAGCCAAAGTTGTAATAGGCAGACATTGAAGATACTGAATCATTCTACCATATTGCCTTTTCATACTTTGTTGTTCATCTTCTAATGATGCAAATTCTTTATATCTGTTAAAAGCTGTTTTATTTGCTCTGTTAGCCTTATAATTTGGATACATTCGTTTTCTACGAACAGATCCTCCTTTACCATCAAATACTATAACGCATCTTGTTGGTTTATGTTTACGTATAACGGCTGCAATAGATCGGAGAAATCCTGTAACTCCTCCGATATGCATGCCATCATCATTCAAGGCAGGCACGGCCGAAAACACTCTAATGAATGTATTCAGGCCGTCAATCACTAATAAATGGCTATTTTTACTTGATCCCTTACCTTGTTTGTGATCCTCTTCTATCTCTCGAAATATGTCTAGATATCTTGCTTTCATTAGCCTTCTTCACTAACAAATTCATCAGTTATCTCAACATCATCAATTCCTATATCTTCTCCAGGTTGATATTTAAGAATATATGCATCACAGATAGCTTGGTATATTTCATCTTTAAGGCCATCAATTTCTCCAAGTTTCTTTTCGAAATCTTTTGATAAAAACTTAATAGTTTCACCATTAGTCCTTGTAAAAGTATACCATGCACCTGCAGTCGATACAAGCTTAAATTGTTTCATAACATTGAGCCATCCTCCAAAATCATCGATACCACTTTCAAAATAGATATCATAATCAATTGTTTTTAATGGAGGCCCCATTCTATTTTTAACCACTTGGCATCTAGTTTTAATTCCAATAGCTTGATCTACGCCATCTTTCTTAACTTTGATTTGACCAACTGATTTTAATCGTAACCTTACTGAAGAATGAAATGGAATTGCTTTACCTCCAGATGTAGTATATGGATCTCCAAATGCTACTCCTAATCTCGTTCTTAGTTGATTAGTAAATATCAAACATATTTTGTTACGTCCTAACATGTTAGTTACTTTTCTCATTGCCTTGGAAAGAATAATTGATTTAGATGTTGCATATCCATCTTTATCAAATTCTTTAGCCATTTCAATTTTAGTAGATGCTCCCATTACAGAATCAACTACTATAGTAACCAATCTATCTTTGTTTGATTTTCTTATAGATTCTACTATACTTTCTATTGCTTCAAATATATCCTCTATAGTATCTAAAGGAACATATAACATTTTTTCTAGATCCAATCCTATTGCTTCTAAAAATTCTCTACTAACTGCATTTTCAGTATCTATATATACTGCCATGCCGCCTGCCTTTTGTGTATTGGCTAACGCATGTGCTGCTAATAAAGATTTACCTGAAGCTTCTAATCCAGTTATCTCTGTTATACGACCTACCGGAAATCCTCCGCCTGGTCTATTTGATATTGCAAGATCAAGCATTGATGAACCTGAACCTACCCATCCACGTACTTCGCTTGGAGCATCTGTATCACTGTCTAGAAAATAGGCTGCTTTGAATCCAGTATTCTTAAACTTCTTATTTAAGTTATCTGCTAATTCAATAGCCAAGTCATCTGCCAGTTCACTTTTTGATTTTGCCATATTATAACCTTTTAATCGTTAAATAATGTATCGAATGCTGAAGATACGTCATCAACTTTATTTACTTGTGCAACTTCTTTTTCTTCTGTCGCAGGCTGAGCTGATTCTTCTTCTCCAGAATCTTCAGGATTTAACCAATTTTCTAAAGCCTCTTTTAATTCATCATATGAAGGCTCTTTGAATATATTAGATAAATCTGGTTGATTCTTTGCTACCATTTCTGCTACATTTTTATCTTCTGTTAATGGTGTAACATTTGGTTTTACTCTAATTGCTGTTTTAGGATACCCTCCTCCTTCAGATGGTGTAAATTCTACTAATACATCTCTTCCATTCATTGGATCAGATATATCACCATAATCAGGATCTGCTATAACTCCTAACAACTCTGTATATACAGTTTTTCCAAAACCCCAAAACTTAACGCCTTCAGATTCTTTACCTCTTACTACAACAGGAACATAAGTTCTCATTTTAGGTTCTAACTTTTTACCTAACTTCCATTCATCTGAATTGCCTGATGCTTTTAGCTTTTCAGCAAATTCAACTACAGGATCAGCTTTTCCATGTGTTACAGGAGAAAGATAATTTTTCTTACCTAAATCGTAATGAAAATATAATTCTCTGAATGGATTAGCTCTATCGTGCTGATAAGGTACTATTCTGATTGTTTGTTTACCTGGTTCTGGTTTCCATAGGTTGTTCTGTCTTGTTCCTACGGTTTGTAACTGATTGAGTTTACGCTTGATTGCTTCTAAGTCAATTGCCATTGTTTTTCCTTTTATTGATTAATTATTAATTATTATTTGTTAATATAAGTACTTTTTTTCTATTATCCTAAGGATTATCAAAAAAAGTTAAAAAAAGTTTTATATAAATATTATAAGTCAATTCTTTTTACTAATACAAGATTAATACGCCTAAGATCATCGCCATTAGTTAACAATAATGTATTTTCATATCTACTCCAATCAACCACAAACGATTTATCTAACACTCCATTATTTAAATTTTTAATAACAGCATTCAATGCGTTAACTGTATATAATGTATTACTATCTTTTTTTCTATGTATTGAAATTGTATTTGGTGTTCTTTTAAAATTTTTTGCTTCTACGTTATAAGTAACATATAAATCATTTTTATTTTCTTCATCGGCAAACACAAACATTCTGCGTTCTGCAACTGTATAAGATGTTGCGATATAGTCTGCTATCAGATCCAAATCTTTCTTATGTGCGAATGTGCATAATAATTGTGTTTTCAATTTTATCCTTGTACTGCTAAATATTTGTATTTAGATGTATTTAATTTTTCTTTTAATGCAAATCTATAATTACCTCTAGTAACATGTGTTATAACCCAATCCGATGTAGAACTCGATAAATTAGGCTTCGGATTGCCTAAATAATACCAAATTAATCCTTTTACGCCTTGAAAAAATGATCTTGTAATATTATTAAATTCTTGTACCATTTTATTAGGATCTTGTACAAACGGATGTCTTTCTAATCTTTTCAGCCATATCATTGCATTTTTATTTTCATCATCTATTTCATCTCCTACATTTATGGATATTGTATCTGGTTTGCCTGATGCCTTTGATATTTTATCAGCATCATCGCCTGAAATCCAAAATGTGTCTTGATCTCCTTTTGATTTTACTGTAACTCTAGAATCTTGTACGTCTGTATCTAATTTAGATTTGTAAAAGATTTCATTTAATAATACAAAGCCTTCATACATATTTGACATTGGCACATACGATACTTCTCTAAATATTCTTATTTTTTCATCTGGTATAGGTATAAAATATTCTTGTAATGTATCAACTAATTTTTGTAATGAATCCAAAGAACTTTCTTCAACTAATGGTTTCAATGTTTCAAATAAATCTGGTCCTAATGGCGCTTCTCTCATAGGCGAAACTGTATCTCTATAAAAATCTTGTAATGTATATGTTAGTTCAAATTTTGTTGCCATGCCGTCTTTTGCTGGATCGAAGTTAAAATTTTTAGTCAGCTCTTTAACTTCATACATTCCTCCGCCTTTCATTACAATATCTTTTTTACCAGTACCTCCTGTTTCAGTATCATCAACTGCTAATAAGATTTGCATTTCTCCTCTACCTAATCCTTTAGTTTCACCTATTGGTGCAAAAAACTTTTCATAAACTTTCCATCCAGAAGATATAAATTTATTTAAATTTTGTTTACGTAAATTATTTTGAAAATCTTCTTTTTCTTTTTCACTTAATTTTTCATAAGTAGCTAAAATTGTATTTACTTGAGCCTGTGCTAACATTGCCTCTTTAGACATAATATCAGTTAAATATGGAATAAATTCTTCGTCCGATACTGCTTCTTTGACTGGTTTTGCATCTAGAAATGCTTGATCTAATATATCTACATCTTCATCTAATGACAGCCCATTTTCATTTAGTACTTCATTAAGCACTTTTAATTCTTGATCTGTATAAGGTGCTAATGCATAACCTTTAGGTAATCTATAAAACCATTCTTTTACTATTTTGTTCGTATCCATTGACATACTTTTTTTAATAAATATTAAACAGCCTTGGAAGTCATGTCTTTCATAACATTATAATTAACGCCAGCTTTCAATTTAACAGGATATTTACCTTGTTCAGAAATGATATCTTTTAGTAATAAAATTGTATCTTTTCCATCTTTCATATCATAATCAAACAAAAATGAATCATATGTATAAAGAACGAGTTTACTAGATAAGTCTATCATATGATCATTTAATGTATTTAATATCAACATATTATGTTCTGTTTCCGATGCTTGCAATTGATAATTAAATAGTTTGTTTGGATTCATATCTCTTAGATTATCTTTGTGCATAGGCCGTTTGAAGTATGGAGTTTCGATATATTTTTTAGATTTGAACTGATTCCATAACTTTCGTACATATGATTGCGTTTTACCAAAAAATGGTATCTTTGCAAAATCTTTATCTATGCCGCCATATAATAATCTAAATGTAATTTTTTTAGATTCTTCGTATTGATCTTTAGTTAATTTATCATCGCCAAAATATTGCTTACCAAAATACTCATGTATAGAACCATTTGGTAAATCATAATTAATTATATCAGCTATTAGCCTTACATGATAAGCATCATAATCAAATTCAAGTAACATGCCTTGTTCAAATCTAGAAACAAATGATTCTCTGCTACCATCTTCTTTATTTAGCGCAGCATAATTTACTCCTCCGTATTTATTTGATGGTCGGCCTGTACTAGTATATAAATTATATTCTGTAAATACTTTATTTGAATGTATACCATTTGTTTGAAATTTATCTGTAAATATTTTTTTATTTACTTGTAATCCGTTTTGCTCTATACTCCAAAAATTTGATATTGCATATGATTCATACTTTTTAAATTCATCTGTCATTTTAAATTTATTATAAAAATCTAAAAATATATCTTTCATGCCAGTACATCTTTCGGCATGTCTTGTTATAGGCAACCAATTATTAGTATCTGTTTCATTGTGCCACCATCTATTCCATATGTCATGAGCTGCAGTATTTGTTTCATTTAATGGTAACATTTGATTGGTTTGCCACCATGCCATTAGGTCAGCATCATAACATTTACCGGCATAAAAATTTGCAAAGCGTTTCTTAGCTAATACATATATATCGCATGGACTAGTAAGTTCGTTTAGACGTTCTATTTCCAGGGTTATACAATCAGTATGATTGAACGGTACAATGTATTCTAAATTATCATTTAATAAACAAATATAAATAAAACTTATATTATTATACTTTGAATGTTTATATACATCTGAAAACATTGGTATAATAAATGAATCTGTTTCTGTTAACGATTCTTTTAGCCTATCAAACTCTACATCACTTTCTATAATAATCATTACAATGAATATAAGAATAAATTTTCAAAAAACCTAATTAATAGTTACTTTCTGTATCAAATATAGGAAATAAATATTCATGTGGATTTTCTGAATGTTTAGCACCTACCATTGGACCTTTTGTAGGATGTACATGGTATGGTCCTATATATTCTTCTCCGGACTTTAATTTATATTCTTTTCCATATGTATATAAATCTTGAGCATCTCCATAACCTTGATTTACTAGTATAGGCAAGTCCTCATGAAACTCATCTAAATCTCCTAGATAATATTTTATACCTTTTATAGATTTTTCTAAACTATCAATAGCTCTTTGATTTGCTTTTCTAACTTGATCAATAGGTCCTGAGATTGTCCATATAAGTTTATCTATATTCCACAAAAATGCATTTGTGCCTTGTCTATTTCTATTATTATGCAGTTCTGCATCTTCTTGTGTTATTTCAATAATAATATCTGGTTCATTTTTTTTCTGCAAAAATGTACGTGTTATACTTCCTCGCTTATAATCAGCTTTAGATGGCCTAGGATAATAATATTGTGGATAATTGTATCTATCAAACGCATCATTAGTAAGTAAATAATATGCTCCATTTTTTGGATCGAAAGCACTTTTAGGTGGATTCTTTAATTTAATTTTTCTTTTCTTTTTGAAATCTGAACCTGCAAATACTTGACCTGATTTTAATACATGATAAAATCCAAAATACTCAACATATCCACCGACATTAGGATCAAAATATACAAATTCTCCTCCATTCGTATATTTTACAGTGACATCGCTTTTTCTAATATTATACGGTGTTTGTTTAAAATTAAATATTTTTCTTATTATTGACATATTATTCATCGAATTTATCTATAGGTTCTATAGCTACTTTATCGCCTGGTACAAATCTCATTTGGGTATCTAATGTAGTTACCCATTCTGATTTTTTAAATACATGATTTATTTTTGTTACAGTAAATACAGTTTTTGTATTAAAAACTTCTTGTTTTTTTCCTTGTACAGTTTTTACAGTTATGCCATTAGTTCTTCTATATTGAGGAGGTAATAATTTAGATGATATTGTATCTCCAAATCTAAATCCTTCTAATCCTAATATAGACAAGCTCATAGATAATTCAAAAATTGGCATTCGCCTTCCTTTACCTATGGCTTTAGCATCTGGCTCACCTGTTACTAAAGATTTTAATACTCCCGATAATGCCCTACTTTTTTCTGCTTTAAATGTAGATTTAACTAATGAATCTTTGCCTTCCCTTATCTGTAGTGCTTTAGCTGTTACGCCAGATTCAATTTCTGTTTTAGGATTGGCAGCTGTTCCTTCGTCCGGCGTTAATTGTTTAGGAGGAGTAGCTATATTTGCAGCTCCGCCAACAGCCGCCGATGTTTGGCTAGCTTTACTTATTTTTGATTTCAATGTCATTTCAATAGTACTTCCATCTGTTTTATTAAACATAGGCACTTGTATAGTTTTATTTGGGTCGGGCGGTTCATTAGCATTAACAATTAACGATTTACTCAAATAACGTTCTGTATTGTCTGGGTCTGGTACGAGTTGTAATTGAATTGCATCACCACTTGCTTCTTTAATTAAATCAAATAATTTGCCAAAAAACTTTTCTGCAGTTACTGATGATACATCGTCATCCGCTTTTTCTTTACTTCTAGTTAATCCACCTAATTCATCAATTATTGCTGCTATACAATCTCTATTAACTAGAATATTAGCTAAGTTACCTTTATTAGGAGCCATTGAAAATTTATCTTGTATGCCTTGACTCGACTCTCCTGTTCTTATATCATGAACTTGAGGCTGATCTGGATCTGAATGCGTAAATTGTAATTTATTTATTAATTCGTCATAATATCCTAATAATGCAATGGATGTACCTACTATTCCTCCTAATACGCCAGCAGTAAAAACTCCGACAACAACTCCAACAACTGTCGCTACTGCAGCTACCCACCAACGATATTTTTCAAAATTTGCTCCATAATTTGATGCTTGTTGAGGATCATCTTTTGCCGAACCATATGAAAATAACACATTAAATGGATATGCACTAGGTAAATAATACTTAGTATCAGTATCTGTAACTCCGTCGTCAGTATATTCTAAATTGCCTTTAGTAACTGATGGGCTACAAATAATTTGATAGTTATAAACATCTTCCATGGAATTATTTTTAATTAAATTATCACGTTCAGAATTAGGAGTATCCACCGGAATGGTAGCAGTATTTAATATCCAATTAAATAGCCATACTAAATATTGTAATGTCACATAATATGTGTAATTTAAATCGCCATCATAATCGTCTTCAATAGTATATTGATTATCATAATATTCTGCATCCAATTCGAATATAACAAATCCAGTCTGTTCATAATTACCATTAGTATCGCCTTTAGTAAATACTCGGTCTACAGGTGGCTTTGCATACACGCCGATATTAGCTGCTCCATTATTTGCTGTAAAATTATTAAAGAAACTTAATTTAGTAGTATTTACCACATGACTTTGCACATCGAAATCTATCCAATCGACTATATCTTGTACTTGTTGATGTTTACCTTCATCTACACTAGCATCAAAATTTGTTGTAAAATATGCGCCTATTTGTTTATCGCTCAAATCTTTATAATACTTATCACGATCTCCTTTTAGTCCTTTCTTAAATATATCGTCAAACTGATATGATGGCTGGCTAACAGCTATATTTTTTTCACTTAGTTGAGCTCCTGGCCCTACACCAGATACACTAAATATTAAACGATTTAATGATGAAACACTATATTCTGGTTTAACTACTGTAAAAACTAATCCTGTTTCTCCTCCTAACTTAGAAGCTCCTCCGGGTATTGTTGTATCAGTAATATGTTTGTGTACTTTTGGATTATATCCTTCGACTGGCTTTCTTTTTATAGTGCCTGAACGTCTATCAACGTATTCATATTCTTCGTTCCATCCATATTTGATAAGTATTTTTTTACCTATTCCAAATACATTTTGTGCATGAGTGAATACTTCATCGTATGATGCATTTATTTCTTCTGGCTGTCTTACGTTTATAGAAAAATTAAAACTAAAATTTCTTAATGTACCATAATCACCTGCTATGTTTACATCTAACTTTTCCATTAAATATGCAGTTCTGGTAACAGGTATATTTTTACCTTTTCTTGCGTTATATGTCTCTACTGTTACTTTTCTATTTCTATCAGCATATTCTGCTTTACCATAACCATAGAAAAAATTTCCATCTTCGTCATATATTTCGATCCAAGATTTTAATCTTTTAGGTATTTCTCTGTAATTACGTCTTGCAGCCTTCGCAGCTTGTTTTGCTTTTTTTACTTTGAATGATGTGTTTCTAATAGCCGTGGTGCCATCATAACGTTTTTTTAACTCGTTAACTATCTCTGGATCAACATCTCGAAAGAAAATAGACATTTACTTCTCCATATTAGCACGTTGTAACCTATCTGACATATTAAATACATTGAATGGAATACGTATCTGTATGCCTGGTTCTACGGCAAATGTTCCTTTGCCTAAATTATTTGCTTCTGCCAATATCCACCACTGTTCTACGGATCCTAAAAATTCATATGCCAACGAATCTAACCTATCTCCTGTTCTTGTAATAATATATGTATCATTTGCATTTACAGGAAATTTAGGATATCTTGTAGTTTTATATCTAGCATTAGTTATATTTGTATATTGATATCTATTCATTCTAACCTCTATATCCTAATTCATAATTTATCGAAACTTCTGGTATTGTAAAGTCTAAGTCCATATCTAATACAAATGGTACTTTAGTATCTAAATCAAACATGTATTCTGTATCCCAATTTATTGCAACTGAGTTTACATAACAATCTAAATCTTTAACTAAATTTCCTAATGTTACTTTAGAACGACCTGATGCAAAATTTGCTACAGACGTCATCCATCTTATTTTATCTATATTATCATATATCTTAGCTAATTCATCCGGATGTCTCGCAGCTACCATAAGTGAAATAGCTATAGTTCTAGTTATAGGAGATTGGTCAGCTCCTTCTTCTTCATCGCCATAACCAGATACATCGACTAAATCTACATCTTGTCCTAACTGATCTGAGAAAGAAGTCATGTAACATAAAAATCTTGCTGTTTCTCCTAAGGACGAATTTGTTATTGTAAAGTTTATTAAATCATTTTTTTGATCTAAATTATTACCTACACCAGAAATATTATCCATCAATATATCTTTTGACGTATCAACAAATTTACTTAAGGGTATACTTGCAACATCATAACTTTTACCTGTTCGAAAATCTAAATGCTCTCTCCTGCCTTCACGTTTTGGTATATTACCATATCCTAATGTTTTATAGGCTTTAATATCTCCTACAGCTAAATCATTTGTATTTTTGCCGCCGCCATCAAATTCGTTTATTTGTTCTCTTAAAGCCTTTTCTTTTTGTCCAGTTGTAGCAGATGTCTCATCTATTGTTTCATTCACATGTTTTACATTACGAAATTGTCTTGTATCTTCTACTGATGAGTTAAATTTAGATTGTTCTGCGGCTGTATCTACTGATCTTGTTATAGTTGTTCTGCCTATTCCTCCTACAGAGCCTGGACCTGTTATGCCTGTTAATGTATTTATTACCTGACCTTTAAATCCTAACATGTTTCGTGCCATGCCTGTTACAGATTTTAATAATGCTGCTACTCGACCTGTTCTATTTTGTTCTTCGATTCTATCTAATGTTATTTGAAACGTTCCTAATTCATTACCTATTCTAACTAATCGATTATGATTTATTCTGTTTTTAGATAAAATAACACCTCGTTGTTTGAATACATCTTCATATCGTCCAGGCGCGCCCGGTGCACTTCCTCCGGGTAATAATCCATGTCTTCTACTTCTTAAACCTAAATATCCTCCGGCAACATTTGCCATTAAATTGATAGGTGTATATAATTTTGTACTATTAGGATTAAATATTTTGCCTGGCTTGCCGTTAATGCCTTCGACATTAGGATTCATTAATTGTTGGCCAAGTTGCTTTACATTAAATAGCAATCCTTTTGGAGTTAACATAAATTTACCTATTCGAAGAAGATCTAATGCCATTCTATTAGTTGCTGTCAATACTCCTGCTCTAGGCAAATCTAATGTTATGGTAGGTCCAAATCTTTGAGGATCTGAATTATCATTTCTTTGTATTCCTCTTAATATGAAAGGTTCTCTAAATATTTGTCTTCTAGATGCGACATCTCTTACCTTTACAATATTGTACATATCGTCGATAGGAGAATCTTTTGTATATGTATCAGCTAATCCTGCATTTGATAAAGATCCATAATTATCTTCATATTTATTTTTTATACTAAAGCCGCCTCTTACTTTATCAAATTCATGCACTTGACCTTTTGGTCCTATAGGAAATTTAGTCCCTGTACCCAATTGTTGTATTCTTGTAGATGTTCCTTGACCTGACAAATTAAATTCATTTAACGATTTTCTATTTTTAAAATTTACTACTGTTCCAAGATCACTAAATCCTGATTCAATTGTAGTAGCTGTTAGATCATCATTATATTTAAAATCAGTATCATTGACGCTAGCGTTAGGCTTAAATCCTGGTGCGGATTTTGTATAAAAACTATATGCCGATTTTAAATTTGCTAGTGCCATTATTTATAAGACTTTATTACTTCCATTTCATCACTAATAGCATTAATTACTTGAGATCCAATTTGTATTGGAGCTGGCTGTAATTTTAATCCTGCCATTGCTGTTACTATGGCTTGTGCCATTCTTTGATAATCTATAGCAACAGAACCTCCGCCGCCGCCTCCTCCCATATCTGGATTAGTACCCATTGTCGGTCCCATTGATACTCCATCACGTTTATGACCTTGGAATGCTTTTATGCCACCCACAGTAGGCGTTGCAACTATAGGTCCTCCATTTGGATCAATACCTAAATCACCTGTCTTGTTAAAATATTTCATACCTAATGCAACTGCACTAGCAGCTGCTGTTGCTCCCAGTACTGGTCCTACAAAGGGAATATTAGCTACTGATCTAAAGGCTGTCATTGCAGCGTCAGCTAATGTTTTGAAAAATCCCTTGCTTTGTATTTTAGCATACAACATGGATAACATTAAACCTGTTCTTACTCTAGAATTTTTTACTGCCTCTATTGCCGCTGTAGCTTGACTAAGTATAAGTTCT
>Ga0209232_1001286_pt1 | contig 13756 bp, 5 predicted proteins | sample ETNvirenome_2_60_FD_184066 | JGI IMG/M metagenome (GOLD analysis project Ga0209232, IMG submission 184066) | Marine viral communities from the Pacific Ocean - ETNP_2_60 (SPAdes) (version 2) | ecosystem: Environmental > Aquatic > Marine > Oceanic | place: Pacific Ocean | collected 2013-06-22
GCACTTCCACAAATAGAATCTGAAATAAATAATATATTAAATCAAATTGTTGAATTTACTATTGTATTACATACAGATGGTAAAAATATAAATGCTCATATTGTTTATGATAATGATAACTATTGGCCATTAGAATTAACATCAGGAATGGAAAAGTTTATTTCATCATTAGCAATAAGAACTTCCTTAATTAATGTATCAAATCTACCAAGACCAAACTTTTTAGCAATAGACGAAGGATTTGGAGTATTAGACTCGGATAATTTAAATTCAATGTTTTTATTATTTGATTATCTTAAATCACAATTTGGCTTTTTAATGTGTATTTCTCATATAGATGCTATGAGAGATATTGTAGATAAATTGGTAGAGATTAAGAAGGTTAATGGATACTCTGAAATCGACTTCACCTAATATTTATATTAAAATAGGTGAAAACATATGCCGGCAGGAACTTGGAATCTACCAAAAATAAGAAAAACAGTCCCTTATAGGGGAATTAAAGATGTATCAACAATTGAATTGTTTGATACTACATCTACATCACCTAATTACTTCAACGTTTTAGATTTTCCAGACAGACTAACTTCTGGAAAAAACTTGATTAAACTAAATGCAGCAAATGAAACATTAGCAGATGGGTCGGATATCCATATAGAAATTTTAGATTATAATGGCGATCCTATTTATTATGAACCTTTAAATTATCTAGAACAAGATGGTACACGTGTTATAGCTATATATGTTTATCCAAATACATCACCAGGATTGGCAACAGTTTATATCGCAGGTAGAGCATCAGTAAATGTATTTGAAGGTAATCGTCCATTACGATATACAGATACGTTACGGCCTTCAGGCACAGGTGCAGTTGAACAAAATGCATTATATAAAAATTATCCAAACTTACTATGGTCACGTACAATAAACGTTGCACCAGAAAAGCGTAACTCATCACAAATTATTTTTACTCAGGCTCCAAAAGTAACTGTAGCTGAACGTGTTGTTAATTATCAACAACCAATTACATTAAATAATGTTAACGTTGCTACATCAGCATCGAATGCCACCATAACAATTGACCCAGTTCCAGTACAAGGAGGATTAGTAGCAAATGCAGCATCTTTAAATGCTACATTCCAAGCAATGGCAGAAGCTCCTATGTCTTCGGAAGGACAATTTAGTTTAGGTACACCTTTAGCATCTGCAGGGTCAGTAGGGACAATAGGAGCTGCATTTGCTGGCATGGCAGCTGCATCTGTAGACATGACTAGTAATTCATCAATTACTAATGCTGCAATTGCAACTATACAATCGCCAGCCGATGTACCAGCACAAGCAACAGATCAAGGACCAATAATAAATTCAGGATATTCTAGAGCAACATTTACAAACTTTCCTTTATCATCTTCTATGGAAGGTGGGTTATTAGTAGTAAAAAATCCTGTACTTCCTGTCGATTTAGGAACGGTGTTAGTTGGTTCTCCTTTACAAGTACAACCGGCGGCCGATATACCATCACTAGATTTTAGAAATTTTATGCCGGATGCAATATCTATTGCAACTGATGTAGCAGCATCTGGTAGTGTAGTATTTGTTATTAATGATGTAGAATCGACTACTCAAGCAAAAGTATCACAACTAGCTGGTCCAGGACATGCTGCACCAGTATTATCTGCATATAACTTTGTTGCTCTCAAAACCGGAAATAATACATCAAATTTAGACGGAACACTTGGCCAACCAACCGTATATGATATAAAGTCAATTTCAGCAACTGCTAACTTTACATCAAGTCATACATTACCATTAGTTTATTCAACAACTGCTCAGTCACAATCATTTGCAGAAGTAGTAGTTGCAAACATAGAACCAGCAACAGGAGATGTATATAAAATTAGGACATCATATAAACCAGCCGGTCAATTTGGAGACTTTTTATCAGCCGGAGATACTATCTTAGAACGTATTGAATTACTACAAGACACTGGGTCTTTTGAAGGAACAATATCAATTGGTCAGATTAATAATAGAATGGGGTATTTTACATCCGAAGCTGATTTTAATGAATATTTTATTAAAGCTAATCCGTCAGGAATATTTAACGATGTAGCACCATCTTTTGAACCAGATGTGTTCATGAATAGTATTAAACTTGAAAATGCAAGTTCATATAATACTACCAATAATAGAGCATGTGTAATTCAATTAAGAGATGAACATACACCGACAGTACAAAAAAATTCTAGATATGCAGTTAGATTTCAATTAAAATGTGTATCAGGAATTAATAGTTCTGATAGTTTAACATATACAGACGGCGGAGGAGCTAATCATACAATTACAAAACCTAGATTTGATGTATATATTAAAGGATCTGAAGGTCAAGGAACAATTCAACCAATTCAAGAAACATATAGTGCATATAGATTAACAGATTATGATATTAATGCAACTAATCTAGATGAATTGGCAGATGATGGTAATGAATTAGGAAAATTAATTGGAGTAATTGAAATGAATCCATCAGATGGTTCATTGAATTCACTTTTAAATGTTTTATTATCATTTGAGACAGATACAGAACAAACTATTCAAATAAATTTAGTACAACGTGCTGGAGTATTTGCGTTTAAAGATCTAGGAATAACAACAGATGCCGAAACAGGATTTTCTCCAAATCATACACGATTAAACATTCGTATACCAAGCGAGTTTATTGATGTACCAATGATATTTAAATTTGAATATTTTGATTATTTAAGTCAAAAGGCAGATGTAGATACTGTAGTATATCCAATAAAATTTGTAGGAGATAATACAGTAATTACCGGAGAAAATAATTTACTTTCTGGTTCGGTATTTATTGGAAATACAATTGGTTCTGGTATAGAGTTAGCCGGTGTAAGTTCCGGGTTTATACGTACTATTGGATATGAAGGATTTACTTCCGCATCTAGGACAGATAAGCCTGGCGGATTTATGATGTATACAGGATCTGTATTACCAAATACTCCAGATGGGTATGAAGGTGTTGGATTAGAACTTGTAGCAGATTCAGGATCATTCTTAAGATTTGCAACAGCAGAAGATGTATCAGGAAAGCCATCCGGACTTGAAGTACAAACACAAAGATTCTTTTTAGGTAGTGATTCACAATTTATATCAGGAGCTAATGGCAACATAGAAATATCATCAAGTAACTTCCATTTACAGAACGATGGTGATGTAGTAATGCAAGGTAAGATTACAGCAGAAGCTGGAGGTTCAATAGGAGGGTTTGATATAAACTCAGACAACTTAACTGGTGATAATTTTATTCTTAATACAACAGAAAAACGTTTAACATTAGGTACTGGTAATACTATATTTATTGCAGATGCCGATGAAGGAATATTTTTAGGTAATTCATCTTTTGCATCTGCACCATTTAGTGTAGATTTGAATGGTGCTTTAAAAGCAACTGATGCAGATATAACAGGTAAGATATCAGCAACATCTGGTGATATAGGAGGCTTTAGTATTGATACAGCCACAATATCATCATCAAATGATGCTTTAATATTAAAAGATTCAGGACAAATAAGCGGATCAACAGTATTGTTTGATGGAGGGACTATTGGAGGATTTGACTTAGGACCTGCTATTATTTCATCATCAAATGGAAATCTAATACTAAAAGATTCAGGACAAATAACAGGCTCTAATGTATTATTTAATGGCGGAGTTATAGGAGGATTTACTTTAACAGATTCAAAACTTAGTCAAGGAAATATATTAGCTATATCATCATCTACAAATGAAGGTGATCCGGCCGGATTCATAAGTTCCTCTGCATTTAAAGTATCTCCGGGTGGTCAGGTTACTGGTTCAAGTGTATTGTTTTCTGGAGGAAAGATTGCAAACTTTACAGTATCAGGCGATAACATATTAGGAGGAGACAACTTATTATTAGATAGTGATGCTGCTCCAAAAATAAAAATAGCACCATCATCAGTAACATCTAATACAGCAGATCAAGTAAAACTTTATTATGATAGTCTTTCTAATTGGGGTATAAAAGGTAGATCCGGCGGAAATACAATGTTTGAATTAGGATCAACTAATCAAATAGCAGGTTGGACATTTGATGATACTCAACTTATTGGTGGTAATATGATCATCCGAAAAGATGGTACAATAGAATCGTCACAATTTGCTTCAGGAGTTGCTGGGTCAGGATTTAGATTGACTGCAGACCTAGGAGGATTTTTAGAAGTTGAAAATGCAAATATTAGAGGAACATTAGCAACAGCTGTATTTGAAAAAGAAACTGTTAATGCAGTAGGTGGACAATTATATGTTGCAAATTCAACAACATTAACATCATCAATTATAGCGCCAGAAGGAATTCATTCTGCATCAATGACAACAATGTCTGTTGTAAATGTGTCAGGGTTTGCTCAAGGAGAAATTTTAACAGCTAAAAAAATATCAGAAACAGGGTTTGCAACAGAGTATATTTTTGTAAATTCTGCATCAAGACAGGATGCATCAAGCGAAACAGATTTTTCAGGATTCTTATTTGTTGAACGTGGATATAGTGGATCAACTGATGTTAATAGTATAACATCCGGATCTGTGGGAGATATAGCATCTCAAGCACAATCTTATTCTGGATCACAAGTAATTGTATCTACAGGTAAAGTAGGCACCGGATATATCAGATTAAATGCCAACCCAAATGATCAAACTACACCATATATAGACATCGTAGAAAGAACTGGTAGTAGTATATATGATATAGATTTAAAAGCTAGACTTGGAGATTTATCAGGACTAAGTTCAGCTAGATTACATGGAACAGATCCTTCCGGTCAATTTGGATTATATACTAAAAATGCTTTTCTAGAAGGTGGAATAATTGCAAATACAGGTTCCATTGGTGGCATTAATATGCGTGATAACAAATTGTTTACAGGAGCTGGAGTACATGATGATGTTAATACAGGATTCTTTGCTAGTTCATCCGGACTATTTAGTTTAGGTGATAAATTAGTATGGGATGGAACTAATTTAGCAATTGCAGGATCAATAACAATAACCGGCGGCACTGATGTTATAACACCTGCAGACACAGGCTCAATGTTAGCAAATGCAACTGGGTCATTACCAACCGCTGCTCAAATAAGTGCATCTATAGCAGCCAGTACTGGCAGTTTAGTATCTAATGCAAGCACATCGTCATTAGAAAATCCATCACAATATTCATTTGGTGGTGCTGGATTTGATTTAACAACTCATACAGCAGCAGCAGGATTAAATTTAACTTCAAAGTTTGTAGGTTATCATGATGGAGCATCATTTCAAACCTTTATGTCTTCTTCGGGCGATTTCTACCTAGGTGGCACAGATGGAGTGTTTCAATGGGATGCTGCCGCAGATTCATTACACATGAGTGGATCGTTAGTTGAACTAAATGTTCCGACATTCTTTTTTGGTGAAGAAGGAGCTACTCCATCTACATTTATATCTGGATCACAAGGTAATTTAGAAATAAGTTCTAGTAATTTCCATTTATTGCCGACCGGCGATGTAACAATGTCAGGAGAAATAAAAGCAAGCGGTGGAGAAATTGGTGGATGGTCTATAAGTGACACCAAATTATCTAATGGATCTGATATTGTTTTAGATTCATCTAACAAAAGTATTTCAATAAATAATTCAACATTTGCAACCGATGGTCTTCAAATGGAACATACCGCTGGTTCTTCTAAATTTTATGTTGGTGATGGAAGTACTAAATTCCTTAAATGGGGAGGAAGTAATTTATCTATCGGAACAGCTAATTTTAGTTTAAGTACAGCTGGAGTTATTGCAGCAACAAATGTTAACCTGTCAGGAACAATTACAGCAACTGCAGGAACAATTGGAGGATGGACTGCAGCCGCAAATAGTTTATCAGCAGGAAGTTCTGGAACTAATAGTTATGTGTTACTTGATCAAGCAAACACATTAATTCAAGTAGGTGGGAATAGTAAAACAAGAACTGTATTAGATGGCGATGAATTAAAATTCTTTACAAGTTCTGTAACACATCCAATAGTGACTCTAAAAGCCGGCGTACCGGAAGTTCAAGGAACCACATTATTTGGAAGTACAATTGGAGATGTTGTCAATCCTGCAACTGGTGCAACCTTAAGTGGTGTAGCATTATGGAACCCACAATACCAAGGTTCAGATGCAACTCAAAATCATAAAGAAGTACGTCACTCTGGATTATTCATATCAGGAGCAAGATATGAAATAGCTCATGAGAAGATTCGAGAAACTATGATCAAAATAGAATCTCCAGGAACTGCCGGAATTGAAGATCATACCGAGACAAAGATTCAAGCCGGAATGATTACTATAAAAAATGCTCCAGTATATGGACATTTTAGTTGGGCAGCACCTTCACCGCCGCCATATATTCAACCACGACCATCATTGAGGATTGAACAAAACCCACATGTTTCTGGAGCATTTCCAGGCAACCCAACGCATGCTGTTAATATTAAAAATCTTCAAGGTGGTCCAGGAATTGTAATTGCTCCGGGTGTTGATTTAACAACAGATGCTGATGAAGGACATATATCTATTGTAAGTACGGATGGCGACATTTATCCGAATAATGTAGTATTTTCGCCGATGGGAATGTCAGTAAAAATGGTCGATACAGGAAATGCAGCATCAAATTATACTTCAGCCGTAGGATTATATGTTGATGTAGATGATGCTTATCAATATGGAAGTGGAACATACACATTTTATGGAGTAGGAACGGGTGCTGCTTTATATAATCAAAAAAATATTTTATCTGGTGGTAATATTGTGGCGTTTTCATCTGATAGAAGATTGAAAGAAAATATATTTATTATTAAAAACCCAATAGAAAAACTTAAAAAATTAAGAGGAGTTGAATTTGATTGGAAAGATGGATTAGATGAAAGATTAGGATTTGTAGCAGGACAAAAACATGATATAGGAATGATTGCTCAGGAGTTAGAAGAAGTTGTACCAGAAGCAGTTTATAGAGCACCATTTGATAATGAAAATAACAGTACATTATATGTAACAGGAAGTATAGATCCTAGCAAACCTAGCCGACCAGAAAAAATTAGAACAGATGGAGAAACAGAACCATATAAAACAATAAAAATGGAAAAGGTAATTCCAATATTAATTGAAAGTTTAAAAGAACAACAAAAACAAATTGAATTGTTAACGAAAAAAATAAATAAATTGGAGAAATAAAATGGCAGTACCGGGCTCAGGAATACTTTATTTTGGTAAAATAGCCAAAGAATTAAAATGGAATAATTACTATACCAGTACAAGTGTATCAGCTTATCTTCCTATAGGCCTTACTGAAATGTCAACGGGTACATGGCAAAGTGAAACTATTAATACAAATAATGCGGCCTCCAATCGGCCAAACCAAGTAGTACCTCATTATGTAAATGAATTTTATTCATATAATCATGATGAAATTGGTGCGGTAAAAGAAAAAGTATATAAAAGTTAATATGGAACAGAACAAACAATTTAAAGGAAGATGTATATTACATCCAGGACTTTTTGTTGGAGTTACAGAATTCACAACAAATTTAAATGAAGCAGAAGACAGGCCGTACATAGGTTACGGAGTGTTTACAGATCAAGATATTCCAGCTGGAACAATACTTGAAGAGTGTATTGCAGCTACAGAAAGACTTTCAAATGATAGCAATGCAATGAAAACTTATAGATTTCCATCATCAGTATTAGATAATAAAGGCAATACAGGATTCAAAATATTATTAGGAATGACTTCAATATGTAATCATGACGAATCTAATTTCAATGTAATTGCACATGAGTCTAAACAATTTATACGTATGTCAGTTTTAGTTGCTTATAAAGATATAAAAGCTGGAGAAGAGCTATTATTAAATTATACAGCAATTTCAGGACCAAAAGGAGATAAGTAATGCCAACTAATGCAACAACATTTGTAGATGATAGTGGAAGTTTATATTTCCTTCCAGAAGGCGCAGGATATATAAGCGGAACTGAGATAGAAGGTGCTGTAGCAGCACATTATCGTTTTACATTAACAAGTAGTGTTGCTCATTTTGGTATAGCTGGAAGACATGCAAATAGTGGAAGTATTTATTATCCAGCAAATAACACTGGTAGTTATTTTACAATTGGTTCCACTGAATCTGGCTCCGGAGAAACAATTATACCAGATAATATAGCTACTCAATTTTATGTATATTTTGACACCGGATCTAGTCAGGTAGGAGCATCTAGTCTGATGCAGTATAGATCACCCGGACAAATTAATCCGGCATATGATTATGGTTATGGAAAAGGAATAGCAACTGGATCGCGAGGAATATTAGTTAGGCTAAAAACCGGCATGACCGGAACACAAGTAGCTAGTGCATCTGCAGAAATAATAAATGCAAATGGAATAGCCAAAACAGAAATTTCAGCATCATATTCAGGATCAACAGTATTAGGAGTAGGATATTTAGATATTGTTCAACGAAGACCAGGTAAATTAAGAGATAGTTCTATTTTTGTTACAGGATCAGGAATATCATATTCTGTAATTACTAGTGGTTCGGGAGTTGAATATCAAGCTGAATATTTAGGGACACCAGACTTTATCAATTCTTCCTCAGCCATATTGCAACTAAATACAGCAGCCGGAGATAAAACATCATTTTTAGTATCCGGATCTGGTGATGCAAAATTATATTTTTCTGGTTCCGGAAGAGTAGGAATCAATACAACTAAGCCACAAAGAGAATTAGATATTCATGCCGATGAAATTCAATTTCAAAGAAAAGCAGAACGACGTGGAGTTTTACTTAATGCAGAAGGAAACTTTGAAAGTTTTGATAAAAATGAAGCAACAGCTGCTACCGGTAGTGAATTTATATTAAAATTTAGTAGAGGTGTTGCTGTAACACAAGCCATGTTATTAGCAGTTACCGGCGACGATTTTGATAATGATACTGATGCTAATACTGCATTTAATGCATTTCCTGCAGATGTTCAAACTGACATATTAAGAAAAGCAGAAGATATAGGATTTATGGCAGGCGCAAATACAGGCGATGTATTAGGTTCTATTAGATGGGTAGCTGAATCTGGTTCTGTAGGTGATTTGGATTCACGAACGACCGGAGAAGCTGCTTCAATATCAGCTCATGCAAGTGATTCAGATAATACAGGTGTACAAGCAGATTTGATTTTTAAAGTTGCTGGTAAAGCAGGAGCAGCGACACAAAAGATGTTATTAGATGCAAACGGCCAGCATCAGATGACAGGGTCTCTAGACATATCAAATAATATTACAGTTGGAGCTGCAATCTTTCATAAAGGCGATACAGATACCCAAATAGGATTTACTGATAATAACCTATTTATAAAAGCCGGTAATAATATAAATTTCAATGTAAGTACTAACACAGTTACAGTTGGAGATGGAGGTGATGTAGATTTCCAAGTAAAGGCATCTGGAGATCAATATCAGATATTTTCAGACGGAGGAAATAAAAAAGTAGGTATAGGAACAAATACACCTACATATAAATTAACTGTTTCCGGATCGATAAGTTCGAGCGCAACAGTTCAGGCAGAACATTTTTATTCAACAGATGATGCTGTAATAGACGGAGATTTAGATGTTGGAGGAGAGATAGAATGTGACCATTTAAATATATCAGATGTTGATGATGGAATTCATTTTGGTGATACTCAAGTATTACATGTTGATAGTGACAATAATGTCAATTTTGGAGTACCTAGCAACGTTGCTGTTGATTTAGAATTATATGGATATAATCATAATTACACCGTAGGACGTAACTTTACAGTAGATGCGGTCCAAAATGTAACTATTCAATCAGAAGCTTCTAAAATATCATTAAATGGAAATATAACAGCATCAGGAACAATAAGTGCAAGTGGTAATATTATAGCTAATGAAATAACTTCAGTAGGTAATGTATCTGCAAAGATTGATGATAATGGTGGATTTTTAGTAGGAACTACAAATGCATTAGGCGGAAATGCATCAGATAATATTTTATTCTTAGGTAATAATACTACATGGACTGGAATAACACATGGAAGAGGAGGAGCGACCCGACATACTTTCCATGGTAATATAACAGCATCGGGTGATATAAGTGCAAGTGGTGATATAACTGGAGTAACTGGTTCATTTAAATATTTAGATATAGGACAATATATTAGCCGTTCTGAAGATCCAGATACTTTTATAAACTTTACTGACGATGACATAAATCTATCAGTTGCCGGCAAAACCGCGATAGACATTACTTGGGACGGTACTGGCGGAGGTGATACAAGAGAAATAACTTTTAATGAAGGTCATGAAGATTTTGATGTTAGAATAGAAGGAGATACAGATGCTAATCTATTATTCACAAATGCCGGAACTGATAAAGTTGGTATTGGAACAAATTCTCCGGGAGAGAAATTAGAAGTTGTAGGTAATATAAGTGCAAGTGGTGAAATATATTCAGATAATATAGAAATATTAGCACATGGTTCGGCTAGGGTATCATCAATTACTAATACAACAGATTATTGGGGACCAAACTTTCAAGGACCATATCATACCGCCAATTGGAATAAAAATGTTACACCAGAAAGTGACGGAAATATTATATTAGAAAGACAAAAAGCAAACACCGGATTTATTGTACCTTATAGTTGTTCATTGGTAGGTTTCGATGCAATAGGATCTATGAACTCCGGAGAAAATACACATTTCTCAATGTCATTGTTTACAGCAGATGCTTTAACAGGAATGAATTTGAATATTTCAGATGCAACAGCTGCCTCATTTACAGCATCTCATGCAACTACTGGTATATCTCAAGGTAATAGAGGATATAACAGACATAGAATGACCGGATCTTGTAACGTAACATTATCACCATTTTCAGTAGTATTTCCATTAGTTAAGGTAGATGCGGCAGGTAATGATGATAGTGCTATGTCATTAGATATGACATATGTATTAAAAATAAAGAGGATTAAATAATGGGTAGAAGACCGGACATAAAAAAAATAGCAGATATAGCAAATGAAGGCACTAGATATGCCAATCTAAAAGGAACAGCTAAAGTAGTAAATATTACAGAGCGATTTGATGATACAACTCATAATGATAACCCATATGATGATGCAATACAGTATTTAAATAAAAAAATAGAAGATATTGTCGATGAATCAAATTTGCAAAGTGTAGCATCCGCATCATATGATACAGATGTAAGAACATTAAAAGATGCATCAGGTTCATTTGCATCAGATATTCAAGGTAAAGTTTCTCTTACTGGTAATGAAACAATTGCAGGTATAAAAACATTTAGCTCTCAAATTGCAGGTAGTATAAATGGAAATGCGGCAACGGCTGCCAGGATAGAAAGAGCTGTGAATATTGGAGGCGTAGAATTTGATGGTTCATCAAATATAAATTTACCAGGAGTTAACACAGATGGGAATCAAGATACAACAGGTAATGCCGCATCAGCAACCAAATTACAAACTGCAAGAGAAATAGGTGGTGTGGTGTTTGACGGTAGAGCAAATATAAATTTACCAGGAGTAAACGCAGATGGTAGTCAAGATACAACTGGTAATGCTGCAACTGCAACAACTGCAACAAAAGTAATTGTAACAGCAGACGAAGCAAGTGCAAACCATCCTTTAACATTTATAGATGATACTACACCTGATGGATCTGCCGAATCATTGAAAGCATCGAGAGCAGTAACAGTTAATCCAAATACAGGTGAACTAGTATTAGGTGGTTTAGCTATTTCATTTGCACAAGGCGATGGTAGAACTACTTTTGGTACAATAACATTTACAGCTAATGATGCTAGCGGAACAAGAAGAACAGCCACCATAAGTTTAACGTAGTTAATATTTATATAAAAATGAAAACATTAGGACATCAAATAGTAGAAATGGCATTATCGGAATCACCGGTAAAAACTGTATTAGTTGTATACCCAGGTAGATTTCAACCAATGGGACAACATCATGCGGCGGTATATAAAAAATTAGCAAGTAAATTTGGCAAATCAAACACATTTGTTGTAACATCTGATAAAGTTGCTTTACCAAAATCTCCATTAAATTTTAAAGAAAAATATTCGGTAATGAAAAAACATGGAGTAACAAATGTTGTTCAAGTTAAAAATCCTTACCAAGCACAAGAATTGACTAGTAAATATGATCCAGAAACTACTGCATTATTATTTGCGGTTGGTGCAAAAGACATGAAAGAAAATCCTAGATTCAAAATAGGATTCAAAAAGAACGGAGAACCTAGTTATTTTCAAAATTATGAAGAAAATAAAGGAAATCTGCAACCTTTTACAAAACATGGATATTTAGTTGTTGCACCACATGTTAATATCAATATACCTGGATTTGGAGAGATGTCTGGAACTACATTAAGACAGGTATTAGCAACTGCAGATGCGCAAACATTTAAAGATGTTATGGGATTCTTTGATCCTAAAATATATAACATGCTACAAACAAAATTTTCGTCTTTACGTACAGAGATGATAGAGTCATTTCTAATGGAAGGAAGTAATGCAACTGCATTAGGTAAAGCGATTGTAGATGACGGTCCTAGATATTATTACGGAAATCAAAAGACATATCGAAAAAAATCAGATGAAATGGCAAAACGATTGGGATTTGAAGTTATAAATTATATTGTGAAAGATGACCCAATTGAAGTACATAGTACAAATTTTCCAGATGGTCCCCCATTAACAGTATCATATTTTCCAACAGGAGTTAAAGGAGGAGATTTTGCAGGTACAGATTATATTAAAGATTTTAAAGGAAGGCCTGGATATGCAAAATGGGTAAAATATATTTCACGTGTTGCTAAAACGGCAGGATATAAGTTTTTAGATTTCCTTGGAGCAGAAACTGCAATTGATTCTAGTAAAGCAGAAGAATTAAAACCAACAACATTACGAGAAGATTTCAACGTTCCTATTAATATAGGCGATACTGTAATGATGGGTAAATTTAAAAACAAGCCAGTAGTTGTACAGACAATACAATGGAGTGCCAAAGGAGATCTATTGATAAATGGAAAATCGGCAGCAAGATTTAGAATTATACCAAAAGAAGATTCAGAACAATCATTAACAAAAGAATGGTGGTCAAATACATTTAAACAATTATTAACAGAGGCTAAAGCAAATACACATTTAACACATTTAGAAGAATTAATATTAACACAAGGTGAAGCAGGATATAAACAAGCCAAATCATTTTTAATAGAATTATTGAAAAATTTAGCCGGCAATTCTAATACCAAAATAAATACATCAGTTAAATGGGATGGCGCGCCAGCAATATTTACAGGTATCAATCCTGATAATGGTAAATTCTTTGTAGGCACAAAGTCTATCTTTAATAAAGAACCTAAGATTAACTACACAAAAGAAGATATAGATATTAATCACGGACATGCTCCAGGATTAGCGGATAAATTAAAAATGGCATTACAATATTTTCCATCATTAGGTATAAAAAATATATTGCAAGGCGATTTTATGTTTGATTCAAGTATGGTTAAAAATACAAATATAGATGGTAAACCACATTTATCATTTCGTCCAAATACAATAACATATGCAGTAGAAGCAGATTCTGAATTAGGAAAACA
>Ga0209232_1001287_pt1 | contig 13756 bp, 13 predicted proteins | sample ETNvirenome_2_60_FD_184066 | JGI IMG/M metagenome (GOLD analysis project Ga0209232, IMG submission 184066) | Marine viral communities from the Pacific Ocean - ETNP_2_60 (SPAdes) (version 2) | ecosystem: Environmental > Aquatic > Marine > Oceanic | place: Pacific Ocean | collected 2013-06-22
TAGAATTATTTACGCCACCTATTGAACCATCCGTATATGAATCTAAAGTAATAGTTACTTTATATAGTTTTCCATTTTCTGTGATATTATACCGAATTAATTGCTTATTTTGTGCATTTATAGCAGTTAATTTTCCTGTATTAGTTGTGTTTATATCAACTGTTCCTGTACCAAGAAACCTAATATAATAATTCGCATCATCAAAAGATGGATCACCAATTAACTCACTACCCAACTTCTTCTCACTATGGTCATACACAATGCTTTGTGGACTTTCTGGGTTACCTTCACACATTGGATACCAAGCTTTAAGATTTGATTGTATTGCACTTGAAGCAGATTGCTCTGGCTTTAAATAAAGTTCCTGTACTTGAGAATCTGTTAATATACTTGAAGTCAAAAATATTTTAAAATCAGACATACTTCCATTAAAAAATCCGTTATTTGTGGGATGACCACCTATTGCACACGCTTCACCTACTCCACCATCTTTAATATCTGCTAATGTTGTAGTAGCATTTAATGTGTAAGATAAAGTCTGATTTTCTCCATTAATATATATTTTATTTACATCTGCATTCCACGTATAAACAATATGATTCCAGTTTCCAACAGATATAGAATCATTTGGAGTAGTAATTATATTAGTTGCAGAACCAGTATAAACACCAATTTTAACAGCTTTATTGTGGTCAAGAGTAATACCGAACCAAATATTTCCTCTTGAAATAATAGTTTGATTTCGCCAGTAATATTGTGCGTGGTTTGAACTGCTAATAGCAGTTGTATTTACCCAAACAGATATTGCTCCTACATTTGGATTGTCTAAAAGAGAAGTTGATAAAATTAATTTATCTGATGCACCATCAAACACTAATCCTCTACCGCCATATACCTCGGCTCTTGAAGCCACATCTGCTGTAAGTAGTGGAGTGTCTGTTGAAATTGTCGTAGCCATTATTTAAGAACTCCTGTGTTTGAGGTTACTTTTTGTATACTAAAGTTTTTAAATTTTTGTACATCTTCTCCAGTACGACTTGCATTTCTGTACCACATTGGTATTCTATAACCCGAAACAGTTGTTAACACATAATAATTTGTAAATGTTTGATATTCTGTTGTTAATGTTATATCTGTATTTGTAATTACATTACCTTGATTATCTTTAAATTTAAGAGTATTGCCAAAACCACTTGCGTTAGTTACTACCTTTGCTTCAAAACTAATTTTTGCTAAATCGCCATCTGCATAGCCTAATGAACTTGAAATTCCAAACCCCGCTAAATTCCCAATATTCATCCCTACATTATCACCAGTTGGAATAGTTAATGTTACTTCATTATTTGCTACTGAAACTTGACCATCATTATTTGAAGCAAAATTATCAAGACTTACAAATGTATTGCTACCTAATGTCTCTCCAGTAGTTACATCATTTGTAACGCCATTTGCTGAACTATCAGCATCAAGAGGATAATACGCTACAAGGTCGTTAGTTACTTCTTTGACTGAAATGTTGCTTAAAACTGCTGTATAAGCTGTACCACCATCAAATGCAATTTTTTGTGAGCCACTTCCAGAAACTAAATATATTGCATGACTTCCATTTGTGAAATCTGAAGTATTTTGGTCGCCACCACCACAGCTAATATAAACACTACCTCCTGTATGTCCTGTAACATCAAAAGAAAGTTTTACTAAATCACCTTCTGATACACCACTTAATACATTTGTATAAGATGTTGCAGTAGCACCACTTGCAGTTAAAGTTTCAGCACTTGAATCATAAGACCAATTAGTTCCTGCTGATATAGTTGTAACTAACTCACTACTCAATGTACTCTTAACATCTGCGGGTATCTTGGCATAGGAAGTGGATTCCATAACAGATTGGATTTTTTCTTGCGAAAGCACCCCTAACCAAACTCCAATTTGGCTTAATTTCCCATCAAAATAATTAGTGTATTCACCAATAATAACATCTGCATTATTATTTGTCATACCAGAAAAAGAACCAGTAGAATAATCTGCATTTGAAACTGCTATCCCATTTAAATATATTTCAATTCCACTACAAGCAGTTCCACCATCATAAGTAGCTGATATATGATGCCAACTTCCTGTTGTAATAGCTGAACTGTATTTTCTTCCAATAAACGCACTTGCAGTAGGGTTATATAAAGCAAAATTAAGATGGCTTGAACCATTAGTAAATAATCTCCATTCATAATCAGAACCACTTGAAGAACCTTTACCAATTATAGTTTTTGTTGCAGTAGTGTCATAATAAACCCAAGCACTTATAGAAAAGGGTTTTGTAGATGCAAAGCTAAAAATTGAATCATTTCCTAAATCCACATAATCAGAACTACCGTTAAACAAAGCACTACCATTCCCAATCTGCTCTGCAAAAGACTCTGCTATGTCTATTGCACGAGGTAAGATCGGTGCATTGCCACCATATACTGATGTGGTAGTTGTTGCTCCTGCAATTATTCCATCATTATTATTTTTAGAATCTGTAGTTACTTGTGGTTTTAAAGAAAAGTTATCAAGCCAAATAATTTCACCAACATCCATACCAATCATCGTAACATAATTAATAGTACTATTTGTTGCTATAAATGTAATTGATTTTGAAGTAAAACTTGTTTCAGTAACCGCTACACCTACAGCTGGACCTCCAATGTTAACTTCTACAGATGAACCGCTATTCACTTTTGCATCAAAAGTAAACTTATATGTTGCTCCAACTATTAAATTGTCTGACAAATCACTTGCATTTTTTAACCATACATAAGCACCTTTGGCATCCGCATTACTTATTGGTCTTGAAATCTTTAAAACACCAGAATCATTATCCATTCCATTGTTACTGTTGTACTTTACCCAAGAGTATGTACCACTATCAAATGAACTTGCATCTGCATCCCATAATTCACTACCATATACGATTTCTGTACTATCCAACGCCCACCAACTAACTAAACTTGTTTTTTCTACAGAGCCTAACTGACTGTAAGACTTGTTCATAACGGATTGGATTTCTTCGGGTTCAAGCTCTCTATTCCAAATGGCTAAATTGGATAAACTACCATTCCAATAATATTCACCACCATATTGCGCCCTACCTATTACATGCTCATCTCTTGAATTAGTACCCGCCCAAGTATTGCTTGTATCTTGACCAACTAAAACACCATCAATATAAATTGCCGAACAAGTGCTTGTATCTTTTTTTATAAGAACTGCATGATGCCATTTATTATCATTATATGTTCCTGTAGTTCTTCTATCTACACCCCCAGTATCAGCACAATTCATTTGAATATGACCATCCCACATACCTATTGATATATAATTACTTGTTCCATCTACATTTGTATAAACTGCTCCATTATCTTCTACTGATGCCTTAAACCAAAAAGCAATAGACCAAGTACCAGAAGGACTTAATGCTGACAATGATATATAATCATTACCATCAAACGATGTCGAACCTTCTGATGGAAATGCAAGTGTGTCTGACCTATTTGATTTGAAGTCGAGATATAGCTTGAGGTTGTCCTTGACGTATTGAAGCACCGAAGCTGATGCTTTTGATATAGTATTTCCTAATCCTAACATTAAATCTTAATAGGTTTTTTTAGAGCTTCCATAACTGGGTCTTTTTTTTTACTCGGTTTGACCGCTTTCTTTTTTTTAACTATTTTCTTTTTTCCTGGCATTTTATATTCCTAAATAGATCATTACTTTTCCACTAGCTAGTTGGACACCTGTCCATCTTCCATAAATCGTACTTCCTTGTGGAATTGTGCTAGACCCAAATGAATCAGCATTTGTTCCATCGGCAGCAACACTTTGAGCCGTATAAGCAGTACTTTCGGCAGTTAGACCTGAACCAAAAACAGCATCTTCTAATACTTGAATTCCGATTACTACATAACCACTTGGAGGTGCGTATGCAGATGTATCACCCAAGAAAGCCGAGCCTACTTGACCGAATCCAACTTCATTAGAAAAATTCTGTCCTTCTTCGACAGTATATTTCTTTAAATTAATTGACATGATAATCTCCTATTTAATTGCATGAGGTTTACGAGGGACCATTTGTCTAATACCCCCAAATCGTTTATTTTGATACCTATACACGCGTCTTTTGAACTCACGCATGTGATATTGTGCTTTTTCATAATTCTGCTGATTTTCAGCAAATTTGCCCGTTACATAATCCACAACTGCTAAAGCAAGGTTTTCATCTACATCAATAGTGTCATCACCACTATTAATTGCAGTTGGCATTTTAGTAAATTCAAATTTTAATCCATTTGTAATCGCTTCATCAGAACTTTTGTATTCTAGTGTAGAATTGTCTTGTTTAAGCAAAGCAATCTTTCGACCACCAACATAATAGACCCAATTATTTTTCATACATCATCCCTATCATCGTTTAAAGTTTGAATTGTTCTTGCTATTTGTATGTATTCATCGTTTGTACTATCATAAATAAATACTTTTAATAAATTGATCATATCTGTAGGTAAATCATAATATCGTTTATTTTTTACAATATCTGTTGTTGCTTCTCTTGTTACATTGTCTTCAATCATAGTTTGTATTTCTCGAACGGCATCATTGATATAAGCAATAGTAAATCCTTCATCTGCTATACCAATTCGTTCCATTAATTCTTTTACGGTCACTGCCTAGCTCCTTCTTGTTTTTCTTCTTTACTTGGCATTTGATACGGCATAAATATTTGTTCATATTCTGCTTGTAATAATTGTTGTTGTTTTAATCTGCCATCAATTTTTTGTTGTTGTAATACGGCAAGTTCAGGGTCTTCATCTGTTACAATTAATGTATTAAGTGTGTCTGTATCAGTATGAATTAATTCTTGTAAAACTTTAATACAAGCGTATAAAATCGGAGCGCGATAATATTCTTCAGGAAAACCATCAATTGTACTTGCATCTAAACTAGCGTCTAAACCTGTTCTTTTAACTAGAGTTACAGTACCGCCTGTTGTTTCTATGGGGTCACCTGCAATTGAGTTTATACTAAATGAATTTGCTCCTATTTTTGTAACGGTTCCCGTCATACCATTAATTTGAGTCATTTGAACAAAATTAGATAAACTCACAACATCGCCTGTTAAAAAAGGATGACTAGTTTTACCAAAAACAGAAGGGTCGCCATTTTGTGCAGTAACCCCTGTAGATATTACAGAAGCAACAAGCTTTGGAATTTTTATATAAGTGACAATACCTTCATCCCTTATTTCTTGACCTGCACCACCTCGATGAGTTAATTGAGGCAAAATAAATACTTTTCCATTTAGTACATAATATTTAGGATGATAACTAGTTGCTCGTTTTAACGAACTTGAATCTTCTGCGATAAAACGGTCATTTGGATTAATTTGATTTGCAATTCTTTTACCAACATCATAAGCTGGAGATTCACTAGTTCCAGTATTTAATACTTTATCGTTCCTAGCAACAGAAATCAACATTCCTTGATTTTCAATAGAAATTCCATCATTTACATTTGCATTACCAGCTCCCGTACTATTGTCTTCTGTAATTGTTTCTGTTTCAAGTTTTGGAATAATTGAAGGATTTACAATTAAAAGACGTTGGGTAGCATCAATTAAACCTTGATTGAAATAATCGAGGGTATTGGTTCCTGCTGAACCGATGATTTCTGTGATCTGTGTGCTAAAGTTTGCCATGAGGAAGTGGGCGGGAGAGGAGGCTATCCCGCCCTTAACCTAGTTAGTTACTTCCAAACTGCATGAGCTTCAGGCATTAGACACTCAAGACCAGCCTCAGTTTGAATGAGGTCAATCCTTCTGTCAACACCAGTATTCTCAAGACTCTGAACACCTACATGGATTGCAGTATCACGATTCACACCGTTACCGACCAATGGTCTGTAAGCAACATGTTTCATGTTTACGGCTACCATCTTTGCACCTGCTTGTCCGCCATCAAGGTGGATGTTACGAGTAACATTCATATCTCCATAAGGAGTAGAGATAGTAGTAATGTTCAATCCAAATTTCTTGGATTTGCCTGTAATTGCCATATCAGCTCTGCCATACGAGTTACCTGAACTATCAGGTGAACTTGCACCAGGTTTTACCATGCCAACATTATTAGCAAAGTATCCACTGAGTTTATGGAGCCAATTGTAAATTGCAGTATTTGCAAAGAACACAGTAGCATTACCATTGTTATAGCGAGGGTCAAGATAACTACTCATATCGTCAAGAAATGAATCTTGAGATTTTGAAGCTTCAGCTAAAGAGAAAATATTTCCAGATTGGAGAATATAATCTACAATACCTTGCGTATAACGAGTAGTACCATCCACATACTTTCTATTAAATAAGAAAGCCTGTTCCATGTCATATTTATGCTCAATCAACTTTTGCTTCCAAATTCTAGCCCATTCATCAGGAACAAGCTTTAATTGAGTCGCTCTAGCTGTATTGGTCATCTGACAACTTGTCTTAAAGATTTGAGTTAATCCAAAAACATCGCTATATGGTTGGTCTTGCCAAGTGCTAGGGAATGAACTTCCTTCAGCATGAGCAGAACCTACTGCATAGACTTTACTAGCTTCATTTGTATTCAAACCAGAAGCTGACCAAGCACTACTTGCATAAGCTTGTCCAATAAAAGCAACTCGTTCATCGCCACTTACGACAATTGGTCTAATTACTTTTACTAAAACACCTACAGCTTCAGTATCAGTAGCTAAAGTTGAAGAACCTAGAACTTGACAAACAAAATAATCTGTTCTTACAATAGCACTATCTGTTGCCGAAGTTACTATGTTCATTGGAATTTTAAGTAGTTGCCCATCTAAAATCCAATTTGGCTTTGTGCCACTTGAACCCATAGCTATGCCTGTTTGACCAAGTACGCTTTGAATGTTACCTGCATTTTTGAAATCAGATTCCATCTTTACTGCAAAAATCTGACCTGCAGCTTGTTTTGCTACAGCAGGTATTGCATTAACTACGTAACCAGAATCAGTAGCTAAATTTGTAGATGCAGTAGCACCAGCTTGGTAACCAACTACATAACAATATCTTTTATGAAAGCTATGACGCATTTCAAGAGATTTAAACTCTGGGTCATCTGTTGGTTTTTTTGCCGCCATTGACAAAAAACGAAAAAACGGGGTTTGGTCTATTGCTAGTTCTGATACGCGGTCCCCGAACGCATACCGTCTTCTGAGATCACCGATGCCACTTCCACCTGTATCTGGGCTTGCACCCTTCGCGGAAGGAGCTTGGTCTAATGTACTAAGAAATAATGGACTGTCAGCCATTGTGTACTCCTTTTATCTTTTATAGATTATTTACAAAACAACCTAATCAAATAAAGAATCCACCTGATTATCCAACCCTTTTAATGCATCAAATACCGCATCATTGGGGTCTGTCGCCTTTGCACGAGAGTTTGTAGCTCCTGCAGATGTTGGAATGCTACGCACCGCTTTCATCTGATTAAGCATATCGCTCTTTGTGTTTTTAGCAACATTTGACATGAAAGCATCCTTGTTCTTCAAAAAATAAATGTCTTCAAACGATATTTTATGCTCATCTGCCCAATTCATTAGGTCTTCAAAGTCATTATCATTTACATTCATTTTCTTCTTAAACTCCATAGCTTCACGTTCTTGTTCCGCTTTAGCACTTTTTTCTTGCATGGTCTTTTCTTGAGCAGAAAGTTTTGTTTCTACTTGATTATTGACCGCACGAGAAATCATACTGTTAAAAACTTTCGCGCTATCACTATCGGGGTTTGAGAATGCTTCATCTGAGTCAAATATAAAATCATCAGGAAGATTTAAATCTTCTTTGACACTTTTAGGTTTAGTTCCGTTTTGCACATAATCCCTTATTGTTGATACTAAGCCTTCATCATTTTGTAAGGCTTCCACGAATGGTTTAAAACGGCTCATCTCATCTAGCTCTTGTTTAATTTTTTGAGCCTCACGTGATGAATCTGAATATCGCTTTTTCCAATCAGTTTTATCTTCTTCAGAGTCCACATCGTTTAATTCTGTAAACATGGGAGTTTCTTCAGAGGGTTCTTCTGATTTTTCTTCTTTTTGAGGTTCTTCGCCTTCTTGAATCGCACCATTCACTTCACGATCAAGGTCTTCAAAGAATCCTGTTGTAGAGCCAAATACAGCGTCATCTACATCAGATTGTTCTGTAACTGGGTTGTCTACCGTTTGTGTTTCACTATTCATTTGGTACTCCATTTGATATTAATGAATTCTGTTTGAGCATTTGACGTTGCAAATCAGATTCGGCTTTGGTTCTATCTGCAGAACGACCTTCGGATAATTGTCTATCCATTACTGCTTTTGCAACTTGTTTTTCTCCTTGAGATACTTTTTCTTTAATACCCGCTTGGACCAACTGTCTTGATAGAGTTTCTATTGTACCTTCTCTATCTTTAACTTGCTCTTGTAATTGTTCTAATTGGCTTTGTAATTGTGAGTATAAACTCTTTCGTTGAACGATTTTTTCTTTATTCCGAATGTCTGTTTCAGCAAGTACCGCTATATCGTCTACAATGCCAAGTTTTAACAACTCTTTTAATTCTGCTAAATATGCCCATCTGTTTACAGGGAGTGTTGACCCTGCAACAATACGAACATCAAATTTTGCAGTAGAATAATCGTTCCACTTCCCAATCGCATCTCCATAATCATTATAAATTGGAACATTGATTTCTACTTCTTTCATTTTTTCTATATTATTAGGCTGAACAATTCTCATTACTTTATGAGCCTTGTACACGCCTTGACTAAAATCTTTAACTATCTCACCTAATTGCTTAAGTGATGGCTCTATACTACTTTTTAACCATTGCTTTACCCTACGAGTACCATATTCATCTAATGCAAGTAAGCCTCGATACGTTTCTACGTCTTTATCAGGAGAACCCATTGATGTACCGTAGATACCCGCTAGATACTCCATATCTGCTTTACCATTTTGCACAATTTGATAAAAGGCTCCCGATAATTGGGCTGGCATTACTTCTTTCGGAGATTCAAAACCTTGATTGACAGGCAATAAGGCTCCTGGGGCAGTCGCAAATTTTTCCCAATATGCCGTATCAATGGAACCTTCTTGATACATCCAACGTAAAGAACTGCCCAATGAAGCGTTGTGTATCATAAGCTGATGTGCTTTGTTGATTTCCTGCTGTTTTCCAACCAAGGGGGCAACGGCACTCATTGAAAAAGGTGTTCCTGTCCATTTATACATAAAGGGAACCAGAGGGTAGTTTTCAACAGGCAAAATATCCTCTGAAAGGGTAATATTCCCTGCAACTTTTAATAATTTGATCTGTGACTTATAAAAGAAAACATGGTCTACAATCATCGGAGCAAACTCTTTATCTTCTTTTAATACTTTATATTCTTCTGCGGTAATAACTCTGTTTTCAATGACAGACATTTCTTTTTGTGCTTGAGCCATTAATTGTTGACTAGCAAGAGCCAATTGTGCTTCATTTTCTTTTACTCTTTTCTGAAGTTCAAGCTCCATTCTATCAGGAAGTATTTCTCCACTTTGAACACCTTGTTGTAGTTCATTCTGTAGTTCTTGTAGTTGCACTTCCATCTCGGCAGTCATTTCTGCTATTTGTGTGTCTACTTGCTTTTTAACTTGAGCAAGTTCTTCTTCACTAGGAATCTTTTGATAAAATACATTGCAGAATTTTTTATTTTCTTTTTCATAGACCTCAAAATATTCTACAAGTTCACTTGAAGCTCCCTCACTATCATATCCAGTAGTAATCTCTTTGTACTGAAAATCAGCACTATTAAGTGGTTTGTCTGAATAATCATAATCTGTGGCATGTCTGGAAGAGGATTTTTGAATCTTTGACCTAAATTCAGGATACATTTGAACCAATTGAGCTTTAGGTAATACTTTACGAATAATAACGTGACTTGCATCTCGAAATAATGGATCACGAGACTTTGGGTCGATATAAACATCAAATGGGTCGGGTTGTTGAAGTATTACTTCACCCATTCCATTGTCAGCATTTGGGTCTATTGCAACTTGTAAATATCCAATTGATTTTGTAATGGCATCATTAATGACATTGCTATAAAGCGTTTGACCTTCGGAGTTATTCCATATATAATCAGCAACATCGGAAAAAACTGCTGCAACATCACTATCAGAAGCTTCTACTCCTACGGCTTGCCACCTTGGAGTATTATTGGTAGCATAATAATTGAGCATTTCTACAACAGGAATAATTCGATTAACGGTAAACGTAGGCATTCCTTGCTCACGCAAAGTGTCTACATCCTGTTCAGAAATTTGATTATCTAAATAAAAGTCATGACCTTCTTGATTTACTGTTTCCCAATTTTGTCTATGACTATCGTTGATAGCATCGAATAATCTTCGTACTCTATCAGCTCTTTTGTCTTGCTTTTTAGCCACTAAGCTAATGTCCAACTCTTTGGACGGAACTTGGATTTACGCAGATATGTCCCGTTTTCTTTTACGAGACTCTGAGGAGGAGAGGCGTATTTTACCGCGTAGGCGAGTGCATCAATTACGTCATCATGCGCCATACGGTTCCCAAATGTAACTATTTCATGGTGTAAATCGTAATGGTTTTTTTTAATAAATATTTGACCGACGGCAAACCGTTGAGAAAGTATTCCTTGTATTCTATCACGTTTGGTCATTCTAGTACCAGGTTTTTCTTCTTTCCACTTAACCGAAAAGTCATTTCTACGCATTGCTTCGGATTTTAAAGACTGAAATATCGGTCTAGACATTGTAGTATCTTCTACTACCATTAAATTAGGATGGTATTTATGAGCAAGTTCAAACATATGATCAACTATGCCCAATTTTCCTTCACCTAAAATAGACATAACAGGAAGTCCTCTTTGCCTAATATAATCGACTACATAAACTGAATTATCCATATCAACTGCTACAACCATTAGCACACTATAGTCGCTATCTCTACGATTAACGTCAGTTGCAGGGTCTACTCCAACAAATACTTGAACTGGTTTCATTTGGTCGTCATGCCAAATATATCCTAATTGATGGTCATTATTCCATTCGTAATGCCCATCCCAATATTTAATATGCCGAGAATTAAAAACACTATCTTCTTCACTTTGTACTTCCATCATATATTCTTGATAAAATTTGGCAGGCATGCCGCTATCTCGATAAAAAAGTTTCTTTTCTTCTAATTTTTCTTTAGGGAACCAACTACTCCAAAGGGAATTTCCTTTTTTGTCTATTGCTTTGTATAGTTTTACATCCCAAGCAAAATCTTTTTTATCTTTTTTGGCTTTTTCACTATTGGTAATTAGATTATTAATAAAAGAATCAAAATGCACAGGTGTACCATTGATACGAAGCCGACCAGTATGAGGCTCCAAAGCAGGATAAACAACCGCAGTGATAAGGTTTCCATTTTTAGCTCTAGCTTCTGGAGTAAGTGTATTATTCTCATCTTCAAAATCATCCAATATAATTAAATCGTATCGTTTATGAAGTTTTGCTCCACCACGAATACCCGATACATTAGATTTCGAGAGCAATTTACATCCGTTCTTTAATTCAATATCTTCTTCTGTCCATTTGCGTCCTTTTTGATTACCAAAGTAGTAACGAATCTTGTCATTAAATTCTAAATGAGATTTAATATAATCCATATTACCTGAAGCAAGTTTTTGTGTAGCTGATACCCATCCATAAAACAAGGGATCATCTTGCTTGGCAAAACAGAACGACCATAATATATCGCACTTAGTCAGTACGGTCTTACCATGACCACGAGGCATAATAATTGCTAATTGCTTTTTATCGTGATTCATAATGTCATCAGCAATCTCATAATGAAACCAAGGAGTTTCCGAGCGCATAAAATCGTCGGCTAAAAAAAGCTTTCCAAATGAAAGCATATCTTTATGAGCCATTACGAGAGCTTGTTCCGCTTTGGAAACATTTTCTTTGTTAATGTTTGCCATAAAACCTTTTAGTTGTGCGTTAGCACATTAAAAAACCGAAAATTTTTTCAGTCTTCTTTAATTTCTTTTAACTTAGGTCTTTCTGCGGATTCTAATTGTTTATCATCGAAGCCTTGGAATACGGCTCCTGTGAGCTGAGTCACTTTATTTTTGGGAACAACTTCAGAGGCATCCCATAACATTTGAAAGGCTTTTAGTCTGTCAACGGGTCTATCTGCCCCATCGGCTTCGGCTTTTACGCCACCTAACAAATATTCAAGGTCAATGCCTAGAGTCTTTAACACTTTATCTAGTTCGTCTTTTACTGCTGACACCACTCGCTCCTGTTTAATTAAAATACCACTTTGTACCTTTGCATACTTGCGGTTCGTAGATTTAAACGACTTCAAGTACGCCTCTTCAGGAGATAAGCCATTTGCTAAATACTTAGCAAACATAGCTTCTTGTGCGGTAAGGTTTTTTCGTTCCTTAACCGAGTCAAGATGATTACGATTTCCACCAAACGAATAGATATTCTTTCGTCTATCGGTATCCATCTTTGCAGTAGAGGAACAAATAAATGTTCCTGTACATGTGCCTACATATCTCACCTTGTTTCCTCGGTGGAGCATTTGCCCTGAACGTAGAATCTGTATGACACATCCATCATCAGCATTCACCCATTGCCCTACTTCAGCTTTACGCCAATTAGGAACAATCGGTAAGCCTATAGGGATTTCACTAGCATCCTCATAGACATAATTTCTCTGTTTCTTTATTTCATATTCACGCATCGCCCATCATGGCACCTGCATCATCAACGGCTTGAAACAGTATATTCTTAGTGTTTTGATCTAAACTAGACAAACAATCAACAAACTGCGAATTCATTTCAACATCTATTTCTTTCGATTTTGAATTTAAATCCGTTATTTTTTGCTCGATTGAGTCTACCTCTTCAGTTGTATCATCATAAACGATAGTAAGATTATATTTTTTCATAGCAAAAGTTACACACAGTCATAATATTAGTACCAAATTAAAAAATAAAACTTGATTGTTTCATCTGTAGGGGTTAGCTTGAGCGCGTCCTTGAGCGCAAAAACTACATCTATTTGCGCTTTCAAGGGTTAATATAAAAAAATAAGCAACAGATAATAAAATCTACTTGGACGGAGGTAGTATTATCCAAAAACGATCATTTACAGTACCCTATTGCCCTACCCTATACCCTTACCTAATACAATACCCAATACCCAAAGTTCAAAAATTTAAGCATTTTGATATGCAGCTAGAATTGTTCGTGGGCCCCTTCTGGTTGGGAATCGAGATTCCCTTTTTAGTTAATTCTTAATCTAACATAAAGGTAAAAAAATGAATAAGAATCATAAAACAGTTAATCTTCGTATGAATCAAGAGAATGGTCAGTGGTTGTATAGTCTTCCAGCACCAGTTAACTCTAAGCACGTCAAGTTTGGTAAGGGTCTCACCGTAGAACTTAGGCAACGCTTCACCAGAAATGATGATAATACCATAGTCATCGACCCTAAGGTTAAGGCAGAACAAGATGCCTATAACTATCATTATGGTTTACTCCCTGATGAGTTCACAGGTTTGGACAAACAGGAGGTCATTGAAGCTGGGTATCCAGAGAAAGCCATCATGGATGTAGAGAAAGGAGAGTTAATCATATAAATAAAGCCCTTACGGGCTTTAA
>Ga0209232_1001288_pt1 | contig 13751 bp, 1 predicted proteins | sample ETNvirenome_2_60_FD_184066 | JGI IMG/M metagenome (GOLD analysis project Ga0209232, IMG submission 184066) | Marine viral communities from the Pacific Ocean - ETNP_2_60 (SPAdes) (version 2) | ecosystem: Environmental > Aquatic > Marine > Oceanic | place: Pacific Ocean | collected 2013-06-22
TAATGGCATCTAAAAACCAAGATGCCCAAGTTCTTGCCGCGGTACCGCCGTATATAGGGTTTGGTGCCGTGGCCATGGCCAATCTACTACTAGAGATACCGGAGGTCGAAAAAGGACCCTCACGCTTGGCAAAAGCTCCAAGGTTGTAGAACTGCAGTCTATCATCATCGATTCCGTCGGATCCGGGAAAAAATATTAATTCAATCATTTGCATTGTTATGCCCATTGTGGATGCCTCGCTGGTTGGTGAGTAGTCATAAATTTCTCCGGTTAAAAACGCATCAGCATCTGTTGTGGAATCTATCATATCGAGGTCTACATATGTTTCACCGGCCGGGATGCCATGGGGTATGACCAATGGAGCCGGGCCGCCTTTTGAAATTACGAATTCGGGGTACATAGAATAATCCCCCACTGTGAAATCAGAAAGCGGTATGTCGCCAGGTGTTATATCTCCTGCTATCGGTTCCCAGATTGGTTTTTCATTGTAAAATTGGATAATCCGGCTGGAGCCACCACCTGGAGTTGTGTAGGAGAACATCTTTTTCATGCGGAATGCTGGGGTTTCGATAGATGAATCTAGCTCAACTATTTCATTGAGACTTAGATAATTGACTAACGTCTTAAATTGATTTGCAAATGAGGTTAATTGAAACAAATTACCTGTTTCGGGTGCAATTTTCAATATTGTTTCTAATATATTTTCTTCAAAAAGGCTTTCATCTAATGGCTGTCCAACGGCAAACAAAACCTCAGACAGTGCATTGGTTACGTAAGCTGCTTTTACCCAAACTCTTCCGGGATAAATTTCATTTACTTGATCAATAAAAAACTGATTAAATTCATTTTTCAAATTGTTGAAACTGCAAGCTTCAACCGCATATTCATAATACTCAGCAAATTCGTCGTAAATACTTTTAATATATTCCACAAGGTTGTCGTATGTTAGCTGGGTTTGGTCTTCAACTTCAATGGTAATCGAATAACAGGTTCTTGCTTCGTCTAGGTTGTTTGATGCCTCAAGAAGAGATAAACGCTCTTCATCATCCGTGTCTTGTGTATTGTAATACGCTACATCGTCGTCCATTACATCTTCAAATTTAAATGCCATTAATCTGTAGCCGTCTAATACTCGCTCATTCACCAAAGAACCGAACGAATTGCCAACCTGATCTAGGGTATTGTAAAACTTTAATCTACTAATATCATCCGGTACTGGAATGTCAAAGTTTACAAACTTTAGTGTACTGTTATAATCCACAGAGCCTATTTTATAGTGTGGTCTGCAGTATTTTAATTTATGAGCCAAAACGGCAAGAGTATCTGTTTCTTCACCTGCGTCCTTACCTCCGAAGTACTTGTATTCGAGATTATTATTCTTTGGATAATCAATGTGTTCAGTAGGATCAAAACTAATTATGCTTGGTGTACGCATATTTAATTGCATTTTTGTTCTAATATATTTATCGTGTTCAGAGTCAATTGCACCTGCGTCTAATCGAAGCTCGTTTCTTGAAAGCTCAACTCTTTTAACATAAAAATGTTCGTATGGAACGTTAATTCTAAATAATAATTGAAGTTTGCTGAGATCCAATACATGAGCTATCATTGTTTGAGTTCTTAAGGCTTTTTCATAATCAAACAAAAATGAACCTTGATTTTTAACCAGCGCGTCTCCGGCGCGGAGATCAAGATATTCGCCGCCGTTTAAAGTCGGATTTAAAAGCTCAGATCTTACGGCGCCCGGGCGTTCTCTATCGCCTTCATTTGTTGCAAAGTAGTACGATAATTCTTGTTTAGCAAGATCGGCCGCTTCAACGGCTGGAAAGCCGGCCTCTATATAACGGGTTTGTAGTTCGACCATCAGCCTAAAGTACGGCCCGAATTCAGAATCCGCGCCACCCCCAAGGCCGGCGCCTGTTAGTGAATCGATGGAAGCTGCACCATCAGCATAGTCAACAGCGTCGAGAGCGCCGTACAATTCTTGAAGTTCCTCATCAGAATAAGTAGCGATCGTGTTTGTCATCCATGCTTTACGTGCTAACAAAAACCATTTTTTTGGTATATAACAATCTGATGGGCTTTCATAAGGGAACCCTCTTTTAACATCTGCACCAGCTATGCCAAGTCTGGTGCTCGTAAATCCCACGGGATAATCGCCCGAAGGATTTGGCGGGTTGTATGTGCCCAGAAGCAAGTTTTGTCTATAGTCAATAACTAGGCCATCATATAATTGTTTTACAATTAATTGCTCCTGCTGCTGTACCGTCTGAAGTATTTCAGCAAAAGCAATTACGAACTCACTATAAAATTGACCTGATAACACACGTGGCGATTTGTTGGGGTATGTCGCTCGATAGCTTGAAAGTTGCAGCAATACACCATTTTTGTTACTTGTTGAGTTTATAATCGATTCTAGATTTTTGATGTTCGCATCTAAAACTGAATCAAGCTCTCTATTTTCTAAGTGCGTATCGTTTAAGGTTTCTAATTTTGCTTTAATATCTTCAAAAGAATAGTTATCAGTTGAATAAAAATTACCATTTGTTGATTGCAGGACGGGCGCGAAGTATGGTATACCAGCGGCCGTGGTGTATGCTTCATAAAATTTTGTTGCAATCCTGTTGTTTTTTAATACATGATAATAGGTGATATCACTAAAATAACTGTTTGAGCTTGTCTTATTCCACGGGGTGGGGGAGCCAGATGAATATTCGCTATCGCTGTATCTTTCTGAGAATAAGCCATCATCCGAATCAGGAGTAAGAGGACCTCCCATGGTGCTATCACTGTACAGACCGGAAGCCTTGACACCTGTGTATGCCATGAACATTAGGTTTTCTACTTCGCTTAAGTTTGGAATCCCAAAGCTTCCTCCGTATCTGTATTTCATCTCTAATATTATGTTTGTGATCTCAATAATCTCGTTACCATCTTCGTCGAAACTAGGCGTAATAATTAATTTAGAATTATATGGGTTATCTTCCGCCACAAGCCACGACAAAGCTATTCTTCTAAAGCGAGTGCTGGCGTAATACGGATGATGTGATGGATGTAGCATAGCCTCGGTGTGCCAATACTCAATTGAAAATCTATCTTCTTCTAGGTAACGTTTAATCCAATTTTTGTAAGTAAGAAAGGCGTAAAGATAAACATTGCCCAAATACTCTTCTATAAACTCTCTTGCGCTGCCAATTTGAAAATGTTCTGGTTTAGTAAACTTTATGCTTAAATTGAATGTGAGAGAAGTATCGGTAGAGTCGGTAATAGCTTCTTCATCTGGATTTATGTAGTTAAGTTCAACACGCTCAAGAAAAACATTCGGCATTTTAGTGCCAAAAGTTTCTTTGTTAACTCCAAGTAAATTAATATTTGACATTATTCATCCTCACATATGTCTGTATCTTGAGACAGTAGTGGTTCCTCTCCAGGTGGGTTACAGATTTCCGGACTTGTGGCTGAACCATATATATCATAGTATACTCTTTTCATATCTTCTTTTACACAATCAAAGTCAATATCAATGTAATAAGAATCTCTATTAAAGGTGCTAGCACAACTACAAGCAATTTTATCATTTACATCGCTATCTGTTAAGATGTTAAAGTAATATTCTACTGAGTCTTCTGTTATGTTCGGGTTCTTAACTTGTTGTTCTGTGGCGGCAACCATAATTCCATCTACTATTTGTTCAATAGAATCAACAAAGTATTTTCTTTTCAGCTCTGTTGCTTTTTTTCTGAAGCACCCTGTGAACCCCGCGGGGCTTATTTTTGATGCTGCGGCATTGGTAGTGATTTGAACATTTGGGTTACTTGTTTCAATGTCTACATTTTGATTGATTAATTTTAATTCAAAACCTCCGTCTGAGAAATTGTGATTCATAACCTCCGAAATCTGGTTCGGAGTAATAGTGACCTGTAAGTCATGGTTTCCCTTATAACACCCACCAGTTTCAGTTGAGAAATTTTTCTTGCACCTACCTTTATTAACGGCCGGCGTGAACATTTTTTTGGGAGTAGAGTTGTCGGTACCACGATAATTCGGACTTGGATACTGATCAACTCCAAAATTTGCTATTGTGTCATTGGCATCTCTTGGTATACACCCAGGATTAACACAGGTAGTTTCAGGAATTGGGGTACCTCCGTCTTGGCGAATCGCCGAAATTAAATTTAAAATTGTGCCCTTATTGGTTACATTGTTATTATTATAAGTAAATTGACTTGGTACCGCAACGCCAATATTGCCCGCAGTTGTCACTTCGTCTGTTGGATCGGGGCCGATGAATTCAAACGTAGTCGTAGTTAACCCATCTCCTATTGTTATTGTGTCACCAATAGCCAGGACTGCAGACTCTGAAAGCGTTATAGTTGCACCAGCTTTACTCATAACTCCATCAATCTGTATCATTTCATAAACTTCAACATCAAAATTTTCTGTGAGCAGCTGTGTGTTTACCTCTTCTGCGTAAACCATCACATCGTTTTTAATTAACTTAATTGTTGTTCCATCTAAAAATTCTCCTGTTTCGCTAACAAAGTCTGAAGGTGTTTCTTCGGTTAAGATCTCAGACGGGCTGCTGATCTCAAGTGTATAATTAGCCTTTATATCTACTTGGGGAATGTTGTATTCTATTATCTCATTATCATAACTAGCTGACGTAAAGTTGTAACTGGTAGTGTCTTTAGTTTCTACGTTGGTAATCTCTCCTTGGCATGCTAAGAGTTTCCAAGCGGGAGCGTGTTGAGTATTATCACCTTCAAACGCAGCATCGCCAATTGCTGATTCAAATGACAGTATATTGGGCTTCGGGACATATTTTTTTGGTATAATATCTAAATCAAAAAGCGATGTGCTAGCATAAATCGGATCAACATAAGTAAAGTATGTGGTAAACAACTCTTCATCACTCAGACTGTCAAAATAACCTCCGGGTACACCGCCAAGTATATCTCTGACTGACTGCACATATTCTGTGTATGCTTCGGACCCCACACCCAATCGTGAGATGGCGCCCGGGCCAGACTCAAGTATTTCAGGAGCATCGATGCCGACAAAACTCATAGGGCCTTCGCCGATATAGTCACTTGGTGGAGTTGTGTTTTCGGCTTCCTCGAAGAGCAGAATTCCTTCTATAAATTGAGTTTCTGTTTTAATTCTTTCGTGAATTTTAGTTTGTACCTCACTAAAGCCAGCATATTGGCTGTCATAAGTGACGCCTGTGTCAAAAAATGCGTAGAATGTAGGTTTCAATTGCCCAACAGAAAGGCGGTGCTTTCCATAGGGTGTCAATTGAAAATCTATAACTTGTTCTTTTTTATCTAAAAATTTAGCCATTATTCATCTTTGAGTAATATATTTACGTCCATTTTAATTAGTTCAACGAAAGATAAGTAATCATAAGGCCAGTTAAAGCCAAATTTGTATTTTTTCAAGTCGGTGGTCTCTTGTTTCACTTGTCTTGTTGATTCATTTGCTTGGTCAGGAATAAGATCATAATAGTCAGTTACAGCTCTTTGTTTGACCTTAAAAACCATCCATCTCAAGTTGTCGTTCATCAACACTTCTTCGTTGATTAATTCGTTATTTGCTATATTATGTGCGACTGACGCCTCTTGGAAGTGAACTTCTTTTGAATCTCTGGGGGCAAGGTTTTGCCAAATGTATGAAAGATCATCGCGATCAAATTCGTATTTAAACTCAAACACATACATTGCAACTGGATCTACTTCTTTGTTGTTCAAGAAATCAAATTCAGGTGGGAATACATATTTTTCCATATTTTGTTTTAATTTTCTTAAAGAATCGCCGGCAGTACTTAAGCTGTCACCCTGTGCTGAGCCGGCTGCTTGTTTGCGCGTAGCGGCAAATCTTCTTTTGGGTATTGAAATAAATTTCTTTCTTGTCTTTCTTAACTTAGAGTCTTTTGGTAGCTTTTCTCTGAGACTTTCTTCAATTTCTTCTATAACATACGGCACTGCCACAACAGCCTCATGAACTGCAAAGCTTTCTTTTAATTGACCAAGTTTAGCGCTTGAGTTGGTTTGGTCAAACCCACAAAGTGAAGATAGTGAACGAACATGCTTGTAAAGATTTAGTCTTCTTTCGTTTTGCCGAGTCGCGGTGACGCCCGTATCTGCATTATTGGAGCTGATTGCATTGCCGTTATATGGCGTTTCTCTGTCTCCTTCCAAGACTTCATAGTGATTCCTCAGCCAATCCTCTGGAATGTCTGTAATCTCCAGGAAAACGCCTTTATTAGGATCATCTGGAATAACACCGAATTGGTGCCACATTCCTCTTGGAACAGACGCCGATCCATAAGTTGGTAGAGTTAGGGTATTATTTTCCGCACTGATGCCACGTATTCCTTCATCATTGAAGTTAAGCATCGGTGTTTCCCACTTAGGTTGAATAATCCACTTATTACCGACTGGCTTATTGGAATTTTTAACAACTTGACCAAATTTATCAGTTTCTTGTTCAAGCACTTTTTCGGTACCAAAAATCTTAACACTAGAAGTCAGCTGCATCGAGTTAACATTAATTCTCTTGCCATCGTAGATTGATGGAACTGTGCGATCACCGCTTGGGCCGGCGCCGTTCATAGAATCCGTATTGTGTTGTGTCTGTTCTACCGGAATCAAAACAGGAATTGAGGCGGTTAGGGCACTAGCGCCGATTTGTCGTGGTTCCCCAGCATCAAATCTCCAACAAACAACTTCTGTTTCATTTAAAATTCTGTTTAGATCATACTTTTCAGGTGTGGAAGTAGTAGCTTGTAATTTATTAACAACATGTGGCCTGAAAATTAAATCAGCCCATGCCTCGCCATCATAGTATGGTGGCGTAAATGCTGGATTGTATCCGCTAAAGCTATCTTTTGCTGCAAACTGAAACGCTCCGGAGAGTGCATTTGAGCCTGTTGGTCGACCAGCGCACGAAGGACCGAATGCTGTAGGTCTACTGTACATGGTGAAAGTCTCTTTGAACAAAGGATTGTACTGAGGATCTTGCGGCAATGAGTATTGACCAACTGACTGGGTTCCATTAATAGTTCTTTTGGCGCCGTTCACGGCATAGAAGCTAAGTGATCCTTTCGAGTTATACGAATCGTATTCATTCTCATAAGTGCGCGCGCCGTTATGAGATCTACGAAGTTTGATTCTGGCCATATACAGAGGGCGACTGTTCGCAAAATTGTCATCTTTGGCAAATTGGATGTCATCTAAAACAGTGTTTGATTCCAATCTAGTGATACCTGCATCCTGAAGGAAGAATTCTCCACAAGCACCAAAGAAGTTGCGTGCCATTAGTGTATAAACCCCATCGGCGTTATCGGTGAAGGAGGCACTGAACGATTCTTTTGCAAATCGACTGTTTTCATTACCAGCTTGATTCCAGTTCCAGTCTAAACTCATAGATGGGTGTGATTCCATATCAGTAAAAATAGTATTAAGAATGTATTTTCTAGGTTCGACAATCGCTTCGAACGGGATTCTCTTATCCCAGAATTGACCGCCAATATACTGATTACCGCCTGAAACTGCCGTCTCTGTCGTGCCTGCTCCAGTTATAGAAAGAGCCCAGTTATTTGTTGATTGACTAACTTCTGTACCATAAAATCTTCTCGATCTTTTATTATGGTTAGAGACAACTGGGTAATCCACAGCAATACCAGATTTTATAGAGTTGTATAAAATCCCAGGTGAGACTATCGGGTCTAAAAGCAGCTTCATAAGACCGCCGGCGCGATCATAGATTGTAGCGGGTCCGCCAAAAGATTTATTTGTGAATGTCTGTACACCGAAACCGCCGGAACCGGACACTCCTACGACAACTGCATCCTTGAATGAATCAGTAAACTGCGCTGCCAAATCTACTGTTCGATCAGCCGGGTAAAAACCTTTATATGGGTTGTACTTGATTGCAGCATTGCAGCTAAGCTGTATTTCTTTTGCGTTCAGTAAACTATCTCTCTTAACACCCAAGAAGTTTTCAAGAAAATCAGAATTAGAATAATCTATGTAGAAATTATCATTAGCGCTGGAGGAATTTGTGCCCACAATTTCAAATAAATCAGTTTTAGACTTGTTATTGACCCCAAACTTAAAGTAATCTTTAACATGTTCGCTCATTCTATACTCTGGTACTACTGCATAACCTTTCGCCATTAACTTTAAATCGCTCTTAAAGTCATCGTAATTGTTATACCATGGGAGTGATGCAGAAGGCAAGAACACAGACGAAGATACGGCACTAAAGAAGGAACCCGATGTGGACTGGTTCGCCAATTGTGCCACAATACCTGCTTGGCTGCCGGCTTCCCATACAGCTTCGCCGGCTAAATTGTCAATTTGATGCGCAGCAGTAAACATTCCAGTCCAAGAGCCGGTTTCTGGAATTTTCACACCAGCAGGCGAAACAACTGACTTTGGAGAACCAAGTTCATGTTTTCTAGCGTATAACGGTGCCGGAGTTGCCAGCGCAAACTTAGAACCGTCATTAGCAATATTGAAGTAACTAAAATATGTGTTCTGCAATGCTCCTGCGGCAGGTACGTTGAAGTTGAAGGCGATTGCGCCGCTTAAGGGTACGAATGGTTGTCGTGTAAAATAGTCTCCTGGAATTGCATTGTATTGAGAACTGCCTGTTGTACCGCTAATAAAAGTGCGCGTTAGGAAGTTTGCAGGAGCATCAAGTGGCCAACAGCTTTTGCTAACAGGGAAACCAATGAGAGCACTGCGTAGCGTGTTACCTACTGTGCCTCTTTCTGCTCTTGAGTCGCGCCAAAATTTATTATCATAGCCAACGCGCTTGCTAGAAAATGCACTAAACTCGTTCTTTAATGATGGGAAAATATTTTGCTTATATAAAAACCAGTTTAATTTAGTGCCGGGCTGTTTAGTCATTCTTAATGCGTCTCGGTATGGCTCATTCACTAAGTCATAATCAAGTTCAAAATAGTTATTAAGCTTTAAATCATTAAAGAATATTTTTTCATTTGTATTGGTAAATTTAAGCGTGATATTTTCGTTCGTGACACCTTCTGGATTGGCAGTTTGAACGTCAAAGTTTACAAAGGATTGGCGGCCTTTATACGATAATGGTCTTAATTCATGGGTTGAAAGAGAGCGGTCACTACCAGTAGCAATTATTAACCTGTTGGCTCTACGATCATTAACTAGCATCTTATTATTCTGTTGGTGAAATTTTCTCCACCCCCAGCCGAATGTATCTTTGCGTGACGTTAAAAGTTGATTTAAGTAATTTGCATTTGGTGTGTTGCCAGCAAGGTCGTTGTTTGTATAATTTGAAACATCTGCCGACATTGGGAATCCGCGTGTGTGAGTGCTAGCAGTTATTGGATCATTAATAATGATATTAAGTTCTGTTGTTGGTTGATATAGGCTGCCTGTAGTCGCTGCTGATGCACTAACAAATGCCCAATAGAACTGTAATCCTGCGGATGAGGTTCGATACGCATTGTATTCTTCCCCTCTATTTACATTTTGATATCCGGCATATCTTATATTTGCGACATCCAAGACAGAAGCTGAGAACCATTGGTATTGTCTGTCCGATTGAGGGATTGGTCGTATAACAAAGGCGTTGTCAAAACGTGAACTTGTAATAAAGGTCGAGTTATTTTCATTATTTGCCTTAATTATTTGTCTTCTGTTTCTATTAATTTTATGAAAAGATGGCAATTCATTGAATGTCGTACCCGGATTTGATACAAATACAGAATCTCTACCGAATCTAGCTGAGTGGCGCGCAAGGTGCGAACGAAGACCATAATCTTTTCCGTGGATATCGGAAACCTGAATGTTCGTGGCGGCGCCGAATACGACCGGTTCGGAGATTGTGCCACTTGGGCCTTGTTGCGGCTTAATTACAGTCTGATTCCTGTAAGCAAGGGAGTTATATGGTGTCATCTCGCCTGACTTGAAGTCAAGGTAGCCCTTGGACATTACTTCAATACCACCTGGAGCAGCAAACTTGGTAGTTATAATAGTCTTGTTAACAGTACTGTTAAGATATGCGGTGCTATAGTCACCTACAAGATCTACGTGAGAGTTTGCAGTTCTTCTAATATCGAAAATACTTCTTACGTTAGTAGTAAATTTAACATCTGCGAGCTGCGCCGGTAACGTAGGTTGGTTGTCTAAGAAGGCCCGGGCATTATTAAAGGCACCGAAAGAACTAACAACTTCATATTGTTCTTGGAAGTTACCGGGCACCGTTTTGTTATTCTGAACGCTGTTAACGTTTCTAATATTTACTGGCCTTTTTGCAACGTGATCTCTGTACAGGTATGCTTTACCATGGTGTGGGTATGGGTACGGGATTGTGCCGGCTGGGGGGTTATAATTTGCAGGCGGGTAATCCGGACCAACAACACCGATTGCGCCGGATGGAATAATGTCTCCGCACGTCCCAAGTAATATTCTCCAAGCTTCCGGACGGTTGTTCTGTTGATCTGCTCCAGTATTTATATCTATGTGTCTAGATTGATGGCCACCAACTAAGTGGTTTGTAAACGGGCCCTGCATAGGTACTTCAGCATGATCACCGTAAACATCGTTATGTACATTGGTGATCATTAAGCTGTTAGTGACGCTCGATATTACTTGCGCGTTGTAGCCAGAATTAACTTCGACACTTGAGCTGTAAACATTGAACGGAAATGCCATACTGGATTTTACATTCTTATACCCAAGGCCGCTTTCCCAATCTCGGCCGGTTTGTACCTTAAATGTTTTCTTTTGCTTGACGATTACTTCGTCTGGGCGAGTTGCATTTTTAAATACAGGTATATCAGTGGTGTCTCCAACAAATCCGACCATTACGTTTAATGGTACTATTTTGCTGCCTTCGTGGTTTATTGGACCACCAGGCTTGGTAATCGATGCGACAAAGTCAAAGTTTTTTACACTTTCAAAGTTCACACCGCCGCGGACATCGCGAGTTAAAGTCTTATTATTATTTAAGTTTTTACCGTAATATGTATCTTGTGTTTCTACATTTAATTTTACAGTTCCTGCACGAGAACGTCTAAAGAAATTAGTTGGCTGATACTTTGTGCCGTCCTCTTTCCTAAGTGTTGGTGGGGCTGCAGCGCCGGAAACAATTGGACTGGAGTATATGACATCTCTAAACTTGTTTCTTTGTGCGTCAATTGTAGCATCACCGGAGGTAATCTCGGCAGCAGTACGATCAGCCCTCTTTTTCCAGAAAGCAAGATTTTGCCTTGTATTACGTGGGCTTGATTCTTTTGGTGTTGATGCCCCGACATAATCAGAGTCAACGCCGGGCCCACCAGAATCACCTGTATCTGAAGTTATAGGTGAACCCTCTGGTAAGACCCTGTCGAGAGTGAATTTGTCGTCGTCAAAAATACTTAATCTATTTTGATATTTGTTTCTTTCTAGAACATGACTTTCAATAACGTTTTGAATATCATTTATATATTCAGAGGATGCCGGCACCAATTGAGAAATAATTGTTGTAAGTGCATCATCAAACCATTTGTAGTATTCTGTATACTTTTCTACTTCCGTAATTTTAGTTACTCTTTGGAAGAAAATTTGATTTAGCTTTTCTAAATCTTTATATCTGTGTCTGTAATAATGTACAGGATGCCCAATAACATCATTGAAATCAATTACTCCTGCAAAGAAATCAAGCATTTCTTGAGAAATTGCTTCGTACAAACTTTTCTCTAAAGAATATACAAAGTTAGGCAGAATTTCTTCTCGACGTAAATTAGGACTTAAGTCATCTTCATCAGTAAAAATTTGTACCATATCAGAAGACACGGGTCTTTCTGGATCAACGAACCTGTAACTATTTAATCTTTTGGTATTTATTGCTTTTGGTGATGATGCTACAAATCCTTCTCCATGGCCTGTGTAATACAACCCAGAGATTTTACCAACCCAGCTATAATCATCTCTATCCGTCACTGAGCCCGAACTAAAATCTTGAACTACAAACTTTCCTGATGCATCTGAGCCGGTGACGTTTCTAAAATTCCAATTAAGAGCCAAAGTTTTGTGACCCAGAGCCTCAGAATATCTGTTGCTTGAATCAAGTCCATTAAGGTACTGTATAGAACCCGAAAGCCCAATATTTTCTATATCCAGAGAGTGCTGTTTAAGGTCTGTGTCCTCAAGATATTTTGTCCAAAAAGCAACAGAAGACAACATGACATCTGAATGATTCGTAACTGCTCCAGTAACATTTATTTTGTCGGCGCCGATATAAGCTCTCTTGCCTGACTCAATATATTTTTTACCTGTTGACGAAGACACAGTGGTGCTAACTCTAAATGAATTGAACAAGTCTGTTGTTCTAGAGTTATAACCGGAGAAAATAATCTCATATCTATTTTTTCTATCGTTGTTGATATCGTCAATATTGCCGGGAACAAAAGTACTAAGTGGGTAATTGTCTGGTTTAACCCTTACTGAGAGATTCCAAAGTTCGTTATTGTATACATCATTAAATACCGAACTTGTTAGAGTTATAGTAGTGGGAGTATCGTCTGGGTTGGCAGCAACAAGTTTGAAATGTCCTGTCTTTGATTCTAATTCATCTCTGACAAAATATACTTTAAAATTACCATAATCTTGTGTGTCGCCGGTAGCGGTAGTATCTGTACCAGCAGAAGAACTTACTATGGTGCCATCTGTAGTGACTGTGCCAAACAGTGACATTTGTTTAAAGTTTGACTTAAGTCGGGTGTTTACGGTGTTTAGTGTGTTATAGTCAGGAAATACAACGTTTGCTTCGTATGTAAAGCCATAACCGTACTGGTTAGTGCTGCCTGTTAGGCACCCAGCTACCACGGCGGTGTTAATCCCGGGTAGAACGTTGGTTTGACTCTTTTGATAGACTACAGCGCTATTATGAGCGCTTTTATTAAAGTTAATAAGGCTCTTTTTAACAAGAGTCTGCTCTAAGTTATTTTTCAGAATTACTTCAGCGTTATTAGAATTAATTCTCAATTTTAAAAGTTTTTCGTCTATGTTGAAGCACTTAAGTACGTTTTTAATTGATTGTTCGGTGCCTTTTGATTTGTAGATTTCAGCTAAGTTATTATAGAGATTCTGATAAATCATATTTTTAGCTTCATTCAGGTCATTTTCAAAAACAACCTTATCAGAACGGTTCATAAATTTTTCTAGCACTGTTGAATCAATAAAGATTTCTGGAGAGTATAACCCTAATGATTGAGGTAAATGCTCTGCAAAAGATATGGGCTTAAAGGTTCCACTAGTATGGGTTTGGTGCCTGAGCTTTGGCACTTCTGAAATTTGAAGATATAATTTATCAAAATAGGCGCCCATTACATGAGTGATATATCTTAAGTCTGTATTCTGATCTTCGTCATCTTGTTGGACAATCCAACTTGGCACCAGATTCAAGATTGATGTATTGTTTTGATAGTCGTGTGCAGAACCACTATCAAGCAGTCCGCTTTGTAAATTGATATATTTCGGATGGTTTGTACGAATAATTGGGTCTTCATATTCTCTGATTGCTGCGCTAGCAGAAAGAATTGCTGATCCGGTATTTCTAGAAACACTTGTATATCCGGCCCAGTGGCCGTTTGTTACACGACCAGCATAATCAAGCACAATCCTATCAACACTGCTAGTGCTTGTGATACCTTCATTAAACTTATAGTAAACACCCAATGTTGCATTTGAGATATCTGAGTTAGCGCCGCCTCGAACCTG
>Ga0209232_1001291_pt1 | contig 13730 bp, 14 predicted proteins | sample ETNvirenome_2_60_FD_184066 | JGI IMG/M metagenome (GOLD analysis project Ga0209232, IMG submission 184066) | Marine viral communities from the Pacific Ocean - ETNP_2_60 (SPAdes) (version 2) | ecosystem: Environmental > Aquatic > Marine > Oceanic | place: Pacific Ocean | collected 2013-06-22
TAATAATTTTATTCATTACGTCATCATCTGCATCTCCTGCAAAAGGATCATTTAAAGGTAATTCTTCTTCATCAGAATCAGAAACTTTTTTATTCTTTTCTTCTACTTGAGCCATTAAACCTCCTTAAATTCTACATCAAGTTTAGAGTAATCTACCATTAAGTATCCAAATTGATTTGCAGTAGAAGCTTGTGGTACTTGATGAGCCATTACACCTTGATATGTTTTATCATCACCTAAATATTTAAAGTTATATATTTTAATTCCTTTAGGAGATTTTCCTACTAATTTAATATCTCTTTTTAATCTTATATCAGACATTTGATATGCAGCTAATCCTGCACCAGCTACTTGACCAAAGATACTCGGACCACCTACTGGTGTACCTACTGATCCTGATCTTTCTTCTCCATAACTTCTTATAGGAGCACCTGATAATGCTCCAACCATTTGTCTTATTTGTCCAGCAGGATATTCTCTTGCTTCTATAAAGTCACGATATCCTTCTGCTAATTTAGCTTGTTCTATTCCACGTGCTTGTGCACCGAAAGCTTGCATACCTTGAGCACCTGCTTGTAATGCACCTATTTGAGTAGTTGCAGCACCAAGTTGTTGACCTAGTCCTGCCATTTGAGTTTGTCTATCTTGAGAAAATCTTGCTGCACCTGATTCAAAACCAGCTTGTCTTAATCTAGCGGTTGTATCTGCAACTTGATCTAAATATCTTTCTTGTCCTAAAACATTTTCTATACCTTGTCTTTCTCCACCAAAAGCTCCTGCACCTACAGCTTGTGCATCCATAGCTTTTCTACTTTGGCCATAAGCATCACCTAAATCTGTTAATGCTCCTGAAATAACTTGAGCTTGATATGGATTAGCATAACTTGCAGCTGTTGCTGTATCATAAGTTTGAGCACCAACATTTGCTATTTGTTGACCTATACCAGCTAATTGTCCAGCTTGAGGAACTACTTGTTGAGAATATACATTTGCAGCTTGTGTTTCTAATGGATCAAGTGAAGCTATTCTATCACCTTGATAAGCAGTATAAGGTTGACTAAAAACATTTTCTGCTGTTCTTAAAGTACGTTCTTGAATTTCTTTAAAGTATTCAGGTATATCATAGCTAGTCGATGACTGCGATGGTGCCTGTACTACTGTTGTGCTTGGTTTGAATATACTACCCATTGACTATATAAGTTCCTCCTATAACTTTAAAACCTAATTTAATAAAGGCATTGTTTTTTCTTTCAACATCTTTACCTTGGAATATTTCACATATAGCAGTAACTTTATTAGCTAATGCATACTCCTTAAATACTATCATTAAAGAACGAAAAATGCTAAACCTTCGATGTTGTGGATTTACATGTAACCATAAAGTTCTCATAAACTTTTTATCACTATACCACGTTTCATCTACTGTTGCAGCTAATGTTCCAACAATAATATTTTCATATTCTACTACTATAACAAAACTATTCTTAATGTAAAATACTATATTTTCTAATGCTTTTTTATTATTAGTATTTCCAAAATTAAATGGAGCCTCGATTAACCACGTTTTTAATAGTTCTCTTATTCGAACAGCATCAGAAATTTGTGCTTTTCGTATTTTATATTTATCTTTTTCCATCAGCTCTTAGATTAACTCTTAAAGTTCCAAATCTCCAATTATCTCCTATTGCTGTATTTTCTATTTTTATATTAGATTGTCTACCACGGATTCGAGTATTAATAAACCCTGTTGTGTTACTTACTGTTACAGTTTCTCCAACAACGGTATTTCCGAAAGGATAATCTCTTGTTGTTAAAGTAATTAAAGCATTACCTGTTTGATTTTGAAAATCTGGTATAATTTTGTTTATAAACATAAATTCTTCTCCATCAGCTAAATCTCCATCACCTGATTGAATATAAGCAGTTAATGCAGTGCCATCAGCATCTACACCATCTTCCATTCTATAAATTATACTTCTACCTGCTGTTAAACCATTTATTTGTGAAATAGTATTAGAAGTAGAATTAGCTGTATACTCTGTAGCTAATGGATTTAATTCAACACCATTGTCTTGATATGTACTTCTATTCATAGTACCAAAACACCAAGAGTTTTCTAAATAATTATAAATAACATATCTGTCATTTTGATCAGAGGAACTAGAACAATAATACCATATTACTTCAGAAAAATTAGAGTTTTGTGCAGCATATACTTGTGCATATTGTACTTTATTAATATTGTCAAATACATGATTTAATACTGGACAAGGTATTTCTTGAACAGCACCAGCATATCTAAAGAATTGTCCATCAGACATCCAATAAGCTATATCATCTATTACTATTGCAGAATTAAGACCAACAGCTCCGCAATCATTACCTAATTGTCTAAAACCAAATATAAAAGGTGGACCAATAAATGACATTGATTGCATTGTAGTATCTGTCCATACTAAAATAGTTCCTTTAGCAGGACGAGCACATCTAATTTCACTTCCGCCAGCTATTCTTTGAGATCCAGCTGAGTTAGTTACATTTGGAGTCCATTGATTATATTCTTCTTGATCTGACCAACGAATAAACATTTTATCTTGAGTTGAAACATTACCAATAGAAGTTTCTGTACCCATACATACTACATGTCTAGTTTCAGTAGATACCATTGATAAAGTAGATTTAGTTGGAGCATTAGCAATTATTGTAGCTCTATTACCTGTCATTCCCGCAGATAAATCCCATTCGTAAGTTGAACCGTCTTTTTGAGTAATAATTAAATCTTCTCCCCAATTATTAATAGACCATAATCTTGCATCAATAGTTACATTAGATGTTGTTCTAGGTGTTCCCCATGTACTTGCACTCCAAGCTCCTGAACCCCAACCATAACCAAAAGTTTGAAAACCCGGACCTATATTTAATTGATAAGTAGCAGTACAATTACCAGTTGGTCCTATTGTTGATGTAGCAGTAGCATTACTTGAAATTATATAAGCATCAACATTTGTAATTGATAGTATTTCATATTCAGCATCTAAAGTTGCTGCTGGAATTCCTCCAATAGATGAACTTGTACTACTTAATGTTACAAAATCTCCTTGTTTAGCTCCATGACCAGTATCTGAAATAGTTACATTAGCACTTGTATTTGTAGTTGTAAAAGCATTAACTAAATTTGCTGTTTCTCTTATAGGAGTAATATCTTGACTATCACCTGAAGCATAAGCATAAACTTTTCTATCTGTTCCAAGAGCTTCGTATCTAGCTCCTGATAAAGAAAACCATTGTTCTAAAGCTCTTCCTACTCCTACATAATAAGCTGAACTAAATTTATTCCAGCCACCTATTTTTTGAGGAAGTCCTTTACGAAATCTGATTTTATCTCCGTCAATCCATCTACCTTCTGCTCCAGTTTCTGTATTTTCGGTATCTAATCCGGGTTGAAAATTTAACTTTGTTAATGGCATAATAATAAGTATATAACAAAATTATTAAATTTATACTAAAAATTAAGGAGCATGAGGGGTGGTGTGGATATATATCTCATGCCCCAAGATTATGTTTTATATTACTTTTTAACTAAAGTAAAGCCTTTATACCAAGCAGGTAAACCTATAAAAGGTCTTTTATCATAAACATTTTCTTTTGCTAATTTGGATCCTGCTCTATTATAATGTAAAAATACTTGTCCACAATTTTTACCAGTAAATTCTTCTCGCCAATGTTCTAAATCACAACCAGAATATATTAACATATCACCTGGGTCTAAATTTACTTTAATACCAGCTTGACCTACTTTACCAGTAGGGTCTAAATAAATTGGCCAAGGATCACCACCTAAATTTAATGTAGTAGAAATTTCACAAGAATATCTATCTTTATGTCTAGCTAAAATATCTCCTTTTTTATAAATTCTTGCATAAGAATATGTTTCACTTAATTTTAAACCAGTATGTTTTTCCATAACTGGTTTAACTTTTTGTAATAAAGTTTCCATAACTAAATCACTATAATGGGAATAAGTATTAGGAACTTGTTCATCATTCCATATTCCCCAATATTCTGTAAAAGGTGATATATATTTTTCATCAAATAAAAATCTTGCTACTTTTCTTTTATTTAAAAAATAAGCAAAACAAAAATCTGCCATTTCTTTATTTATCGCATTTTTTAATACACTATATTTATTTTTTTTGAACGACATTTAATACTCCTTTTGGTATAGCTTGACAATTCCAATGTATAAATCTAAACGGCTCATAGCCCATATCTAGAATATATTGATGAGGCATGTAAGATGGAAAAAAAATCATTCTTCCAGGTTTAACTTGATAGTTAATTTGAGATGATGCATAAGTAATTTTAGACCTATCTTTTTCTGGTAAAAGATTCATTATATTACCAGCTCTTGGATCTTCAAATAAAGGCGTAGAAGTTTTTTCACTAGCTTTTAAAAAATAAAAACCAGATATATGTCCATTCCAATGAGTATGTAATGTATGATGTCCTCCACCACTTTTAGCAAATTCTTGTACCCACAATTCTGTAATAAAGACTTGATATTGAGTTAAATCAAATCCCATTTCTGTTAATAAATTATGCGATGTTGCACCTACATAATTTTGTAATGCTGTAAAATTAGGATCTCCTATCAAAGTAGTTGAATGAAAAACATTACCCATATCTTTTTTATTACCAAATTTTTTATTACGTTCATCTATATCTTTTTTTAAATTTTTTTTTGATTCTTCAATATATTTATCTGATGCTTTATTTAATTGTTTAACAAATTTTGGTTCATCTACCCACCAAATAGGACATTTAAAATAATCTTCTCTATTTAATTTTTGTGGAAATTGTTTCATTTATATGGCCACCCTAAATTCCAAATTACTAAACTATGTCTTTTTCCTTTTTTAACTGGACATACTCTATGCCAAACAAATCCAGGAAATACCACTAATGATCCTTTAGGAAGTATCTCTTTACATTTTCTAATGTTAGGTTTTTTATCTGGGTCTAAATTTCTAAAATCAAATTCTAATTCACCACCTTTATATTCCTTAGGGTCTGATAATGTTACTGTTACAGATAGTTTTCTAATTTTTCCATGACTAGGTTGATTAGGTGCATGATAGGGTTGGTCCCAACCATCACAATGCCAATCATAAAATTGACCTTTTTCATATTTAGTAAATTGACATGCTTCTGAATAATCCCACTGAAAATTCCATCCTGCACTGAAATTTGCTTGACGAATATAAGGTTGTATTTCTTTATATATCCATCTATCACTCATCCACACAATATTGGAATCTCTTTTCTTTTTTAAATCTTTTAATTGTTTTTGATTTAATTTTTTATTACCCATACCACCTGTTACTGCCATCTGATCAGAAATAGATTTTCCATATTTTACTATTTCATCACAAATCCTAGGAGGGATTGCTGATTGAAAATACCAATAATAATTTTGAAGTTGCATATTTACTTTCTTAACATATTTTAACTTTTTAAAAACAAAAGTAAATATTTTTTATGAAACTGTCAATGTTCCTGTTACAGTAAAAGTAGCTAGTTTGTCTCCACCTGGATGAGTTGACGTAGAATTTGTACAAGGTGTTACTGCAAAAGTTCTAGCACTTGGTGCTCTTACAACAACTACTCCTGATCCTCCAGCTGCTCCAACAGCTCCTGAATTTGGAGGTGAGGGAAGACCTCCTCCACCACCACCGCCACCAGTATTAGCAGTTCCTGCAGTTCCATTAGAACTAGATGGTGGACCTCCAGGTCCATCTTTTAAATCACTTCCACCAGCACCTCCACCACCAGCACCTCCGGCTCCACCATTTCCGTTTTCACTACCAGCACCTCCACCACCAGCATAAGTTGTAGCAGGTCCTAAAATATCATTTGGTGCACCCGCACCTCCGGCTCCACCATTTCCACTTCCTCCTTGTGGAGTTCCTGGTGAACCAGCTGATCCTGCTCCAGTAGCACCTCCACCACCACCACCTCCAGAACCACCACCAGTTCCTGGGTTAACTCCTGCAGCACCTCCACTATTTCCTTGAGAAGGACTTACAGGAGGGGTATTACCTGAACCTCCAGCAAATCCTGGGTTTTGAGGTGATCCTCCACCTCCACCACCTGATCCTCCTGGCCCTCCAAGTCTATTTGGACTAGGGGATGGTAAAGAATGTTTACCTCCAACTCCACCAGCTGTTGCAGTAATAGAATCAAAAACTGAATCATTACCAAAATTACCAATTGCACCACCTCCACCAATAGTTATATCATATGTTGCTGTATCTAAACTTAATTTTGATCCTCGTAAAGGAGAAGGTCCATAACCAGAAGCTCTATAACCTCCAGCTCCACCACCTCCACCACCATTACATTGACCACCTCCACCACCTCCGGCTATTACTAAATAATCAAAAATTTGTCCTAAATTTATTGAACCATCAGGCCATGAATTTGATCTTCTTGCTGAATATTGACTTTGCATTGACCATACACCACTTGCTTTATTTAATTCTTTTGTTACGACAGCTCCACCACCACCCTGTCCGCCTGCTTGACCGGGTGTTCCTGGTGTAGAGTTAGCTCCGCCACCACCTCCACCTGATCCTGGATCTCCTGCTACTCCTTTAGGTACAGCACCACATGGTCCTGGTGATTTTGATCCTGGTCCACCACCACCTGATCCACCACAACCTCCATCTGCTCCTGTTCCTTCAGCACCACCTCCGCCTCCTGCATATGTTGTGCATTCAAAAGATGATCCTGCTCCACCATTACCACCAGCGCTTGAAGTTGAATTTGAGCCTACTGCTCCAGCTCCACCTCCGCCACCACCAGTATAAGAAGGGTGTCCATTTCCACCAGCATTACCAAGAGGCCCACCTGTACCACCACATCCTGCTCCTCCTGGTCCTGATCCTCCTCCACCACCAGAAGCTCCTGAGTTTCCAGGAAGTGAACCTTGACCACCGCCAGCACCACCACCTGGGCTTGTTAAACAAAATCCAACAGTATTACCTCCATCAGTTCCTTTACCATCACTATTTGCTCCGGCACCACCGCCACCAATAGTTACTGGATAAGCTGTGTTTCCACACACAGAAATACAATTAGAAGATTGAAAACCACCAGCTCCACCACCGCCACCTCCTCGTGTGCCTCCAGCTCCACCACCTGCACCGGCACCAACAACTGCAACATTTAGTACAGTTGTACCGGGTTGTGTTGTAAAATTTCCTGTAGATGTAGTAGATGTAACGGTACATTTACCAAAAGAGGTTTTGTTTTTTTTTCCGATTATACCGCCGTTATTATTTGGCATGCTTTAAGTCTCCTTATGCGGATACCCAAGCTAATGTTGACGTATCCCAGACCCAATTTTGGTCATATTGTTTTGTTGCTTCGTTGTAATGAGTTTCTGCAATCCATCTTTGATTTGCATCGTCCCATTGCTCTAATTTTGGATTATCTTCATCATCACCTCTAGTATTTGGTCTTGTAACTGGTGCTTGCCAATCATCATTTTCATCTAAAGACCATGAAGTATAAGGTTGTGGACAAATAAATTTATCTTTTGTAGGATCGTAACTAAAACCTTTTCCGGCATATTGTTTTCTAAAATTGTTATTATAAGAAGTTTGTTTCCAATTTCCACCTTTAAAAAAATCTTTACACCATTGTTCTCCATCAACGTGCATATCATTATTACCTAAAGGACCATTAGAAGTCATAATATCATTTCCTACAACAACAACTCTTATAACTTGATTTGCTCCATTTAATTCTGCGAAATGTGCCATATTTTTTTCTCCTTATTATTTTAATTTATATTGTTTTATTATTTTGTACATATTTTTTTTAACTTATACTTAAAGTTCCATCTACAGTAAATGTCATTACCGTACAACCTCCCGCAGGCGCAGGTAACGTGGTTTTTGTATTAGTTCCAGGTGCTACAGTGTAACTTGGGCCAACTGGTCCAGGTGCTCTTAAAATAACAATTCCTGATCCACCAGCAACTCCAACAGGACCACACATTGATCCTCCACCGCCACCACCAGTATTTGCAGTTCCAGCCGTTCCAGAAGCAGGGCCTTTTCCACCAGCACCTCCTCCACCAGTTCCACCAGCTCCAGCAGCCGGAGAAGGAACAGCAGCTCCACCACCTCCGCCGCCACCGTATGCAACAGGTGATCCTGTTATACAATTTGTTTTTCCAGCTCCACCGGCTCCACCAGCAGAACTTCCAGTTGGTCCAGATCCACCTCTAGCATTTGCTCCGCCACCGCCTCCACCTGGATAACCAGAATTAGTATTTCCTGATCCACCTGGAAAACCTTGAATTTGATCAAAACCAACTAATCCTCTACCATATCTTGTAAGATTAGCACCACCTTGTGCTCCTCCGCCACCACCAGATCCACCAGTTTCACCTCTTCCTTGATACATTCCTGGATTACTACCACCAGCTCCACCACCAATAGATTCAATAAATCCTACAAAAGAAGGTTCACCATTAGAAGCATAACCTGGATAAGGTCCTCCTGCTCCACCAGCTCCAACTTGAACTACATTAGATCCTGGATTTAAATATAATTTTTTACCACCTGGGAAAGATGTTTGATAACCACCAGCTCCTCCACCTGCTCCTTGGTTAGTATTACCACCACCGCCACCACCTACAACTAAATAATCAAATGAATGAGAAGGTACACTACCTGTACCCACTGTTAATGTTCCTGTAGCAGTAAATTTTGCAATATATTGATCACCATCATAATAAACTGTATTACATCCTGGTGCTGCAGTTAAACCTACAGTGCTTCTAAAGAAAGCAATTCCACTTCCACCTTTACCACCGCAACCACAAACTCCTGATCCTGGACCAGAAGCATTTCCTCCACCTCCACCACCAGTACGATCTTCTCCATTTGCTGCACATCTTGGTCCACCTTTTTGACCTTGACCTCCACCGCCTACTCCACCTAAACCACTAACTACTTGAGGTGTAGTTTGTACTCCACCACCTCCACCACCAGCATAAAATCTTCCTGAACTACCAACTCCTGATATCATTCCAGAACCACCTTCACCACCTTGATTTTGTGGAGAACTATGTCCATTAAATCCTGATGTTCCTGCACCTCCACCGCCACCTGCAGCATTACCATTAGGAGGGTTTCCATTACCACCAGTATTTCCTTGAGGTCCTCCAGCAGGACCTGCTACCGCAGGTGTATTACCAGCTTGACCTGTTGAATTTCCTGGAGTAGCAGGACCACAACGTCCATTTCCTCCACCACCAGAACCACCTGTTCCAGCTTTTGGTGCAAGTGAACCTCCTGATGCTCCACCTCCACCACCATAAGCAGTATAAGTAGATGAATATGCAAATATTGTATTTTGACCAGAACCACCAACAGTGTTTCCACCACTAGGTCCTGATGCAGCTGGTACTCCACCAGCTCCGATTGTTACGCAATAAGTTCCTGGAGTTGCAGTTACTTTTGTAAAACATAAATTATCATAAGACTTAACAATACCACCTGCTCCACCTCCACCACCAGCTTCACCAGTTCCACCATCACCACCTGATCCACCACCAGCTACTAAAAAGAAATCTAAAGGTCCACCTGCAGGGCCAGGACTTACCCAATCACTTGATTTTACTTTACAATAAACTTCACCTAATTTCCACATACCTGGAGCTGCAGCTGCTATTCCTGCTTCTTTTACAATAACAACACCTTTACCGCCACAGTTTCCACTTCCTGAATACCAATTAGCAGAACCTCCACCACCTGTTCCTGCTTTACCTACATTTCCTGATGATCCAGCATTTACACATGGAGTAGAACCATCACCTGCTCCACCATAACCACCCATACCAGTTTCATTTCCACCGCCAGCTCCTCCACCAGCAAAAAATCCTGCTTCTCCAAATTCTGTTCCAACTACAGGGTATGCACTTTTAGCAATTCCTCCATCTCCACCAAAAGCTGGTCCAACTTCTGCGGTTCCTGCTCCACCAGCGCCACCGCCACCGCCTGCTGAGTCTGTTCCTGTTGGACTTCCTGGTCCACCAGCATTACCATAACCTGTTAAACCTCCTGAAGGAGATTGATTAGCAGAACCTGCTCCACAATCACCAGCTCCACCGCCTCCACCACCAGATCCTCCAGCGCCACCACTTTGATTTCTATCATTGTTACCACCAAGACCACCACCATTTGCAGTAGCTGCTCCACCTGGACTTGCTCCGCAAACATCAAAAACTGAATTTCCGCCAGCTGTAGTATTTCCTGGTCCCGTATATTCTCCTTTAGCTCCGACTGTTACAGCATAAGCTGTTCCACCTGAAATAGTTTTACAACCAAATAAAAGACCGCCTCCGCCTCCACCGCCGCCGTTTCCGCCGCCAGTTTTTCCACCTGCTCCTCCACCACCAACAACTAAAACTTTAGCTGTAGTAGTTCCAGGTTGCGATGTGAATGTTCCTGAACATTTAAAGATTGTTTTTTTCTCTGCTTGAGCTGCAGTAACCGTTTGGATTGGTCCAATTATTCCGCCGTTAGCCATAATAATTTAACCTCCTAGTCTGCGATTATTTCATACGATATTAATGCTTCTAAATCTGAGTTAGCACTTGCGAGACCTTGAATGATTTCAGTTTCTTCTAAATAAAAACCATTGTTTTTATCTATAAGAGATAAAGTTGCATCTGCAGGTACAGAAATTGTACTTGCTATTGATCTTGCATTTGATCCATCATAATATTTAATTGTAACATCAGCAGCATTAGTACCATCTATATTTGATATTAAAATTGAATTAATTTTAAAAACAGTATTTGCAGTAGCAGTAACTAAATTAGCACTTGCTGTAGTTAAAGCAAAAGTATCTGTTTTTCCATTAATAGTTGCTACATTAACTATATTAGGGTTTGCCATATTTATTTTCTCCTATTATCCAAATACTATCGCCATTGCAATAGCTTTTCCTGTTGTTATTCCTGCTGTAGCAAAAGATAGATTTTTACTTCCATCAGTTGTTAAAGCTTGTCCACTACTACCATCAGAAGCTGGTAAAGTAAAGTAATTTGATGATCCTGCATTACCTATTCCAGTAACATTAATATCACCTAAATCTGCCATTACATCATTTACCGTAGACCCTGTGGTATATACTAAAGTTTTTGTTCCTTGTTTAAGAGCTACTCCATTTGCAGCATGTCCTGTATTTGCAAAAGTTAAAGTATATGAACCTGATGTATTATTAAATAAAGTATATTTAGATTCAACAGCATCAGTAAAAACATGAATATTTGCTGTTAAGGCACCAGTAAATTCTAATACAGCATTATGAACTTGGTCATCTGTTGATGAATCATCTGTGTTAGTTGTAGAGTTAGCTGATGTTAAAGTAATGTTGGCATTTCCTGCAACATTTGCTGCTTGATATCCTTTTACTGAAGCATCAACTCTGTTAAAAACATAGTTGACTAAGTTACCCCAATTTCCTGAGTTTTCACCTGAACCTTGACGTTCTAGTTTTAACCTAGCTGTATAAGTTGAAGACATAATTATTTATACCTTATTAATTTGTTTTTGTAAATAATATATATTTGTATTCATTTGTACACTATAAATTAGTCCAAGTATAGGTATTTCCATCAGAAATATTATCCCAAAATCTTAAATCTACAGGAGTTACATTAGCTTGAATTCCAGTCATATTTAAGAAGTTATTAGAATCAGGAATTATAGTAGCTAACGAAATAGTCATACTTTGACCAGTAATTGTTAAAATTTGTTGACTTGAAATTGTAAATGAACCAGTGTTAGCATTAGCATTAATTCCAGTTATAGGAATAAAGTTTTCAGTATCAGTAGAAATTGTACCTAAAGAAGAAATAAGCTCTTCACCAGTTATATCAATAATATTAGCTGATCCTGTTGTAATATTACCTAAATTAGCAGTTAAATCAAATGCTGGAGTTACAATTGTTATAGCTCCGCCTGCAGCAATAGAATAAGTACCTATAAAAGTATTTGCTAATAAACCTGTAAGTTGATTTACTGAAGCTGCTGTAGCAACGACACTTCCTAAATTTGCATTAGCATTAATTCCAGTTATGGAAGTATTTGCTGAAGCATTTACAATTGAAAAGTTTAAAGCTGTATTGACTTGTTCACCAGTAGTTTGAAATATAACACCATTTCCAGTAAATACTAATCCTATATTAGTATTCCATGCACCTTCACTCCATGATTCTCTACCCCAACCAAATCCAAAATTAACTGATGGTAAAATTTGTTGACCAGTTATTGTAGCAACTGCATCTGGAGCTGTATTCCATGCTCCTACATTCCAACCAAGTCTACCATATCCAACAACTGCACTCATAAGGAGTTTCTCCTTATGCTATTCTGATTAAACCAGCAGTCGAGTTAGCAGTAGGAAACTGTAATTCAAAAGTTCCGTTTGTAGAAGTTTTAACTCCTCCAAAATCTAAAACTGCAATTGCAGAGTTACTGTTGTTTGCATTGTATAAAAGTGCAGCTTGAGCAGAAATAGTTGCATTTGGAAATGTAACATTATCAGCATCGAAAATTGCAGTTGTTCCATCTACAGAAATTGCAACATTAGTTAAAGTATTTCCACCTGCAGTATAATTAGTTCCAGATGAAGATACTTCGTTTGCTGTTGCATATGCTGTTGTATTGGCTGCTAAAGAAGCTGTGTTATCATACAAAGCACACTTTAAAGTTTGTGCTGCAAGGTTTCCACCAGGCGACATTAAGTCTTGTTTGAATACAGTGCAAATTGCTTGTGTTATTGCCATATTTATTGTCCTCCAGTTAATGTATTTGTACCTAGTGGGCTACCAGGAAACTTATAGTCAGTTCTTCTTCTTCTACGAGCTTCGTTGTTTATGGCAGCTACTTGTTCTTTATACAAATTTTTGTATATAGTATAGTCTTCCATGTTCTTTGTAAAGAGATTTGCTTCAGCTAAACAGCCATAAAGTAATGTACTTGGAATATTTTCTGTATACCAATTTGTAGTATTAGTATTAGATAAAGGATTAATTTTACCTTGATATCCTAATTTAAGTGTATAATTTGAATCTGGAGTAGGAGCTAAATAAACTCTATTATCATCAAAATTAGCAAAATATTTAGGTTGACCTTGAATTGATATATCTGGCCAATATTCTTGACAAAATGCTAAAGTTTTCATTTCTAAATAACTTACATTTGATCCAACTGTAATTGTTAAATAATTAAATAACATTGGTTCAATAGCAGTTGGTAAATTAACAAATCTATCTCCTGCAATTGAAGTAGTAGTTACGTTTTCATTAAATCCAATAGGGTCTATATCTCTTGATAAAGATTCAAAAGCATTTCCAATAAAAGTTTCTAATTGTGCAGTAAAATCAGTTCCTTTATTTTCAGCCCAAACTTTAATATCATTTTGAAGACTGCTGTATGTCATTGCCATTTTTAATTACCTCATCAACTTTAAATTTAGTCCATACATGTCCTGCAAATGGATATGTTCCATAATGCGTAAGTGGACTTTGAAGATCAGCATATATCTTACCGCCTATTTTTTGCCATAATCTACAAAAAGCATAATCTTCACTTAAATATCTATTACTTTTTTCATCAATAATACAGTCAAAAAATGCAAAACAA
>Ga0209232_1001294_pt1 | contig 13670 bp, 12 predicted proteins | sample ETNvirenome_2_60_FD_184066 | JGI IMG/M metagenome (GOLD analysis project Ga0209232, IMG submission 184066) | Marine viral communities from the Pacific Ocean - ETNP_2_60 (SPAdes) (version 2) | ecosystem: Environmental > Aquatic > Marine > Oceanic | place: Pacific Ocean | collected 2013-06-22
TGTAAAGCGGCAACATTGTTTTCATCAGCAAACCAAGTTCTAATGCCTTCCATGTCTTCCGGAATATCAGTAGGCACGGTTGTAACACCTTTTACACCACCAGTGCCTTGTAAAGCATTTAATTCTTTTGTTAAATCTTGTTTGGTGCCCGAAGAAATATTTGGGTTTGATAAACGTTTTTCCAAAGCTTGTATTTTTTTATTTTTTGCTTCTGCAGTTAATTCAGCTTGATTTTCTCTACTTTGAGTATCTGTTTTAATATTTTCTTTTACTCTATCTAATTGCTTTTGTTGTTGTGGTATTAAATAACTGTCTCTTCTTTTTTTAAGTTTTTCTAGTTTTTTTGCTTCTTGTTTATTTAAAGATTCTTTTTGCTCTAATTCTGAAATAGCCTGAGTATTTTTTTGTAAAAGTGTTTGACCAAAAGCATATTTTCTTTGCCAAGATCTTTGAAACCCCGGAGAAAGCCCCTCTGATAAAGTTTTTATTTCTTCTTTGTTATAAATAGTAGAAGGCGATGCAGACTCTAAAAGCTGAGCTGCACCTTTAACTTCTGGTGTAGAAGGGTCTACAGTATAAGGAGGAAGGCTACCAACTTTTTCAGTAGTGGGTTGACTAACTCCCTCTGTAGTTTCTCCAGACCCACCTTTTATTGTAGACACATCTTCTGCGCTACTTACATCTTTTGCAGTGCGTTTTTCAGCAAATATATCATTTACACCCAAAACCGCACTTGAAATTTGTTCGCTAGTTCCTTTATTTAAGTCCTCACCCAACTGAAGTTGAATACGGCCTGCTTCGCTATCGCCTAAGTTAAGACCTTGTAATTTACCCAATGCGTACCCACTTAAGCCACCTTGCGTAAGGGTATTAGCTAATTGCCCTTCAAATATAGTTGCTAAAAAATTAGCATCTACAAAAGCTGGCCTGTCATCAGGATCAGTACTACGCGAAGTAGTAACTGGTTTTATGTCCCCATTTTTATCTCTAATTTGCAAACTGTAACGAATGGCTCCAGTTTCTGGGTCTTTAAAGGCTTTTGGTTTAAGTAAATAACCTTGCACAGTTTCGCCAGTTTCTTTATCATAATAATTTCTAGCGTTGTTTCCAGCGTTAAACCAATTTTCAAAAGCCCCGTCACTTAAATTCATAACTTTAGGCACATCTGCAACTAAAGCCCCATCTTTTACACCAAAAGCGTCTTGACCAAGAACGGTATTACTAACATTTTGAATATCTTTACGTTTATTTTCGTCAGCTAATACTTTAGTTTGTTGTTTAGTATAATCTCTACTTGCTTTATTAGAATAAGCGCTTTCAAAACCTGCTAATGCTGAACCAAAACCAAAATCATTTGTTGCCATAATATATACCTAAATTGCAAACGCCATAATAGCAGTTGCTGCAAGCGAGCTACCCAAGCCTACCATTTGTGAAGTATGAGCCGCTTTTGCATTTTTATAAGCTGAAGCTTTTGCTGCAGCATTTTGCGAAGCTGTTCCCATACTAGACAAAGAAGACCTGTTTACACCCTGCCCAATATTAATTAAATCTGCTAGCGTTGTTTGATTAATGTCTCTTTGCGCAACACGTGCAGTATTTAAACCCCCAGCTAAACCAATTTGCCCCTGTCTTTGTAAAGCCCTTTGTTGTTCTTGTCTTTGAGCAATACTTAATCCGGCCCCACCATAACGAGAGATGTTTCTTTCTTGTATACCTTTAGCAATTTCTGCTTGTTTAGCTGCATCTTCTGGTGCTCTGTCTATTAAAGAAGTGTCGTCTTTAGCAGCAATTAGCTCATTTTCAAACTGTCTATAGTCTTTTACATAGTTTTCATAGTCTTGTCGAGTTATATCCGCAAAAGCTTTTTCTGGGTCATCTACAACAGGAAGATTAGAGGTAGACATATTATTACGATACTCTAATTTGCCTTTAACGCTTGATAATGCTGAGTCAAGAAAAGCCATTAGTTACTACCCCCCGTACCTGTAGTATCAATTGACCCATCATTGGGTTTAAATAGTCTACTAAAAAACCCAGGTTTATTTACATCAGCAGCTCCACTATAACTATTTAAGTTCTCTCGACCCTGTGCTATTAATGCACCTCCAATTTGTTCAGCAGCATTAAATTTAGCTTGTCTAACCATTTGTTTAGCTTTCGCAGCTTGTAAATCTTTTGTGTTCTGTATTCTTGATGCTTGTGCCAATCCAGACATAGCTTCGCCTGCCTGGCCCCGTGCTGTACCTAAAACCCCAGTTTGTTGTTTTCTAGAAGCCGCTAAACCTTGCGCACTTGCAGCGGCCATTTGTCCTACTGCTGCTGATGCTAAGTCAGCAGATTCATCTACTGATCTTGCGCCAGATAAAGTTGGCTTGCCGGTTAATGATTGCATAGTATCTGCACCTGCAACGCCACGCGCTACACTACCTAAATCTTCTTGCATAGATTGGTCGCGCATCTCTCTAAGCAAAGGTGCATAATTTTCATTAAAGTAATTTTTTTCTGCCTGCGCTACAGAAGCTTGTGTTTTTTCTGCTTCGCTTGCTTTGTACTCTGATGCTTTTGGTTTACTACTCATACTTCTTTTTTATAAACATAATTTGTTAACTTAAATCCATTAGCAGTTGCAGTCTTTGCCCATCCTGGACGACTTGTGTGAAACTCAATGACCTTCACGTTTTTTTCTAAAGCAAGTTTATCTAAAAAGGTAAACCCTACTTTATTATAATTATACTCTGGTTTTTGGTAGGTTGCCCAGACAAAAAGCGTTGGCTCGCCGCCAGGGTCTGCTATCATTGAGCAAATTATAAATCCAATATATATGTCTTCTTTATAAAACATATACAAAGTTGCATTACTGTTTCGTAATGCTAAGTATATATCTGCTGGAATCCAGTCAGAATAACTTTTCTTCCTTATAACATGTAGATCAGATTCGATTGTTTCATACGCATATCGGATCTCATCTACAGGTATTTCTTCAACAGAGACTCCATTAATAGTCAATCTCTGAACCATATCTCTTATATCGTTTACGAGGAGACATTCCTGCTCCTTTATATTTTACAACTCTACGTACACCTAAGTCTCCACCTCTAGCTTTTAACTCAGCTTGTACTACTTCTTGATTGAATAAACTTAAATAATCTGCTGCTGCTTGTGGGTCGGTCCAATCTTTTGCGGGTATTCTAAGTAATCTATACAAAGTCCCATAGACAATTCCATCTCTGTAACTGTTAGAAAAAATTGTATCAATGTTGCTAGTTGTTCTGCTTGGTTTTAAAGCAACACTTAAAAGTAAACCATCAGTAACAGCACTGTTAGGTACTGGAATAACCCAAAAAGTACTTGGGTTTTTTTGCAAGTACACTTGGGGCAAAGATGTTTTATCTCGCCAATCTGGATAATTTAACTCTAAACTTCTAGGGCTTATAGGATCTAAATCATCACCATCATAAGTCATCCACAAAATTTGATGAACATCGGTTCCACTTGGTTGATCAAACTCGTATTCATATACACCACTAATTGTTGTAATGGGGTCTAAGTCATATACATAAGCTTTTGATCTTTCTGCAAACTCTATACAAGCTGACCTTAAAGTAGATTCTACTAAAGAGTCAGGACAATTAGGAACATAGGGTAGTATGTCTTTTACTAAAGAACTAAAGGATGCCATTTTATACTCCTAACCCTTGAACAGGGGGTGGAGCAATGTTCTGTCCATTCCTATCAAAGTTTGGGTTAATTAAATTTTTAGATGAAATGCCACTAGATACACTATTTAAAAATAGTTGATAATGTTGGCTAGCTCTTTGTGCATTACCTGCAAACTCAGAGTCTTTCATATAACATCTAAACAAAACATAATCTACAAGAGCATTGCCATAAATATCATCAATATAAATAGTACTACTTGTAGCACTTAAATCAGTAGGGCTTCTAGAAGTTATTAATTCTACGTAAGCGTTTAATCCGGATTTTACACCCGGGTACACATAAAATTTTCTAGGGTCATCTGGATCAAACACATAATGTTTGATTACAGAACCATGCGCAGCATCTCCTGTAACAGTAGGGTCGTGCCAATCGGGTTCTATAGAATTTAAAACATCTTCATCTACTAGCCTAATTGCTTTTTTACCTGTTGCACTGCCACCAGCAGCACTCATGTTGCGTACTACTTTTATTAAAGACAAAGCTACGTCTGGTATAGATTGTTCTGTACCAGTAGCTAATTGTACGTTTGAATGATCAGCCGAAGCTTGAGGTTTAAAGTTAACTACTTCTCTTTGTGCATCATTTATGTACCTAAGCAATTCAGCTTCAGTCCATCGAACGCCAGTTGTATCCTGCAGGCTGTCCTGGATTCTGGATATTAAATTAGCGCCCGTTAATGTGCCCATTATTTTTTAGCAGTTTTCTTTACCGTTTTTTTAGCAGCCGGCTTTTTCTTAGCGGGTGCTTTACCATCTACATAGGCTTCGTTTATATCAGGTGTAGAGGGATCGTCAGGAATAAAATGTCCTTTTTCATCTCTAGCCCTAATAGGTTCGCCTGGCTTTTTGTCTTTAATTGAGTGAGGTTTGTGTTCTATACACCCCTCTTGCAAGCACAATAGGCCTATGTCATGTCCAACTTCTTTTGGTACGCCAGCTTCCAGTCTGATTGATGCGCCCCAGGTGGTCGAAATATACCTGTCAATATCTGATACTACTATCATCTTTTACTCCTAAAAAAAGGGGTGGCTCAAAATGAACCACCCACAAAAACATACTTAGTATGCAACGTCCAATCTAATGACACCAAAGTCTTCAACGCCACCATTGTAGTCGCTGTTAAACTTAGGCTTCTTAAGACCGAAGATTTTACCAATGGAGATACCATTTTGGTTACCATAGTCGAAAGTGTCTTCAACTATTTGTGGTAGACCAATATCTGCCATAGCAAGAGCTTGAGCTCCACAGAATAAACAAGCAGAACCGTTGACGTCAGCGTCAGCTCCCCACTTATATCCAGCAGAACCGGCGTTTGAAGATGTTCCAGTAGTTGCGTTAGCAGTGTTAAACACATGTCTAAACTCATGGACCATAACGCCGTCAACCATTAGACTTGAAGAACCAGCGAACAAGCTTGAGCTTGGTCCTCTGACTCCAGCATTTCTGACGTTAGCCAAGAAATCTGAATCAAGTTTAAGGTCAGCCATTACTTGAGGTGATACAAATAAATGATATACCTCATCTCCACCTGCGCCTCTTACTCCACGGATGTAGTTGTCTTTAGCATAAGCTTTAAGAGCAACAATACACTCGTAAGTAATGGTGTCAGCAGCTGCAACTGCAGTTACGTCACCAGCAACAAGTTTACTAGTAGCATCCCATCTTCTATGTCTGTTAGAAGTTGGAGCTGTTACATCTGAACCAAAAGTCATGTCGCCAAGATTTTGTCCTGAAGTCAGAACAGGTCTCAAAGCACCACTGTTTTTGATTGTGTAAGAAATACCAGAAAGCGTTAAGAACGCTAATTGGTCAATACGATCTGCCATTGCGTAAGCAAGTGCATCACGTGAGTTCTCACGGAAATTAACAACTGATTTTTGATCAGCTAATCTACCAGAAAGTCTATTAGCAAATCTCAATTGATCGAGTTGTACAACAATGTCGTAGGCTCTTAAGGTCTCTTCATTACCTTCTAAGGTGTTGTCTCCAACGATACCGTCACCAGTCATGTCAGCTAAAAGTGTTAATACAGCTCTAGCTCCTTTTTCTGATTGAGTAAGTTCAGATATTCTCTGAACCATAGCATTAGATCCGCTACCTGCGAATTGGTTAATGAAGGACATGTTCCTAGCGACACGCCAAAAATCACGTGACCAGATAGTTAATTGTTCGCTGGTCAACGCGCTAAAGTTTGTGTTAGCCATTGGGCTATCCTCCAAAAAAAATAATACCTAGCCAACTTATTGGAGCGGCTATTTACCCGTATACCCTTTTTCGTTGGGGAGACGCTTTCATAGTTTTACGAACATGACCTCGATCAGTTTTACGCCGTGACAGGCGAAAACGTTTTTTAGTGGAACGACCCACACTAATTATCGTATTAGTACCGAATTCTTATATCTTATACCAAGCCTTAACCAAAGTCACCACGCATTCTTTTCAAAGTTTCTGCGGGCAGAGCATCAAACTCTTCACTTGATAACAGTGATAAATCTATTTTCTTTTCGCCTTTTGCATTTGAACCCTCACCTTTCATTGCAGGTGGTTGAGATTCAGCGGCTTGAAGTTTTTTATTAACTGTAGCTGTTTTTTTCTTAGCTTGAAGCTCCGGATCAGTTTTTGCTACCGGCGCCGCGTCTGCAGGTTGTAATAAGTCTGGCCTTTTTGCCGCTAAAGTATAATTTGTAGCTTTTGCTAACGCATCTGCTGCAGAATAACCTTGTACAGTAAACGCATCTCTAAGATCTATAACCTCAGCTTGCAAATCTGCATCAAAATCAGCGCTATTTTCATTTAAAATAGGAAAAGTTGCTTCAATTTCTGCTGCTTTGGCCTGTAACTCAGTCATTTCTTGGCTTTGTTGCACTGTTTGGCCCATTTTTGCTTGAACTTCAAACATAAATTGGTCTTTTTCAGCCTTTCTTATCTCATTTCTAAGTTCTACAGCCTTTTCAGTCTCTCCATTAAGCACTAAATCCTGATATTCGACTTCTTTTGCATTAAAATCGTATTCCGGCGCGTTTTCTAAGGCTTTTTGCTCTGCTTCTGTAGCTTCTTGTAGCTTTTTTTGCATAGCTTTGTTTTTAGCCAAGACTTCATCGAGTCTAGACTTAGGCACCATAGGTGCTTTTACTTTATCTTGCTCGTCAAGGCTTTGCTCGCTTCCTTCAACTGCTGGAATATCTGGTTGTGGAGCTGGCTCGCTGTCTTCATCCACTCCTTCTTCGCTAGTAGCTTCTGGTTCAGCTGCTTCTTCTTCTTTAACTTCTGGTTCTGGTTCCTCCGCAACAGCTTCTTCTTCTGGAGCGGCGTCAACTTCTTGTTCGACTTCTTCATTTTCTGCTTCCTCCTTTGGAGCATCTTCCTCGAAGTTTAAATCTACTTCAAATGGTTTTGCTTCTTCTTCTGAAACTGCATCTGCCCCTGGCATTACATCCATTACAATATCTTCTTTTGCTTCCGCATTATCCTGTTTTTTACTTTTAGCCATCTCTATTACCTCCTGTAGGTTTCATGGCGGCAGTTGCCAACTTGGCTGCTGCCTGAGTTTCTGTTTGTCCCCTTCGGACTTCATTAGTCATTCCTGCTAATCTTTCTCTTAGTTCAAGTTCTTCTTGCTTCATCTGTATTTTACTTTGTAATTCTGCAACTTTAAGTTGTGGGTCAGAAGCTTCACCTTGTGCTTTTGCCATATTAAGTTGAGCAGTGGATTCAAGATTTTTGACCTCTGCTTCAAGTTTAGCAATCTCAAGTTGTGTACTTCTAATTCTAGATTCCATTTCAAACTGTGCAAGTTGTGCTTGTTCTGGAGTTGGTGGTTCAGTACCTTGCATTTGTCTAATACGTTGTGCAATATTTGCTTTACGTGCAAGATGTGAGTATTCAACAATTAAATCATCTGGTATTGGTACACCAGCTTTTCTAAGTTCTACTGCTTCTGCAAATTGTACTTCATCAAAATTATCCCTAGCTGGAGCAGTTGCAATAATAACGTCATACTCACCCAAAGTTAAATCATTTATAATTTGACCTTCAGGAGTAACTTGGTTTATTGCCATTGGCTCTCTTGGTTTAAATGGATTTGTTTCATCGGTAATTTGGATAACTCGCTCTTCGGTGTAATACCTTTGCACAAGGTTCAATACTTTTTCTGCTAAATATTGTCTTGTCTTTTTCAAATTATCCAAAGGAACTTGAATCATTAATACGCCGCGGTTTTGTTTTGCTTGTATAGCAACTCCAGAAACCTCAGCCCCATCTGTTCCCAACATAGAATCACTTATGCCACTAATTTGTTTTATATTAGCTGATGCTTTTTGTGCAATTCTATCTAGACCGGTGGGAATCTGATTTGGCGGTATTTTACCAGGGGGAGTACTACCGCGATTAAACTCGAGTACTAAACCAGTTTCCGCACCGTGTTCTTCTAAGTCATCTGCTGTCATGCCAGTTAATGAACCTGACTCTACAATCCAACCACTGTTAGCAGTTGTATTTACAATGTGTAGTTCTTGAGATGAAATTTTGTTTAGTTGTTCTTGTGGTGAAATTAAATTTCTAACCATGCCAAAAGGTTTACCCCTTCTCCAATATGGAAAATAAGGTACTAAAGTAAAGTGATCATATGGGGACCAGTCATCATGCAGCACTACTGTGTCTGCTGTTACTGTCCAGCGAACCGCTCGCATTTTTTTCTCTACTATATAAAGGCCATAATCATCAGCAAACTTTTCTCTTTTCTTTTTGCCCCATTCATAAGGAACATTTCTTTGGTCACCTGATACCGGATCAACATAAAGTATGCAATCTTTTAATCTATAATATTGTCTTTCTACAACTCTTATAGATCTTAACGTTCTCGCATCTTCTGGATTGTTCGGATAATCAGCCCCATGATAATTTTCTTTATCAGTATCGCCGTAAGTTTCATCTTCATACTCCATAGAGTCGGCGCCTAAAGTTGTACCAACTTCAGCAATCATTCTTAACTTGTCTGCTTTTTCTTGCCCGTAAGTTTCTTCAATCTCTTCTATACTCATCCACTTGGTTTCAAAAATTTCATTCCAAGTTCTTGGATCATATTCTTTAGCATCTGGATCAATAATAATATCTAAAGGATCTTTAGTTTCTATTCTTACTTCACCATTAATGTGATCAGAAAAATCTATACGAACATCAAACCAACCTCTATCTTGAATCAACCCGTCAGCAAACGCTTGGCTTTCTAACCATTCTAATTTGTTGTTGTCTGCAATTTGCATATACAACCTAGAAAGTACATCTGCTATTTCTTGGTTACCATTTCCTCTAGGTTTAAATTGTACATCTGCTCTTCGTGTACTTTGTTCACCAAGAACTGTATTAACTGTAGGTAAAATTGTGTTGATTGTTAATGCTGGTCGACCCTGATCGTCGAGCGCGGATATGTCAGCTTCGTCCCACTGTTCGCCGCGATAAAATGCGTCGCATTGTTGCGCCATTTCTACATAGTCTAAATGCCCATGGTCGCGGGCTCGGGTATAAGCTTCCCATTGTCTTTTAGCAAGAGTTTGTTCTTCTCCCGCACTAAGTTTCTTTTTTGGTTTTTTATAACTTGCCATTAAGCGCTCATTGATGATTTACGTTTTCCATCTTTTACTAAATGTTTTAATCCATCTCTCCACGACGGAACATGCTCAGGTCTTTCATAAAATGTAGCAAATTCTGTCATCATTAAACCGATCCACGCCAAGGCATCCACCTGGTCGTCATGTGTACCATTTGGAAAACGTAATAGCTCTGCAACCATTGGTCCAGTCCAAACAGCATCTTGTGGAAAGTATACCATACCTTGTTGCATTCTACCCTGGATTGCTCGTGCACGTAACTCCTTATCTCGCCTACCAACTTTTAAGTCTTTAAAGTAAGCTTCAGATAGGCCCCGCTCTCTTGTTCTTTTTTCTAGAAACGGCCCCAGGGCCATCTCAATATGACCTCTTTCTATTCCCACTATACCCGGACGCCATAGTTCGTACAAGTCTAAAATTTGTTCTACTAATTCAAAGCCATCGTACTTACCGCGAACGACGTCAACAATGAATAAATTATCATATTCATCGACACCGACAACAATACCAACTGAGTAATCGTTCCGGTCACGCTGTCCGATCGCAAGATCCCACGCGCAGTAGTAACGAAGTTTTGAAGTATCGATCTCATCAAAGTCATAATATGCGATCATGTCGCGGTTAAAGTAATCGCCTTCGTCAGATACTGGATTCTGTTGGTATAGAGCAGACCAATCGCGCGGGCCGATGGCTTTCCTTATCTGCTCGAGAGCATCTACATTATATCTTTCTGGATGTAAACTTTCACCTGTTTTTCTAAAACTTTCGTCTTCTTCTGCAATTGCTGGGTAACGAATGACTTCCCATTCGTCTGCACCTTCATTTGCTTGAGTCAACAGCCGACCGGCCAGGTCGTCGTCGTGCCAACGCGTAAGAATTACAAGTATGCCCCCACCTGGAGACAACCTTGTATAAGCTGTGGATGTGTACCAATCCCAAGTCGCATCTCTATTATTATCAGATTCTGCATCTTCTCTGTTTTTTACTGGATCATCGATCACCATTACGTGCGCACCTTTACCAGTAATACCACCACCAACACCCGCTGCAACATAACCGCCGCCTTGAGTCGTTTGCCATGATTCTACTGACTGAGAATCTTTATCGAGTCTAGCTTTTTCAAACACATTTTTGTATACTGGTTCTCTAAGCAGTTGACGTACTTTTCGTGAAAAGTTCATAGCCAAAGAGCCTGAATAAGAACAACTTATAAACTCATGCTCGGGATGCCGGCCCAAGTGCCAGGCAGGGAAAGCAATACTAGCTAACGTAGATTTACCATGTCGAGGTGGCATAAAAAGCATCAGTCTTGGTGATTCTTTATTCGCAACCTGTTCGCTAAATTTCTCTAGTCGTTGACAAATATCTTTGTGTACCCAACCTGCTTGATAGTCTGTATTAAATCGTTCAACAAATGGGAGTAATCTTTTACGTGCTAAGACTCTTTTCGCTAATTCTTGTTCTGCTTTTGCTTGAGCAGAAAGTTCTGCTTTTTTTGACTTCTGATCAATCAGTTTTTGGGGCTCGGGTATTGCTTCAACTTCGTCAGCTCGACAATACACGCAAATATCGTCAATAAGAACTAAGTTCTCCGGATAGAGCCCGCGACATCTTTTACACTCAGTCTTCGTTACTTCCATCTGGCTCTAAATATTTTGTATCGTTTCCTGCAATTTTCAAAAGTTCAGCATCAGATAATTTTTCTAACTGTTCTACTTTTTCTACATTTATATTAATCATGGTTGCTTGTTCAGGAATGTGTAGACCGTGGAGCTTGCATAACGAATCAACAACGTTCTTTTCTTCCGTCGAATTGGCTGCTTTTGAATGTGCTTCTAAATACATGCCAGTTGCTGTGTTCTTATCGAACTTTACCTCTTCGCGCATTTCATTACGTAGATAGGTTAGAGCTTTTTGCATTTTGGGAGTTTTGAATACTTGGTAAACACGGTCCATGTCCTTGTACCCCGCAGCACGTCCGGCGGCTGCTTTGCTCATTCCCCTTAGATGAAACAAAACCAGCCGCTCTTCCTGAACCGAAAGCTCGTTAAGTTGTAAACCGGCATAAGGCAGATGAGATTGTAACTCAGTTCTATCTTGTTCGGTCATGTCTGTGGGTCTATCTTCGTCTAATAATCGCATGCTGAAAGATTATATTAAAAATTTTCCTTGTGTGTAACTATATTTTTACACCACCAATATAATTCATCTTCTGTCATTGTATGCTTAATTAGGTTAACACGCCAACAAACGAGTTGAATGTTGGTTATTGTGTATTCAGTGTTAGGGTCAATTCTGTCAATTGAGACATTGGTATTTCGTTTTTCTCCACCCTTGTGCCACGTCATGAAGATCCCGGACAACGCACAACGGCCATCTTGTTTGTCCCATAAATCATTAAGTTGTTCTGGAGTTATTTCAAATAACATGCCTTCTTCCTTCTCTCTTGAATACTTAAGTTGGTTCCATAAATTTTTTAAATATTTATAAGGGCTTGAACTTTTTGCAATATTAGTAAGTGACAAAGCACAAGCTCTACACACTCTTCGGTGAGACTCAAAGTCTTTCTTAGGTAGACTTTTTTCACACCTATCACATATTTTATCTGCCATAATTTTTCTGTGAAAATTTTTTATGAAAAATACTATACCATATCACGTTCTCATTCCCTCCCCCCTCGACCAGTAGACACCCCCATCCCCCGATCCGGTTTTTAGTTTTGGAACCTTGTTTCTAAGTTTTGGAACCTTGTATGAAAACCAGTAGGCAACGACATCCTCGTACCTCGTCCGTCGTAAGTCTTATGTATTATGTTTTAAATATTATAGGGGTAACCCGGGAGTCAACATCATGACATTAGATAAAACAATAAGAGCTATACAATCTATAGCTAAGCCAGCAGTAGCTAAAACCCAAGAGGTTATAGATACATGGAACAGAGAATGGAATAAAGATAAGCCATCCTCTATCGCTAAGCCAACAACCTCCGAAGAAGATTCGGGGGACGTTGGGATATGTAACATCTGCACAGGACCATATGTCGACGGTCACTGTCAGACATACCAATGCTGGAGGTAAGCATGAATACTATACTTACACTACTATCATTCCTAGCATTTGTTGTTTCAGCTTCACTCTTCTGTCTTATGACGGTAGACATGGCTGAATACGGCAGATATTACTGGGGTTATTTACAATTCGGATTATGGTTCAGCATGGGACTTTGCACAGTCTCATTCGCTTTATCAACTGTACTCCTCAACATTAGGAACTAATTATGGATATATTATATATACTAAAATGCATCGCTTACCTGGTATCTATACCAGCACTCATAACTATGACTCGTTTATTCCACTATGAACTAAAACAGAATCACCGTTTTATTTCTAGACATTGGACAAACAAGAACTAGTTCTCCCCGGGGGCTTCGGCCCCCACCCTCGCCCAGGGGGCTCATGTGCGTGCCTACTATCATGTGCACTACTATCATCACGGAGTGATGTGGATTGCGTGCGTATGTGCACGCTGTGAGAAATATGTTCCACATGTTCCACGGTCTAAGCACCTTGTGGAACATTTATGTGGAACACGATTTATCCCACAGCTATGCGACATAGCACCGGATATTGGCACGAATGTTCCAATGTTCCATCAAAAACAGAACTTGCGTAAGACTGACCGTCGACCGTTGTTCGTTGTTATTGATATTTTATTAACCAAAAAGTACTGGAACACATGGAACATTTCCCATTTATCCAGTAACCACGCACCTTCCCAGTGTTCCACGAGGCTCATTTTACGTGGAACATTGTGGAACACGTGGAACATTTAGCAACGCACACCGAACGGTGTCCGTTGATCGTTTTTTATTATTGTATTCAATTCCGAATGCAACACATTGCTCATCGAGCGAGGTATATTATGGATAACTTAAAGTTATTTCTTCTTGGTTCAGTATTCACTGGATCTATTATTCACACACGCAATTATATACAAACTATATTTGCAGGCGAGTGGGTATCAACAGCCTATGCACTTAGCGCATGCGTAACATCAGCTCTAATGCTTGGCTCAATTATCATGTTCTTACTTATAGCAAAGAAAGAACGTGAACAAACATGGAGGGACTAATGACTAGAAGAGAATTCTTAAGGATCTTATTTGGTCTATCAACTAACGCCTGACGGCGTTAGTTGGTGGTTTTATGTGAGTATTATTAATTATTATTTATAGGTATTTATTATGTTTAAAGTAATTGTTGCAGGTGGTCGTGATTTTGCTGATTATGATCTTCTTAAATCTAAATTAGATAATCTTTTGGTCAATCGTAATCCTGTTG
>Ga0209232_1001295_pt1 | contig 13669 bp, 4 predicted proteins | sample ETNvirenome_2_60_FD_184066 | JGI IMG/M metagenome (GOLD analysis project Ga0209232, IMG submission 184066) | Marine viral communities from the Pacific Ocean - ETNP_2_60 (SPAdes) (version 2) | ecosystem: Environmental > Aquatic > Marine > Oceanic | place: Pacific Ocean | collected 2013-06-22
GATCAAAAGGCAACGATTTAGATGGCGATGGCGTTGTAACAAATGAAGAGGCTAGGCAAGCCAAGGAAAAAGCAGAGGAGCAGGATGTTCCAGACTATGTGAAAGGTCTGCCTCCAGAACAGCAGGCCATAATTGCAGATTATATGGAGCAGTATGGTGAAGACACCGGCAGGTTTTTGACGAGCTTGATGACGAGCGGCCTTGGCAGTATCGGTAGTTTTATGGCTGAAGGGGGGGAAGCGGAAGCGAAGAAGATGCCAGAGGTTGGGCCACCACCCACAGGTGGCGACATACCTATCCGCACCTCTATGATGCAGGGCTCTGTTCCTGATGGCGGGATAGCGCGGGTTCCCACTGAGTTTACTCAGCAGGCGATGCCCAGCGAGCAGGAAATGTCTATGCTGGCTATGGCTGTTCTAGGGCAGACAGAGAATCCCGACCCGATTATAAATATGTTTGTCGATAAGTATGGCCCAGATATGTTCCGTCAGGCCAGACAAATGATCCTTGAGTCTGTGGTGCCAAACGCTCAGACAGAGGGCATGGTGCGCGGAAATGGCAGTGGGATGGATGACAGGGTGCAGGGTATGATAGGCAAAGATCAGCCTGTTGCCGTGTCTCCCGGCGAGTATATTGTTGCCGCTGATGTGGTGTCCGGTCTAGGCGAGGGTAGCTCTGATGCTGGAGCCAAAGAGCTGGACAGGATGATGGACAAGGTTCGCATGGAGCGCAACGGCACAACGCAACAGGCTCCCAGAATCAATGAAAGGAAAGTGATGCCTGCATGAACATTAGTCTAGTTCCGTTGGAACACGCCCACACGGTATGGAATGATGTACGTCATTACCTAGAACCCGCCGTCGAGAGGTGCAACGGGCGCTGGACGATGGAGCATTTGTGTGCCGCAGTGGCTATGGGTAGCACACAGCTTTGGATAGCCTTTGACGACGATCAGAAGATTTGGGGCTGTCTTACTACAGAAATAACGCAATATCCCGCCAAACGGGTGCTGTCCATGCACTTCCTTGGCGGCGAAGACTTTGATTCTTGGTACAACCTACTGCTTGAGCAAATCACCCGATACGGCCTAGATATGGGCTGTGATGGGATTGAGGGTGTGGCGAGGTTTGGTTTCTGGAAATATCTACAGGCTGACGGCTTTGAGAAGTCGGCGGCATTCTATGAGAAGGGTATGAAAAATGGGTAAAGGTGGCGGAAGTTCTGCTCCAACAGAAACTACACAGATAGTTTCAAACCTACCGGAATACGCAGAACCATATTACAAAGACCTATTGGCCCGTGCTGGCTATGAGTCTGCGGAAGAATATACCCCGTACCCTGCGGCGCGTATGGCGTACTTCACTCCTGCTGAACAGGAGGCTATGTCGCGTTTTACGGAGATGGGCGTTTCTGGCACATCCCCAGAGCTTGATGTAGCTGGCAACATTGCTGGCACTGTCGGCATGGGCAGTCCTTACGCTGGCACGATGCTGGAAGTAACCCGTCGAGCGCAAGAAATGCCATCAATGGCTGACCCCTATGCGATGGCATCCTACATGAACCCTTATCAGCAACTTGTTCTGGATAACCAGATGCGAGAAGCTCGCCGTCAGTCTGACATTATGGGTCGTGACTTTGGCTTGCAGGCGGCTGGTCAGGGCAGTCTGGGCGGATACCGTGAAGGCATCATGCAGGCAGAGCGTCAGCGCAATTTGGAGCGCCAGCTTGGCGACCTGTATGGCGCGGGTATGCAACAGGCGTTTGGTCAGGCACAGGGGGCTCTTGCCCAAGACAGAGCATACGCTGACACAGCGGCTCGCTTGGGTCAGGCCGCTTATTCTCAGCTACTTGGTGGCGATGCACAGCGTCTACAGGCGGCTGGAATGTTGGGCGATTACTCAGATCAACGTCAGAGAATGGAGATCGAAAGACTCCGTAATATGCAAGCCGCAGGAGAGGCAGAGCGTAGACTCCGTCAGGCAGGCATGGACATTGGTTATCAGGATTTCCTGAGACAAAGAGCCTTCCCGCAGGAGCAACTTGGATTTTATAGTAGCTTGCTACAAGGCGCTCAGATTGCTCCCGGCTCAACACAGACATCATTTGGTATGCAACCGTCCACCATGCAACAGTTGCTGGGTACAGGAATCGCGGCGGCTGGTTTGTACAACGCATTTAGAGGGAGGCCAGGGCCAGACTAATGAACATTCTTGAGCAAGAAGACATTATTAAGGGGCTACCCGATCAGGCGTTGATGCAGGAAGCCCAGAGGCCCAGCGGTGAGTTGCCGCAGTATCTGGTTGTATCTGAAATACAGCGCAGATCGGATATGCGTAAGCGGTATAAGGCGGAGCAGGAACAGATGCCGCAAGGCACTGTCAAGGACAAGGTGATGCAAGAAGGCATTATGGCGTCTATGCCTCCGCAAATGGCTATGGCTCCTCAGATGGCCCAGAGAATGCCTAATATGCCTCCTCCTCAAATGCCTCCGCAGGGAATAGAGCAGGCCATGCCGCCTCAGATGATGTTCGGTGGTGGTGTGATAAGGATGGACGAAGGTCGTCAAGCACAAAGCGGCTTAAATCTTGACCCACTGAGAGAAAGATTGGGTGCGCTTGGGGATACAGTAAAAGATATAGAGTCTAGCAATCGCCAAACAGACAGCTCAGGGAATGTCTTGAGGTCAGTAAAGGGCGCTGTTGGCCTAATGCAGGTGATGCCTGCGACAGCCGCACAACCGGGATATAACGTTCCAAGCATATTTGACTTGGCAAGAAGAGCGGGAATTGAAGTAAACGAAGATCAGGTCACGTTCGATAGAGAGGTGCTAGAAGACGGGAAGATTAAAATAACTCCAACGGCAGAGGCTATTTCTGAAGCAGACAGGTTGCTAGAAAACCCAAGGCTTAACGAGGCGATTGGGCTTCGATACCTTGAGGCGATGGTGGATGAGTTTGATGGCGACCTAGATCGCATAGGCATTGCTTATAACGCAGGGCCGAAAGTTGCAGAGAGATGGGACGGTAACCCAGAGTCTCTCATAAAGGAAACCAGAGACTACATAGCTAAAATAAAAGGCAGTGAGGATGTCGTCAACGCCAGAGACAGCCTTGTGGGCCTTGAACAGCAGGACACTCCAGCGGAGGGCAGTCCAGAAGCCCAAGCCAGAGTCGTAGAAGCTATCCAGAGACGCAGAGCCGAACGTCCCCCACGAAGTGCTGAAGAGCAGTTGCTGGATATGGCAGGGGGACGCCCTATGCCAGTGGTAGGGCAAGGTGCGCCGCGTGAAAGCGTTTCTGTGATGCCGTTGCCACAGCCTCCCGCCGTCAGTCTTGACAACACCTTTGACCCGACAATGGCGGCTCCGAACATTTCGATGCCAAGTCTACCCCCTGCGCCACCGCCCCAGCCTGAGTTGAGCTTTGTAACCCCGCAAGAAGGCCCAAGAGAAAGACGCGAGTCTGCTCAAAGGGGCATGGATATGATGCTTGACCAGCTTGACCAGAATGACAGGCAAAGACGCATTGGGGCAGTGTCAGAGTTGAGCAAGCTGTATCAGGATATGGGGCTAAACCCAACCCAAGCCAGTAATCTGGCATTAGGCATTGGGCCAAGAGGCTCAGCAAGTCCGTTTGGCGCACCCCCTGCTGACAGGTCTGGTGTTGCCACACTTCCTGTTGATCTAGGAATCGGCCCAGACGGCCCTGTCAGGTATCCCTTTGGCGCACCTGCTCCTGACAAGTCTGGGGTTACCGCATTGCCCGTCGATTTAGGGATCGGTCCAGATGGCCCTGTAAGGTATCCTTTCGGGCGACCAACAGAGTCTGGTGTTGCCACACTGTCAAACGATCAACAGGCAATCGAAAGGCAAATGGACAATATTGATGCTATGACATCAAACAATTATACAGGCGAATTTAGTTCGATACCTGCGCCAACAAGCAATAATTCATCTATTGCGTCAGCCATAAGGGAAGAGGTTTTGAACGCGCCTCTAGGCAGGTTTAACAGGGAGGCTTCGCAAAGAATAGCAGACGCATACAAAGACGTAGGAATAGGCGCGGCTATCGGTCAGACGGGAAGAGAAATTCTTTATAGCCCGATTCCATTAGCAGAGCACATCTACGAAACCGGCGTTAAGCCGATTGCTGGCGCTCTTGGGCAGGGCTTCACGTATGCGGCACAGTCCCCCCCGATTGCCGGTGCGGGAGAAGCTCTTGATCAATTTGTTACCGGCTCTACTGAAGACCCCCTTACTCTTGGGGATATTTTTGGCAATAAAGATGCGTCTGTGCAGGGGGAAAGCAAAATTCAAACGCAGAGCATTAACGAGCGACTTAATATTGGCCCAGAAGGCCCAGTAACAAATGTATTCGGCACGAGCGGCTCAGGAGCTGGTCGTTTTGGCGGATTGACCTCACCTGATGCCAATGGCGCAACCCCAGAAACTAAAATCTTAGACGCTCTTGCCAATGTGCCAAGCGGAGATCGAAGCAATCCCGAATACAGCCTTGACGAGTTAATGAACCCCACTGACGAGATGCTGGCACGTTTGAGTCCCCCAACCCTAAGCCCAAGGGAGCTTGACAAGAATCTTGGCCTAGAGCCTGAGAAGACTACACCCGTAACGCCGCCAGAGTTTAACATCACAGATATTCTGGATGAGTCACGGCGCATGAATAAGGCAAACATACTCATGCAACTAGGCGCGGGTATCGCCGCTGGGGATGTCTCTAAGGGACTGTCTGCCGCAGGTGCCGCCGCCGCTAGTGGGGCAAAGGAAATCAGAGACTTGGATATGAGGTCGCGCCTCGCTAAGTTCCAAGCTGGCAGAGAGGATCAGAAGCGAGAAACTGCGGCAAGTCAGTTCGACAGGCAAATGACGTTGCTTGAGGAGAAGGTTAAGAATGCCGCCGAATATGGCGGTGCGGCCAGAGATGCGGCGTTTATCAGAGTGGTTGGCGATGATCTTGAAAGAGCTAGGGATGCTCTCAAAATAATTGACCCACAAAAATACCCAGTTGAGTACAGGAAAGCGATGGCAAGAATTAAAACATTAGAGGAAACCCTGTATGGTGTTGCTGGGATTGGGATGCCCACTGTAGGCACTGGAGACACTGGAGGCGTTGGAGGCGTTGGAGGCGCTGGGATAACGGACTTTAAAGATGTGACTGGTAGCCAAGCAATAGTGGGAGGCTAACTTGTGGATGTACGCCTACCAAATGGTCACATTATCACCAATGTTCCAGATAGCATCACTCAACAGCAACTGGCTCAGATTGCTATAGAGAACAACCTTGCTAGGGAGGAAGACTTTGCTGAGTTTTTGGACCCCCCGCAGGACGACACAACTCTTCTCGGCGCAACTGGAGAGTTTTTCAAGGGTGTCCCCCGTGGCGTAGCAAATAGCCTTATATCGACAGGAGAGGGTCTGTTTCAGCTTGCTGACGCCGGTCTAAACCTTGTCGGGCTTGAAGACGCAATAGATCAGGAAGACGAAGATGTCGTCCTTGGTCTAGCCAAACAGGGCAGAGATGCTGTCAACGAGAGCTTCTTGGGTGCAGATGAGGCATATAGAGACTCTTTTGGCACCAAGTTTGGCGAAGGTCTTGGTTCATTCCTGACATTCCTCGGCCCCGGCCTCTTGGGCAAAGCGGCTGGTCTTACCGGCAAGGGAATGGCGGCGGCAAGATACGGTGGTGCAGGAACGCTCGCTGTGGGTGCCGGTGCAGGAGATCAGTCGCAAAGAATACAGTTTGCCAGAGAGCAAGGCATTGATGTCAGCGGAGATCAAGAGGACTTGGCGATTGGCCTTGGTGGTGCGATTGGCCTGACAGAGCTTGCGCCTGTTGAAAAGCTGTTGAAGGGGTTGCCAAGGGAACTGCCTGACGGGTTCAAGGACAAGTCTATCGCTATGCTCAAGAAGGCGCTTGGCACGGGCAGTGTCGAGGCTGTACAAGAGGGCGTGGCAGGAGTCTTACAGGATGCCGTGGCTCTCGGGGTATACGATCCCAATCAGAAGGTAGGAGAGTCTCTTTGGGATGATCTGACCGTTGGCGGTGCTGTCGGTACAACGGCAGACCTTATCGTCACCTACGCGGCTGGACGGCGCAAAAGGTCTATTGACCAAAGTCTTCTCGAAACAGAGAAAGATATAAGAGAGCGGCTTGAGGCTGAAGAGCAGAAGAGAAGAGAGCAGTCCTCTCAGAGAAAGCTAGACCCGCAAGAAGAAGCTGTCACCGCCCCAGTGGATGAAGAGCCGGATGTTATCAACGTCCAGCCAGTTACCGTCCCATTTACAACCCCCTCCCAAGCTGGAGAAAGATTCCCCGATAGAAAAAGAGTGCCTGTAGGTACACCCACTCTTGTCGAAGGCGAGAAGTTTGCTGGAGGCAATCCTTATGCCGCAACTGCGATAGAAATATCCCGCAGGCTTGGCGACTCATTCCCACTAAACGAAACCTTTACTGTCGCGGCAACTGCCACAGGTGCAGAAGGCCCAGTAAGACAGCGTACCGCTGTGTTTGACAGTCAGGGAAAGCAGTATGGGCCTGAGTATGCAGACCCCAGAGAGGCGATACAGTTAGCTGGCGCTTTAAACGGGCAGGTTCTTGAGCAAACCCTAGAGCAAAACAATGCCTTGGTGATTGACGAAGCTGGACTTGATCTTGATGAGGATCAGAGACAGACCATGCTCACTCTGGGCCGCAGGGTGCTTGGTACAGACACAAACAGCTACCACAAGTCAGCCATTGATTATGCCGCAGGAACCACTGCTGAAAACGGCTATGCAGACGATCTGACGGCACAGCAGGCCATAGACGAGGGTATTAAGCCCAAGGACATGACCGCATCCCAGCGGATTAACGCCGCTAGGTTAAAGAAGGGTTTGCCGGAAACAAACAACTTCTCTCTTTCGGAGGCCCGTAAGGCGCTTGGCGACAATGTTGGCAGTCTTGCAGAGTTTGAGTCGGGCGCTTCAGAGGTCGATACGCTTAGAGCGTTTTCTCAGGATGGCGCACCAGCCGTAAGCGTGGACAGAGATGGCGTTTCTACGGGTGTCATAAAGACTAGACCCGCAACAGCCGCAGAGAAAGAGGCGGCTAGAAGCCAAGGCAAGAGAGCGCCGGGTCGGGTCAAGTTCACCAGTATGAAGGACGCTCAGGAATATGCTGGTTTTATCAATCAGCGCAAGGGCGGTGCGTTTGTTAGTAGTGCAGAAATGTTTGGCGAGATGGAGCTTAGTCAGGAGAAGTTTGCTGAACTGCTCTCCGCTAAAAACATTGATATGGACTACAACTCGCCAGAGATGCGTAAGCTCGCGCAGATACTGACTGGCAGAAAGCTCAGGCGCGATCAGTCCATCAATGATCTGAAGAACGAAGAGCTACAGTTTCTCTATCACAAAATGCGAGCTTTTCCTCGCTTCAATAAACCCACCAAACTACCTGTCTTTGAGCTAAAGCCATACTCTCCGGCAGAGCTACAGCTTGCAGTAGACCATCTCCGCCAACAAGGCACAGATATATCCAGAGCCGCCCTTGAGTATCAGGGCAAGACCATGAAGGCGAGAGCCTACGATCAGGTCATCAAGAAGGCTAGAGAAGTTGTAAGCCGTGATCAGGCGGCAGTCGAAGAGGCTTCTCAGCCAGAGCAAACCCCACAGATACTTGCACTGCCGTCACCAGACCAAAGACGAGCGGCAATGTCTGAGGCTATTGCGGCAAGAGTTAAAAAGCTCGGCCTGTCTGATGACTTCATTGCTAGGCTAGTGGACAGGGTTAGAACGCCCAACAGAGATGCACAGGGCAACATAGATTTTGTTGAGTCAGCCGATCCTCGTCAGGCGGCGGCTCGCGGAGCATTTGATCCGCTACAGAGAGTCCTCCAAGTTAGCTTCGACAACATACTTGCAGAGGCTGGCCCCAACGCCACAGATGCGGAGCTATTGGTCAGAATACTGGGGACTTTAAATCACGAAGTATTACACGCTCTGAGGGTTCTCGACTTAATCACTGAGCAAGAGATAGCGACTCTTGAAAAAGCGGCTCGCGCCTACGCGCCAGATGGCGCACAGGGATATGAAGCTGGAGAGACGTTCTTCCAGTATGCAGAGAGGGTTTACAGCAACCTAGACCCCGCTTCCCGCATGGAAGAGGCGATAGCGGAGCTAATCAAGTATGGCTACCAGAACAACCTCATTGATGACAGGGGCAAGGCAGTAAAGCTGGGCGGCAAGCCACGCGGCATCATTACCAAAATCGTTGACTTCCTGAAAGAGATGGTCGGCTTTTCCAGAGGCACTGGTGCGAGATCGTTTAACGACTTCTTGCAGGCACTTGAGTCTGGAGAGGTTGGTGCTAGAGCGAGGGGTGAAATTAGAACCCCAGTTATGTTGGACAAGATTGCCTCTAAACAAGGCATCACCAGAGAAGAAGCGGCAAGAAGGGTGAGGGGAGAGTCGCCTCAAACTCGCGCACAGGAAGGAGAGGAGCGGGAGCCGGAGTTCAAGCAGACAACCCCTGATGAGCCGGAGCTGGCCTTCGACAGAAGCGTCCCAGACTTTGCCAAGCGTGATCCAGAGCTTAGTGAAGCGGCTGATATGCTGAAGAAGGGCGAGATCACAAGGGAAGAATACTCTGCGCTGGTTGATGAGCGCAGGCCAGTGCGCCCCTATGAGGACGTGCCAGACCCAGCGACACCGGCACAAGCAAAACGCGCACTGAGGGAGGGGAGGGGACAAAGTCCTGAGAAGGCGGCTAAGTACGGCAAGCCGCAAGAGTTGTTGAAAAAGGGTGAGCCTGCACAGCTAAGGCTTGACATACCCTCTTATACTCAGAGTGACACATGGGTTGTTTCGGTTCACTACCCAGACTCTGCACAAAAAAGACGTGACAAAAAAGACTTGGACGCTCAGAAGGTCAAAGCTGGCGAGCTGTCTTTAACGGATTATATGCAAAACAAAACCGCAGAGTCCCTTTTCACAGCAGGAGAGGTTGTAGGCTATCAGTCTGTTGCGGCCCTTACGAATGTTAAGTTCGGCATGAGTCAGAGAGCCGCCCAAGCTATATCTATAGATAAACCCAAAGGCACGATAGCCACGATAATGGGTGGCTGGAACCCTATGGGTCCAAAAAAGGCAAAGGCACTAGCGGATAAGGCTCTGGAGAGTAAAGACTGGATTCAGGTCGGCATGGACCCGTACAGGCACAGCTATTTCTACAACAGGAGCAATCCTAACAAGCGGGTTATCAGTGCTGACGAGGTTATACAGGTTGGTCCTCTCGTCCTCGCAAAGAACGCGATTGAGGTAGATGCTCTTGATAACGCGGCGGTAGAGTCTTTTGGGATGCAACCCACGGTTTTTGATGTAGGGCCAGCGGAAGAATCTGTTGACATCATAGATGTTGTGTCTGGTCGAGAAATACCGCCAGCCATGAAGACAAAGAAGGAAGTAGCTGGCTATCTCCAGCGGCGAACCCTTGAGCGTCTGGGTGGGCCAAGGGACATCACCAGAGAGGAAGACAGGGAGGCGATAGCAGAAGACCTTGCTAGGGAAGCGGTCTACGAGTACGAGAACGTACAGGAGAGCGCCGTTGAGTGGTACAACGAAACCATCGACAAGACTATTGAAATGCTTGGCGAGCTGTACCCAGAGATAAAAACTGACTCTAGCGCGAGAACGGCATTCCTGCTGTCTCTGGCAATCACCTCGCAGAACATGGCAGTTCCCGATAACTTAGTTTTAGCTGAGAAAGCGTATAAGTTTTACAGGGACAAAGGGCGCTTCAAAGAAGAAGGCAGTGGCGATAAGAAGAAGTCGATGAAGGCTAACTTCGTCAAAGCCAACAAACTGCTGAAGAAAATGTCCATGCCGGAGATAGAGCAGTTCTTAAAGACAGAGTTTGTCGTTAGAGATTTGAACGCGGCAAGCAAAAAGCTACTTGGCAAACAGGCCGACACGGGTGAGCTGGTAGACAATAGGGTATTTGGTTCCGCCATATTTGGCCCGAAAATAGGTCAGGGGTTCTTTACAAACCTTCGCGGAGACTTCCGCCCTGTCACGATGGATATGTGGTTTATGAGAACCATAGGCCGTCTTGCGGGGACATTGACCGGCACATCGCCAGAGAAAATCTCGAATGCATACAAGCGTCTTGCTACCGCGCTTGGCAAGAAAAGAGTTTTTCGGGAGTCAATAGAAAGACAGGCCCGTGAGATCAAGCGTAAGCATGAAAGCGATTACAGCAAGTTTTCCGAAGAGTACAAGTCTGGCAAGCGGGAAAAAACCGAAACAGTTAAAGCGGCAGAGAACCTGATCAAACTGCTTGACGGCACCAATGACGCCCCGACTAGCGGTAGCCAGCGAAACAATTTAAGAGATATTGTATACAGAGCAATAGAAAGGTTTGAGCAACAGACTGGAGAGAGTATTGAGCCAGCGGCATTCCAAGCTCTAATATGGTATCCTGAGCAAGATTTATATAAGTCACTTGGAGTAAAGTTACGCCATGTCAGACAGGATTACGCCACCTCAACTGAGCAACTCCTCAATTCAAGAGGAATCAAGCGGAGCAGAATTGAACGGGCCAAGGATAGGGTTCGGAGCCGCGCAGAGCGAGGATCAGGAGATGTTCGATCAGCAGATGCTGTCGGACAAGGAGATCGACGAGGGACTGGACGAGCTGATAGCGTTGTTCCGCAAGATGAGAACCTCTACGACAGGCCAGCCGCTCGACAGATAGACCCTGCGAAGGTAGAGAAAGCTGTAGAGCAGAACCTTGAGGACATAGACAAGACGCCCGGCCCACCCGTATTCAGCGTCAAAGCCTCCCCAGAAGCACAATACATAGGAAGAAACCCAGAGGCGGCACTTACTCCGCTTCTTGAGGATCAGTATTTCGACACCCCTCCGCTTTCTGAGTCACAGCAGAAGGCAGTAGACGAACTCACCACAGGCCCAGAAAAGTCGCAACCCAACAACGAGATACTCCTAGAGGTTCTTGAGGGTGGGCCAATAGACACCTTCTACAAGAGATTCAGAGCGCGGATGAGGCTTCGCGCAATCAAACTGAGATACGGCGGGATCAATAGACACGCGGTCTTTGAGGCCATTAGCCAAAGGGTGCCTGAGCTTAGAGAGATGGAGGCTGACTCTGGTGCGATACAGGCGCTCATCCTTGCTGACAGGTCTAATGCTATAACCGCCAGCGCCTTCAAAGACGGGAATGTCTACTACAGAGGCGGTGGTTACGGGGTAGAGGACTTTGTTTTTGAGGGGAGAAGATACAAGGGACTGCTAGAGATCATGTCCCTGATCTACAACAAGGACTCCAAGGATTTAAGAAAGCTCGCCCAAGCCTACGCTATGGTTCAGCGGGGAGAGTTTCTTAGTGATCAGGGCAAGGTTGTTCCTGTCACTGAAGAGAATAAACAGCAAATTCTTGCCGCTGTAGAGGCAGTGACAGAGAGAAATGGCTACAACCCTGTAACGAAATGGCACGATGTCTGGACTGCGTACAACAACAAAACCATCGACTTCCTGAAAGATACCGGCGTGTTGAGCGAAGAGACTGCGGATATATGGCGCAAGTCTTCTTATGTCCCGTTCTATAGGGCCGCTCAAGAAGACGATACGGGCCTATCGAAGGCAACTGGCGGCATTTTCGATGACCTTACCAAGATGTCCTACTTCAAGGAGTACAAGGGTAGCGAGAAAGCCGTAGACATTGGTCTGGTTGAGTCGGTGGCAATGAACCTGAGTGCCGCTGTCAACATGGGTATGAAGAATGTTGCCCAGCAAAGAGTGGCCCGTGATTTGCAAAAGCTTGGATTGGCGCGGCAGGTTGTTGCCCCCAGCAAAAACACGATTACGTTCAAGGTCAACGGGCGCCCTGTTCACTTCCAGATAGACGATGGCTTGCTATACGAGTCCTTGCAGACCGTGGACGATGGCGCAACCTTACAGAGGATTGCTTACTACGGCGGCTTGCCAGCTACCGTCCTTAGAGAAATGGTTACGCGAACACCAGATTTTATTCTGGCAAATATGTTCCGCGACACACTGTCAACCTACGTCACCTCCGGCGGCGACTTTACGCCTATCGTTGATACAGTCTTTGGCTTTGCAGAAAGCATGAACAGGCTAGAAAGGCGCGGTGTGGTTGGCGGCTATGACTTCTCCATTGGCGAGCAAAGTATGAAGAAATACTTTGAGACGGAAGCCAAGAGGCGCGGTCAATCCCCTGACGGCAAAACCCTGAATATGTTTAGAAGGTTGTGGGACGGCTTGGGCATGATCACCACCAAGTCGGACGCCGCCACAAGGAATGCAGTATATAACGATGTTCTTGCCAGAACGGGGAATGACGCAGAGGCAACCTATCAGGCCATAGAGATCATCAACTACGCTAGACGCGGCGCTCATCCTGCGGCGCGTTTGCTGGGCGCGTTAATCCCCTTCCTGAACGCAAGATTCCAAGGTATTGATGTTTTTGTCAGAGCTATATCTGGCGACTACACCACGCAGGACAACAAGACCAGAGCGAAAATAATACAACGGTTTACCGCCAGATCGTTTACCGCGATGGCTCTTACAGCGGTTTACTATATGCTGGTCAGCGATGACGATCAGTACAAGCGTCAGTCTGCCGAAACAAAAGACAACAACATAATCGTTCCGACATCTGGTCCGGTGCCAATTCTATTGCCAAGCCCGTTTGAAGTTGGTCTGTTGCTGAAGACTATTCCAGAGGCGATTATCGCCAGAGTGATGGGGGATAGGACTGACAGAGAGGTGAGGGACACAATGGTCAGGGGTGTTGTGTCTACCCTAGAGGTCAATCCCCTCGGTGTGCAGGCGATTGCGCCACTGGCAGAAGCGGCGTTTAACCACAACTTCTTCACCAACAGACCAATCGTACCCTTCTATGTGGACAAGGACATCGTCGGTGGATTTCAGGACAATGTAGGCACCACTGAGTTTGCGAAATTCATAGGCCAGAACCTTCCGGGCAACTTCAGCCCAATGAAGATCGACCATGTTATCAGGGGCTACACTGGCACACTCGGCGGTTATGGCGTTGCCATGATTGATGCAGTGCTGAAGTCTGAGGCGGTGAGGGGAGATTTGGCGGCGATCCCACCAAGCAAGTCTATATTCCAATTCCCTCTTTGGCGCAGATTCTTTGGCACAGAGACAGGCTCTGCCCAGAAGCAAGTCGCCTACGAGATGATCAACGAAGTCAAGTCCGTGGTCAGAACAGCGAATATGCTTAACAAAAAGCAACGGTACGCGGAATACAACAGGTTCATCGAGGCGAGAGCACCATTTTTGGCGGCACAAGACCTCGCTAATGAAATATCAAAAGAGCTGAAGAATATGAGAAATGAAATATCAGCCATTCAAGCGGCTCCAATGTTGGACGAGGACACGAAGAGAGAGCGAATACGGGTAATTGAGGCGCAGATAGAGCGTTATCTTAACTACCAGAACCCAAGGATGAGGTCAGTGATTGACCTGCCTGTTGTCGATAGGGCGTATTAATATGAAGATGGACTGGCTTTACCACGCTACCTGTGAGCGCGTAGTGGACGGCGACTCTATTATTTTGACGATAGACGCCGGATTTGACGTTCTCCTGAGCAAACAATCGGTGCGCCTATATGG
>Ga0209232_1001298_pt1 | contig 13657 bp, 7 predicted proteins | sample ETNvirenome_2_60_FD_184066 | JGI IMG/M metagenome (GOLD analysis project Ga0209232, IMG submission 184066) | Marine viral communities from the Pacific Ocean - ETNP_2_60 (SPAdes) (version 2) | ecosystem: Environmental > Aquatic > Marine > Oceanic | place: Pacific Ocean | collected 2013-06-22
GGCGAGAAAACTATTGCTAAAAGAATCTTAGGATTCTATATTGGTTCTAGTGAACAAGTTAAGTTATGGGAATGCCGTGAATGCCATAGCATTTGGTCAAATAAAACAAAAAAATGAAAGAGGAGGTGGCTTCGGCCACCTCTTCTTATTTTTTTTTCAAAATTTTTTTTCAAAAGTTTTCTAAAAAATCTCGAAAACTTTCTGAATAGGCGAAAGTTATTCGTCGTTTGAATTTAAAATAATAAAGCCTAATGGTTTATCTTCACTGATAAGAAGGCTAGTTATTAAATAACCAACAATAAAACTAAGGATAAATGCGATTAAGTAATTCCTCATTAACATTCCAAAAACCTATTTTATCACAATAAGAGTCATATTTATGTTTCATAGCGGCCATGTAGCCATTATAAGATAATGGGTTATCTCCTATCCAAGAATCAAACCAACCAATATCCCAATGTGAACCTGCTGGAATATTCCAAGTTTCTATATCTTCTTTAATTAAAGTAAATCTACTATCCTTTGCACAGTAAGGCCAAACCATATCTATTACATCTTGTGAATTTTCTATAATGGTAACGGAATTAAAATTATGGTTATCAATTAATTCTTTATTTAGAAAACCTATTCCTAAACCTGCTACTAATATATCCCCCGTAGCATTATCCCAAAGCCATTTATGCGTGTCGTATTCATGTTGAGAATCTTTCATAATAGAATTACCAATGCTTAATTTAACTAATGAACATTCCCCATTATCCACTTCTATTTTCCAATTGCCTTTTTCATCTTCGGGTATATCTATTCCTAACATTTTATCGCCTCAAGATAATGTTATTTCTAATGTGTGATATGCGGTTTCTGTTGCTCCCGCACCATTAACTGCTATTGCTTTATATCTAAAAGTTGCCGTTTGTCCTGCTGATGGGCTAGTTCCCGACCTTGCTCTCCCATCTGCTAAATTAGTTAAATCCAAAACAAAACTTGCCGCAAAATTTAATGCTAATACGCCCGAATTTCCGAGTATTCCCCAATCACTACTAACTCCGGCTGATGGATTGAAACTAGAATTAAAGTTTGCTGGAAAATCTGTTGAATGTGCTAATGAATTTTGTTGAGGAAAATTAGGTGTATGATTCGCTCCAAATCCGCCAAAATTCAACACTCCACTCCAACCCATTGTATTGCTAACAAATTCATATTGAGTAATACTATTTAACCCATTAGGGGCTTGTAAATAAAAACCAATATTAAGGAACATTTGACTAATTTCATTACTACCTGTATATGGGCTTGTTTGTCCTGTGAGCGCAGTATTCATAAAAGAAATTAGTGTGCTTGCAGGTAGAGTATATGCACTTTTTGTTTCTGTTGTTGATAATGCAGAAATAGTGGGTGTGCTTAATGAACTTGCTATTGATACTCCCGTTCCATAAGAACGAGGCATAGGATTAAGAAAACCACCGGACACATCTATGAACTGATTATTTTGCCATATTTCTACAACACAACCTGCACCTGCTCCACCTGTTGCACTATCGGAAAAATAAATTTGATTTAAAGTAATTCCCGCAGGTGGAGAACCACCACCACCCGCATTAGCCTCTTGTTCAGCACAAGAACCCGCAATAGCGTTATACAAAGTAATCAAACTCCTAATGCAATCCAATTATTACTGCCAATAGCAATACAAGTTACCCCATTATAAGTAGCAACTGTAATATCGGAAGCCGCATTGTTAATGTTATTACTATTTCTTCCAACGGTAATATTACCACCTGTTGTATTTAAAATAGTAAAATGCACTCCTGCGGCAGAAGTAGCAGGTAAAGTTACATTTCCTGCACAAATTAAATATCTTCCTGCGTGAGTTGCTTCTGTCAAGGTAGTGCTTGCACTTACAGAAACAGTTGCTAATCTACGACTTGCGAATGTTTCACAACCGAGCGATTGACCACTATCAACTATAACACTCCCTGTAAATGTTCCACCTGCTAATGGCATAGCGGCTATATCCGATAGTGTTTCAGCCGCAGTTCTACCTTCTATTTGTGTTCCATCTACTCTTAAGAAATCATTATCCGCTAAGTTAGCATTAGCCCTCAATATGTTATTATTACCGATGCCAAAAGCCGCACCACTTAACAATGCTAATTCAGTATCAGTTACAGAAGAAACTGCTAGTGCGCTACTAGCATTAGTTGTTAACGCCCTACTAGCAGTAAGGGTTGTGGTTATGTCTCCATTTCCTGCGACTCTTAGTTTCATATTTCCGCCGTTGTCACCTACTTGAAAATAAGTAGACGCACTATTACCATTCAATTCTACATTTAATCTTGCTTTGGAGGAATCTAATATGGTTTCTCCTCCACTATTAGAACTTCCTTTGATGGTTAGAGTGTGTTCAAAATCATCGGAGTCAGCATAACCAACACTAAGACTATTCGCCGCTTTATTTGTTGTTAAAAACTGAACTTGCATGCTCCCGAATCCACCACTTGTAAATGTTAATATGGCAACCGGAGTATCGCCTAATGTCAAAGGCGGGATTTTATTAGCAACATTGGTAGCATTTTTTCTAATTGTTAATGTTTGTCCTTGACATACTAAAAAGAATCTAGCATTTTCTACCGGATTATCGCTTCCAAATTTAAACACAGTATCGTTAAAGGTTAAAGCGGCAACGGTCTTATATTCATTATCTAAAAATATCCCTCCTTGAGCAACACTAACCATTGGGTTACTAGATGCTTGGGTTATGTTAAAACTAGTAGAGTCTCGCCTTATCGCATAGTTTCCTCTAATTCCTGAACTTAGTCCTTTAATTAAACCTGTATGTGGAAAATCCACAGCATCTTCTATTTGCGTATAACTATTATTGTTCGTATCATTCTTGCTATAAAAAAACGGATTAGTTTCTGTTACCATATTATTCCACCTCTAAAAATATAAAAATCTCTACTGTTGTACTAGAAGAAAATGGCCCAATACCGCTAAAGTTTTGTCTAAGTAACATATTACTTGAAGAGTCAAAAACACCAACTTCTCTAATCACTTTGCCGGATATTGAAGAACCAAGTACAGTGACCTTTATTTGCACCACATTTTCATCGGACTTAGTAGCAACTACAGTAGTTGTAGCACCGCTTATTGGTATATCTAAATCTGTTTGAGTAGGATATGTACTATTGCCGCCTAGTCCAACTTTAGCGGTTCCGCTAGTATTTACTAAACTAACCACTTGAGTTGCCAGTAAATCTTGCATTTTATTTGCTATCAAAAGTCTTCCTCCAAAATTTCAGTGATTTCAGTTCCACCTAGCCCTAATGCGTTGGTGTTAGTATTTAGCGTTGTTGTATTCGTATTGAGTGTTGTTACTCCGGCTGTTATTCCAATGGTTCTAACCATTATTCTAATTGGTTTTATGTTAATAAATTTCCTAAAATGAAATTGCGACGCTGAACCATCTATTAGAGTTTCATTAACTCTATTATTAGTTTTTCTATTTGCTACTGCTAGTTCAGCAAACCTGTCTTCTAATCCCTTAATGTAATTACCGAGTTCTAAATCAATAGTTCCTGTTAGAGTTTGTTTTAATTGTAAAACAATAAATTCTTGTCTAGTTATATTTTCTTCCGGTATCTCTACAGTCAAGGTATCTCCTGCTTTAAGTTGTGATAATCCGTTGTGATTAACTGAAAGTTGTAAATTAAAGTTTCTTCCGTTATGTAATCTTAACAATTCATTGGCTCGACTATCTACTTCTTCTTGAGTAGTTAACTCATCTTCAAATACTCTCATAGATTTCTTACCCACTTTGTCTATGCTTGAAATATCTTGCCTAAACGCCCTATGAAATCTACCTAAAACTGTAATGTCATTAAACAAATCAAATTGGCTTTTTGTTTTAGAATAAGAAAAAATATTGTTTTCTTCTGTTTTTGTAGTTAAGAATATTTTAGAATCTGTAATATTATCATCGGACTTTATTGAAAAAGAATCTGCGTTTTCTAATAACTTTTGATTCTTTTTGTTCATTAAAAACTCAATAGCACTAAATAATTCTGTTCCTGAGAAGTTAGGAGTTACAACATGGGGATAAGTATCTGTACTAGATAATGTGAACTCTACATCATTTGTTTCCATTATTTCGTTAATTAAAACATCAGTATCATATCCTATATTTACCGAACTGCCGATTATTGCTCTCTTAGGAGTAAAAGGTAGTTTTTCGGGTATCGTCAATGATATTGTCTCCGAGCAAGAAACGACTCCAAGTAGTTCTGCGTGTTCTTCGACATTAATATAATACTCTATATCGTTTTTCTTTTCAAAACTAACGGATGTAAAGTTTTTATTATCTCCGTCACTAAATGACATTTTAGTTTCTCCTTCTCTTAGAATGTTATCTGCCATGCTGTTTAAGTTTCTAACAACCAAGTTACCATCATTAGACTGATTATCGGGGTCTACTACGACATACATAGATAAAATACCTTCATTGTGTCCTTCGAGAACTTGTGTTCCCTGCCCATCTTTAATAAGATAATGATTAATGTCAGTATAATACTCAGCCGAGTTTGGTTTTCTAGTGTATCGAGAAGATAATCGGTTAATAGCAATCTTGTTAGGACTACTGTCTGTAAAGCAAGTGTGGTTTGGTTGCATGATTCTATAATACCTAAATCGCTGAACATGGTTCATTCTGTGAAGACAACTTGCTTTATCCGATGCTAGAATAGGACTAGGCAAATCTCCACTTACTGTAATGATATGCTGTCTTGATTTACTTGTGGTGTCTATTTCGTGAGATAAAACATAAAGTATGTGATTAGGGTTTAGCCCATCTATACTAAATCTTCTAGCGTGTTCATCTCTAAATACTCCGTGACTACCTGCTCTAAAATCATTGCTAGAGTTGTTTTCCGCATTTAAAGATAAAGGAGTTCCAGTATTGCTCCATATAACACTACCTTCTTCCGATACTAGGTAGCAACCTGTTAAGTCTACATTACTTAACCAACTAGGGTTTAGGGAACCATACATTTTATGACCCACCCCTATTGTCTTCAAATCTGAATCAGTCAAACACAAGACATGAACCTTAGTTCCGCAAGTAGCAAATTTACTTCCCATTATGTTTCTGCTAACAATAATATCTTTAGTTCCACTTGCATCTGCATTTTTATCCATTTTAACAGAATACTCGGCAGTTGAAGTTTGTTTGTTAGTATATTGCCTTATTCTAGTTCCTAATACTGTTTTACTATTACTTAGTTGAGAAATACCACTATTTGTTTCATCATTAACTATGAAAACTTCACACTTTTCATCTGTTAAATCCTGCGTTCCATTATTAAAATCAGTTGCTTCTGCGCTAGTTAATCCATCTGCTTCTATAACAAAAGGTGCGGCTAATGTCGCTTTGGCAATATCAGTTCCTGTAGAACTAAATGTAACATTTTCTAATTCATATCCTACATCTAATTTTATAATAGGTTTCAATCCATAAGTTACACCATCAGCGTCATTATCATAGTCGTTAGCAACGGTCGCCGCTTCAAAGTCACCTTCTGTGCTTAGTGCCGCAAACCCACTATGTACGATTTTTTCCCCATCTTCTCCAAAGGATGCCCTAGCCATATTCATAGCAAATCCAACTCTTGTTTGTGCTATTGTTCCTAATAAACTCATTTTAGAACTGCCACTTATTCTTGTTCCAACCATCCCTACATCCGCTTTCGCTCCCTTTCCACCTGCGATATTAAAACGACTTAAGAAAACAGGCTTAAAATTCTGTAGTATCTGTCCTTGGGATTCTTTTAATTGACCTAATTGGCCTGAATTATCAGCAACTCTAACTGCACCATAATTGGAAAATGCAATATTTTCAACAGAAACATAATTCTTGGCTATTGTCGGAGTAGCCATATAATCCATGAATAAAGGAAACGGTGCGCCTGTGGCATATACACTTCTTTCGGAAGGATTCGGGCTTCTACCAACTTGGAATATATTGGGCCTATAACCAAAATTAACAGGAAGCCATAAATTTATGTCTTTAGTAAAGTCAGTTATACCTTCCGTTGCCGTACTCGGAACACCATTATCATCAACATCCTTGAAACCATCATAGTCTATTCTTTGTCCAGTCATAAAAGTGCCGTGTGCAGTATGAAAGGTTGTGTCTGTTTCGCTAGAATCGTTACCACCATATCCTGCCGAATGGTCATCTCTACCTCCGCCATAGTGGAATTCACTCCCCGACGAAGTAAACGCTCCTCCCGAAGTGACATATGGATTAGTTGTTCCTGCTTCTTCTGCTAATCCCCTCATTACTCCGCTTTTTAGTAAGTGTATTCCTAAATCTAAATCAATAAAATCATTATCTTTACCCATTCCTGTTATTTCAGCATTACCGTAGGGGTGACTACCATCTGCCACTTGAGTTTCTTCTTCTCTTATGAAAAATATAGGATGAGTTCTTTGAGTGCTTGGTGGGCTACCGCTTCTATTGTTTTCTATGTCTTTCGGCAATCGTGTTGATGTCTCATCCAATTTTAATATAGTTCTATATCCCGATTTTAGGTCGCCTATTCCTCGTTTATTAATATCACCAAGAGTTACATGACCTTGTGCGCTAGAAACCGTTTGGACTGTTCCCATATATCTTCCTTCGGAGTCGCAGACTATATCTCCCGCATTAACTACATTATCTACTCTATCATCTAATGCTAATACTATAGCCGTAGAACCGACTGTCGTTACAAATGTCGCATTGCTCGAAGTGCTATATCCACCTGCAAGCGGGTTCATTAATACTCTACGCATGTGATAGTGGGGATATATAGTTTTAGGAATAAGAATGTCACTACTAGGGGGATTTTCGGGGTCGAATTGATTAAAACAAAAATCATAAACCACTTCAGTTAATCTCATTATTCCAAATCTTCTAATTGAAGATAAGTCGGGAGAGTCAATACTAACCGAAGAAATAATACTTGTATGATAGTCTTTATCTAATCTATTGATTGTTCTTGTTTTTCCTAAAACACTATCTTTGATTTCTGAATTTTGTGTTTCTTTTGTGTCTTTTAGAAACATAATATTGTAATTAATAAGTTTCCTATCGCTTCCTTCATATAATAGACTATCTTTTCTTGTAGAAGAATAAGGCATGGTATCTGCATTTGAGAATAAAAACATTCTAGCAACTTTAGGGTCTATATGTTGAAATCTATCTTTAATTAAGAAAGGACTCTTTATTTTACCATCTAAGGTTGTTGAAGTATCATCCATTATACTTTCGGATTCTATTGTAGGGTTTGGAGGATATAAAACCATAGGAGGCGAGCCGCCATGATAATTGTTGTAGCCAACTCCCATATCTAACACTGTTAAATCTGTTCCTGTTCCTTGTCCTGCATGTATTAAAGTGCTTATTTTTTCAAGCGTCGTCATTTCAAAAAATCTATCACCTGTAACTGAAATGGTTCCCCTGCTTTCCGGCATTCTTTTGTAATCAAAGCCGAAACAAGTAGCGGCTATTAATGAACCCGAATTCCCTGTTCCCGATTGTGTTAGTATAAGTTCTGTGGTAGGAGTTTGGAACTCGGAACTAGAATATTTTACAAATGTATTGTCCGGTATATTATTGGCAATAATCATTTGCCCTACTCTTGGCGAAGCAGTAGTCGATACTGCGCTGTCTCCACTATTGAGAGTTTGGCTCAGTGCCGCTTCTATGTAGGTTGAACCACTGAAAGTTTCTATTTGATTTGTACCGATATAATTTAACCCCATTATATCTGTTCCGATAATATTATTTTCTAATATTCCATCTATATAGTAACCCCTGTTAAATTTATAAGCACTAGCATAGTATCTTATCTTACTAAGTTTTTCCGTATAGAATTGAACATTGTCTGTGTCTACTACTTTTGGTATTATTTTGTTGTAGTTTCCTTTTTCTATATTTAGTAATCTGTATAAAGAAGTTCCAAAAACTTCCTGTGAACTTTTATTACTCAAATCTTTATTATCAGTAGTCCCATCTAAGTTGAAGTTTTTAATTAAACTACTAACACAATGTTGGTCGTGGTCTTCTAAATAAGTTAAAGGGTAATTCATTAACAGTGCTTTATTGTAAGTGTTTGTTGTTTTAAGAGAGGGATGCAATAATCCTATCATTTTTGCAGTATGTAAGTGAGAGGCATTTATAAAATTTAATTCATGTGTTAGTTTTGAACTTTCTTTAGTTGCTCTAGTTGCTTTTGGCAGAACAGTGACATCTTCCTTAGCATGACCTTCTAACTTATCTACTTGCATTCCCTGTGCTAAAAAGAAATCCCTATTATTTCTAGTAGAGCCTGTAGCGTTGGCACTCATTGTTACTGAAGTTTTGTTGTTTATTTTTGTGATAGTTGTTCCCGCAGTTATCGAAGTACCGCTTATTTTCATACCAACAAATAACTTTTCAGTATCTTCTACAGTTAATACATTACTTCCAGATATGGATTTAGATTTTAGAGTTTCAAAACCAACTTCTCTATCTAAGTATATTCTAGTAACTTCCACATTAGTTACTCCTCCCCCTACATTTTGGAATCTAGCAAAACTTACTGTTCCTGTGGGTGCTTGGCTTAGACTAATGGAGTTTTCTGTAACTGAAGTAACAATCCTATTTGACCCTACATTAGTCCCAAGTAGGTGCATTCCTGTTGATATGCCATTTGTTTGATTTTTTGTTAATGATGTTAGAGTAGGAGTTGCGGCATTAAAAGGGTATATTCCCTGTTTTACATATTCCGCATTAACTTGAACTACATTTGCTAAAAATTTCCCACTAATAAAAATAGGCTTACCGTGTAAATTCCTATTTCCTCTAATATGCCTTGCCGATGAAACTGCTCTCACTATTCTTTTACCTTCAAAACCACCATCGTCGGAAACGCCCGAACTACCTCCTATTACTGCTTGAGACGATACCTCGATATGTCTTCTTGGCATAGTCATATCGTAAGATATATCACCTATATCTTTACTAGAATAAACAGTATCATTTGTGTTAGCATAGTTAATATCTACTCTTCCTAAAGTCAAAGGAACATATGGTGCTATTATTAGATTAGTTGCATTAGAGCCATCGCTTTCTGCACTAATTATTTCAAAATCCATTAGAGTATTAACGACATCAAAATCAGTATTTTCTAAAGTGCTTTGAAAGTGAGAGTCACTCTTCATTTTTTTAGCATTGTCGATGTTATACCCTAGAGCATTATTATCAGCATTATGGCTAGTTCCGATTAGACTACTTCCTTCCACTCCCGTAGAACTAATTTCGGTTCCCGATTTGAAAACAAGTCCTTTGTTAGAAGCACCGTCTAGGTTAGTTAAGGAATCAATATAAGAATTAGAAGCCAACGCTTTGTTGAATACATAATTTTTATTTGCTTCTTTAAATGCGGCTAACGCAGTAGAGCCTTGTCCAGTATGCGCTCTTGAAAAATCCACTAATGTAAAAGTAGTTCCTGTTGCTCCTGTAGCGATTTCCCCAACATAGGCGGTCATGCCGCTTTTATATCTAATGTGGATTTTATCTCCTGCGGATAATGTAATAGAACCCGAAGTTGTAATTCCATTAGACCCAAAAGAACAACCCACTGTTACTCCTAAACTTGTTAATTTATTATAAGGACTATTAGAAGAATAAATCATGTCTTCCGAGAATAAAGCATCTTTAGTTATCAAAGGCGATATTAGTTTTCTAACATTACTTCTTCCAACTACTGTTGTTTTTGTTAGGCCGGCATCTTTGAATTCTTCCATTTTTTCTATTACACCATCAACTTTTTCTAAACAAATAGAATACAATCCGTTCATATAATCTAATTGTGTAACACCGCTATGATACAAAGCCATAGATTGTGTAGAGGTATAATAGCCGCTATCAAATAAATCTAAAGTAATTAAATTCTTTTCTGTATCTACCGATGTAGCAGTTGCATAACTAAAAGCAAAATCAGAAGAAAACATCTTAACAAATATTTCTCCTTCTCTAGTATTTATTGTTTTAAAATCTGTTAGTAAAGTTTTATCTTTTTTATTGAACGCTCGTCTTTCTAATATTGCTCCTGCTTCTAAAGCATAACTACTTGTAGCAAATATTGATTCTGTTTCTAACCTATTTTTAGTTAAGAAAGTAATCGTTTGTGTTTTTGTAGAATTATTAAAAGTTCCAAAACTAGACACGATAAAAATTCTACTTCCGACTCTAACCTCATCACCTGCATTTAAAAAACTCTCTAGGTCAAATTCTGTATTAATGGTATAAGTTTGCCCCGAAGCACTTGCCGCTACGCTCGCATTAAAACTTTTAAATTCGTTAAAATCCCCTTTGAAGACTTCGTGCCTTATTCTAAGTTTATCTCCTTCTTTTATTTTTTTAGGCATTATCCTATAAGGGTCTGCTATAGTTATTTCCGCTATAGTTCCTTTTTTTCCGAAAGACTCAAGTATTTGACAATCAATAACATTATATGTTAAGTTTGTTCTATCCTTTGAATCGTTGTAATGAACATATCTAGTTGGGCCTGTTAATAGTACATTATTTACAGGAGAACCACCGCCAACACACAATACAGAATCATCAGCATCTCTCCTAGAATTTACGGCATAGTCTTGTAGAACGGTACTAGTATGAACTGGTTGGCTGTTAAAAACAGGAAATGTTGTTAAATTGTCCTCATTTATAGATACTGCCATAGAAGCATTTTGTTGATTATCTAACTCAACTAATTTATCTATTATTTTTGCTTTTAGAGAATATTTACTACTGTCTACTATATCCCTGCCAAAGTCTTGAACGGTAGTAAATTTACTAACATGAGTTAAAGTTGCAGTAGTGTTAGATGAAAAATCTTCTTCTACTGCCTTAATGCTATATAGTTTTCCAAAATCTAAGGCATCCTTTTCGGAAGAATAATCTTCAAAGAAATAAAATAAAGGTTTTGCACAATGCATGTCTTGGGCTATATTATTGATACCTGCACCTATACAAACAGGGTGATTACTAGCAGGTATAGGTAAACTATACAAAGAAAACTTAGTTCCTTCTTGTATTTGTTCTCCTAAAGGATATTCTATTTCAAATGAATCTCCTTCCACATCATCGGTGAGTTTTTCCGTTACTCTAGTAAAATGGTGTGAATTAAAATCATCGGAGTGTAACATAATAAATAAATAATGAGTATCTAAATTAACGGTATTTATTCTTATTCCTGTGTCAGTAGAGTCTTCATAGCATTTTATCTTGAAACCTTCTGTTGTCTGTAGAGTTTGATTCTGTATTCCTAAAATAACTGTTTGACTACTAGCGGTTGCTGTTGGTTTTGTGTTTATTGTGAAAGAAGTTTCGCTTAGTATATTCTCTACTATTGTGTTGTCTAATAAATTAGCGTTGCTTACACTTTGCCCTATTGAAAGACTATCTGTATTTCCACTTGATAAAGTAATTAACTCATCATTTTTTGTTATTGAACAGTTGGCTAGAGTGCTTCTTCCCAAAGGTGTTAATACTAGAGTTCCTGCATCATCGGGGGTGACAGCGATGAAATTTCTTTTATGTTGTGATAGAGTATTTGTAGCATATAATAGTGGGTTATTCGGAACTTGGTCTGCGGTTTCTGTAAATGTAATAGTCTGCGTAGCGGGACTAAAAGTATCTATGCCAGTTGTTTCTAAAAATATTTGAGATACTGGATTAATGCCGTTTATTATTGAAGTAAAACTGCCTCTAGGAATAAAATCTCCTTCTACTATTTGTCCCAATCTAAGTCTAGTAGTAGAACCTGCGGCAACATCTAATCTAGTAGAACTTCCTCTAGTGCAGTTTATAGCAAAAGACGAGTTCTTCTTTGCTATTATTCTCACAAATCTCCCTCCTCGAATTTAAAATACATTAATGCACTATCTGAGTTAGGAAGAAGAGTGTTTGTAGAAAAAGTCTTTCTAATCACCGAAGTCATACAAATTTCATGGAGTTCTCCCATAAACTGTTTGTTAAGCCCCGCACTATTAGCACCTGTTCCTTGGTTATTAGAAGCACCAATAAATAAGTCTTCGGAAGCCATAGAAAATACAGCACTACCGGAAGAAAATTCTTGTTCTTTGACTAATAAACCGTTAAAATATATTTTACCCACACAATTTTTTCTTTGAGTTAAACTAAAAGCAATATGAAATTGATTATTAATATATGCGGGTTCTTTAAATGCAGGAATAAATATCTTCACTCCCGAAGATAAAGCCACTGACGGCGCACTATCTAAAACAAAACTAACTCCTGTATTTATTCCACCTGTCGCTATAGTTCCTAGTGAAGTAAAATTAAAACCATCCCTTGTGAAAACTTCTTGAAACTGATGGAACATATCTGTATCATCTATATTGATTGTAGTTCCACTACTTGTGGCATCTGTAGTTCCTGCGTGTATGTATTTTATTCTGCCACTTTCGTCAAACCCTTCGTCGGTTGGATAATTACCCGAACCTGCATAATACCCAACTCCTTCTGTTGCTGTTATGACAGGGCTATCAGTTATCATTGTATAATCAACTCCTCCTAGTTTAACACCCACTTTTATTTTATATTCAGCAGGTTGGTTTTCATTGTGAGTTGTAGAATTAACTAATGAAATATAATAATTAGTGCTAGAAAAAATTCTCATTTCATGGGTAAATCTGTTTACCAAACTCGCCGCCGCCAATGGTAGATATTTTTCGCTTTGAGAAACCCCTCCTACTCCTGCGTTTTGTGAAAAAGGAACACTTGGCATAACTTTCTTTGTTTGTTTAGGAGTATATCTACCTTGAACAGAATATTCTCCGACACCGTTTATATCATAAGGAGTAATAATAGATTCAAAAGTAAATGAGCCAGTATGTTCCCATATACCATAATTCAAATCCGGTACATTGTCGCTATAATCTATCTTAACATGAGCATTACACATAACAGGAAACACTAAACCTTTCTGTTTTCCTAGTAAAATATCATACATATTATCACCTATGGAGCAATCAAAGCAGTTTGGAACTCTAAAGAGAAACTTAATTCAAAAGTTTCTGCACTAATATCACAACTAAAAGTTCTAATGAAGCCCGTTAGCCCTGTATCTGTTTCAGTATCGGGGAAAGAAGATATTTTAGCAGAAACTCCTAAATTATCTAAAGCGTTATTGCTTCCTCTTGAAGCAAAATTAAACGGGACTAATGTTCCCTCTTCCCTATCATTTCCCTCTACAATGGTAGATGAACTTTTTAAACCAGTTCTTTGATTGTAATTAGAATCAACAAAAGAAGGTATCAAAACAACCAATTCATTGAATGATTGGTTCTTAGCGAATCCTGTTGAATCAACACCGGAAGCAATCATTTGTGCAATTTCATGTGCAGTAAAATAACTAGTGTTAGGTTCTCCACCATCGGTATGAGTTTTACTAACCATTTGGTCTAATATTACTCCTTGAAGCGATATTGTTTTTTGAGCCATTCCTATATCTAATGCCGCAGTTATTGACTCACCAGTAGCAACACCGGACAAAGGAACTTCAAAAGCAGGTATAGTTTTACTAACACTTATGCTAACTTGTGTCGT
>Ga0209232_1001299_pt1 | contig 13648 bp, 18 predicted proteins | sample ETNvirenome_2_60_FD_184066 | JGI IMG/M metagenome (GOLD analysis project Ga0209232, IMG submission 184066) | Marine viral communities from the Pacific Ocean - ETNP_2_60 (SPAdes) (version 2) | ecosystem: Environmental > Aquatic > Marine > Oceanic | place: Pacific Ocean | collected 2013-06-22
AGCAGATAGTTCTGCAATGCCGCTGTCCTGAACGATGTGTCCAGTTTCTGTAGCAGTATCAGGAATTACAACTCGCAAAGCAGGACTGACATTTGTGATATTAATGTCCGCTCCATTTCCGCTGGAGTGAGCGTCCTTGGCATCAAGAGTCAGTGTGCCGCCGACATCAGGCCCAGTAATGTTGACTTCACGCAGTTCTCCAGCAACCTTGGTTGTGTTGAGGTTGCGAGTGATGTTGACGATTGGGTAGTCGCCGTCAAAACTGTAGTACGTTCCCGACCCCCCCAAGTTGAGCGAATCCTCGCCATCGCCATCGTCAACTTGAATCCTGAGCGCAGCAGTGTTAGTGCCAATGTTGCCGCTGAATCCGCGTGTCACTGAGAATTGCCGCAACACAATTGCGCTTTGGTCAAGGCCATACAGAACATCAAACGATCCACCCGAAAAAGTAACCAAGTCATCGTTGGCAGGCTTGGTGCTACCGCTCCAGTTTGCAGCAGTGTTGAAGTCATTAGGCCCAGCGCTGGCGGTGACTGCTGTGTTGCTTACGCTGGCTGACCCAGTCGTGCCAGTAATGCTCATGCTGAATGGGCGTCCAGCAATGCTGGCTGTCATGGTGACTACAGCCCCATCTACTGAGTATGTCAGTTTCTGGAACTCACTTTGGCTGCTTGCCGCAAGTGCGTTTCGGTAGACAGTGGCTTGGTCTGCAAGCGTGCTGTTGGTCATAGTAGTGACCACGCTTTGCGTTGACCCGTCTTCTGCCGTCAGGGTTGTGGTGATGGTGCTGCCCGAAGCAGCGCCCGTAATTTCTGTGGTGCGGACTTGCGCAACTGCCGTAGCCCCACCGTTCCATCGTCTGTAGTTTGGCATTACTGAAGGTACACCGAAATGCGGCCAGATGGATCAGCACTTCCATCGCCTGTGGTTGTAGCAAATCTGAGGCTATGCACCCCAGTAACATCAATACTGAATACACCCTGCGTGCTGTTGCTTAAGGTGGTTGAAGAGTTCACAAAGTTTTCGCCATCAGCAGAAAACTGCAAAGTGGCTACCGCGCTGCCCAGAGCGTAACTCTGATCTGGGTCAGGGAAAAGGACAGCGCCAGCCTTGCTGTAGGACGTAACAAGTTGCGGCTTTGTGACCGCTTCGTCGTTAGCAAGATTTAGGCGCAAACTGGACTTGAGTCCCATTCTTGTTTATCCTGTCTTTCTTATCTTGTAAGACTGGCGCACCGCGCCTCTCTATTTATCTTCGGAATTAGCCCACGCTAAACAGGTTCAACCGTACGTCACGGGTTCCTATTTCCGCAGGTATGTTTAACTGGCCCGAGGTGCGTGGTGGGAAATACTGGACCCCTTTTTTAGGTGCCGAGCCAGAGTTGCTCACGGAGAATACGACATAACTGCCGGTAGGGCAGGCTGGGGATTCTGCCTCAGTCTTCAAAGTTTTGGTTGATAGCAATTTGCAGGAATCCACCTCTAACTGCCTGACGGTTCTTTTGAAGGTAAGTGATGGCTCTTCTGTCGGAGAAAAACCAATAAAGATTTCATCAGGAGGCCAGAGCGGATTGTTGCCCCCCTCTTCACTAAACGCTTCGATAGGTATGTATGTTGCTGGGCCAAACCTTTCGCACTCGTTGAAGTCGCCCTCCATAAAATTGCGAACGCCATCGGTGTGAGGAATACCACGTACACGCTCCCCGGAAACAAAAACAACATTGAAGTTTCCAAACAAGCCTGTTGGCAACCAATAATCTTCACCCGGCTCATAGCCGCCTAAAGGCAAAGGTGGAAACGGATTCATTGAATCAAGGTCAAGTTGGTATCCCAATGCAACAGAACCCAAAGTGCTTCCTATTCCTGCTCTATCGAAGGGCTTTCTAAACTCAGGAAAAGGAGTTTCAGACTCTGATGCAACAACTAATACGTCTGCCCCGATGTCGTTTTGCCCAATTTGATATTGCACCAAATTAAATGCTTTGTCTGGGTTCCCTAGCGTTGCAGACACCCTATCCGGCGTGGCGTTAAAAATAGACGCAGCGCCTCCATAACGAAAAGGGCTTAGGGGATTGTGCATCTCATGGATAAAACTGTTGACCATGTGAAATCTAGTGATGTAAGTGTTGTCTCCAGAGGTGCGCTGGAGAGTCAAACTGTTTTCTTCTGTCGGCTGTGCCACTTCCCCAGTATTGTTGGCGCTTACTCTGTGGTCAGGCATGACCAATAGTTCTGCGCCGTCTGCTGGAAAGCCGTCCGAGATTGTGTTAAATGCAGGGAAAACTCTTACGGTTCGCACATCCGAGTACGGCTCTAGGGGCTTTTCGGATTCGCTACCAAGCAACCTTACACACTGCCACATTTGCCCAGCAAATACCCATTTAAAAGTTTCCGGGTCTATTTCAAATTCGCCCACCATGAGTTCTATATCTTCAGGCGCAAAGACGACATACCAAAGACTAGGCTTTGGAACAAAGCAGTTTTCAAACCCCTCCTTGCAGACCAGTGGTTCGCACTCGTAGTATTGGTTTTCGTCGGGTATGGGGGGGTTGCCCTTCGTGCAGCAACATAAGCCAGCGACAATCCCTGCGCCCATTACACCAATTCCGTTTTGCAAGACACAGTCAAGTCTGGTTTGATATACGTGAGGCCGTACACTGGCCCTAGTTGCTCAATAGGGTTTTGATACCACGCAACCCCTGCTGTGCCGGGAATGATGCTTCCTCGGAAAAAGTAAACAAGCCCGCCGCTTTCTCGCAACCCAACAGGACTTACAAACCCTTCGGGAAATTCTGCTGCCACGCCGTGGTGTATAAAGCCATCGGGCGGCTGTGCGTAACGATTAAGAACATTCGGAACATTAAAGATACGTGGCTCGTCGTTTTCATCAATACTAGAGGTAAGCCAATCGGGCAAGCCATCAAGGCCAGCAGGCAAATAGTTATCCAGCGCAAACTCATCGGAAAAAGAAAAACTAACACTGCTGGCACTGCCGCCGACAATCTTTGCGGGCAGCACCACAATGCCACCTACCGACGATGCAAGACCTACAAGTCGATCATCAAGTCGTGAGAGAGTGGAGAAGTTGGTTTCTTGCTGCGACGCAGCCTTGTCAACTTTGCGCTCCAGCGCCTCGATGTACTTCGCAAAGTCTGGGGTGAGCGGGTTGGGTATTGGCATCACACATCCCAATTAGTTTGTTGGTATTGGTCAACGACTAACAAGTCCCTAGTTGATCTTCCGCCTGAGTCTTCAAGGCTAGAGAAGCGGTGGACCGGAAACTTCGCTGGATCATACAAAAACTGAAAAGAAACGTCGAACAAAAGTTGTTCGGAGGGTACGTCACCAGTAGGGTCAAACAGAACAACACTCGAAGCATTGCTTGTCACGCCCTCTAATAGCAACGTCCCTGCGCCACAACTCAAGCCTGCAACCTGTATTGCATTTGTGCTGGTGGTGCGCAAGTTGCTTGCGTAGGTTGTCACTGGGTTCACACCGTAGAAGAGTTTGCGAAGGCTAATTCTGACTGCCGTTCGTTCGTGGGTGTCGGTGCGCAATTGGTCAATTGATTCGGCGGGTATGCCAATGATGCTTGTTGAATAGCCATACTGTGCATCATCACCGTCAGGGTCAGCCTCTGGATCAATCAAAAATCGTGCGGAACTAATGAGTTGACCCATAGGCAAGCCGCGCTCATAGAATTGCTCATCGTCTTTTTCAGGCGAAGCAAACACAGTGACTGGAATTGTGACCGCAGTAAAGTCGGCAATAGTTGCTGGCGCACCAATTTGCGCCCTGCCGCCATAGTCAATGGTAAGACTGACTAGGTTGCGGGCCAGTTGCCTGACATTGATCCGCTGGAGTGGCAGGGCTGTATGGCCCGGCGAAAAGTACCTAGATCCGTCCTCTTCAAAGTAGCGGTTGGTAGCCCACCGCAACAATGCCGGGCCGTCGCGTTCATCAGTCACCAAAATCTCTTTGGGTATGACAACCATGGCCTCGACCCGCATGCTGTCCGACTGACCATCAGCCGAATACTGCGCTTGCGTACCCTTGTAGATTTTGTCTCGGATCGAGATGCTGCCTTCAGTAATACTCACCGGCGCAACTCCTCGGCTATCCGCCTTGGCAACTCTTCGATTGCCCGCAACAGGTCAGTCATCGTTTGATCTTGAGGCTGGCCCCCCGCAGTCTTAAATAGTTCTGGCGCGTTTTCTTGGGTAAGAACATTGCTACCAGTACGCTCAGCAGCGGCCTGCGCTTGCTTTTCAAGCGACGGTACATCGGCCTCAACATCCTTGAGCGCTTCCATTTGCGCTCTGACATCGGGGTCTGAAAACGGGTTAGCATCACTGGGCTGCATCGGCGGTAAACGAACTGGCGTTCTTAGCCATGGTTTGTCCAGAAAGCGCAACACCTACGACCGGCGACTTGCCATCAAACTGGATTTGGATTTGCTGGATGATAACTGGCAAATCGTTGAATTTGTGAACGTTGTCCGCTGCAAAGTCAAAACTAAGTTTGACAAGGAAGCGGTTGTCATCAGCCCCACTGTCGTCCAACTGGTTTACAAGATTTTGGATGCCAACAGCCTTAGATGCAAGCATCACCCCAGACAAACTGAACTGACCATAAACCTTGTCACCGTGATCGTAGGATACACGGATGTCGCCGCTGCCCGTCGTTTCAACTACAGGTACGCTGAACTGAAAGTTTGCGCTAGTGGTTTTGATGAAGAACTTGGGCGAGCCAGATTCTCCAGCATTAGACGTAATTAGAGCGCCGGTAATACTGCTCGCTGTTAGAGCAGAACCGGGACGGGCAACGGCAACAGACATGGGCTACTCCAATTAGTTAGTCAAGCCGGTCCAAGAACGCGATGCGGTTCCGGGGGTGTGGTTGACGTAGAGGACTTGTGCGGCAGCACCCGGATCAACTCTGAGATACAAGTATGCATCCTCAGTGTTGGTCGCGTGTGGTGCGCCAGAGCCGACGATAAGAACTGGGGCTTTGAGTTCCCCTTCAGTGCCAGCCGCATCAATCGACTGGCGCAACATTTCAACGATGCGATGTGCAGACATTAGTATTGTGTCCCTTGAACAGTGACCCGGTTATCAGGCCGGAATCTACCTTGGCGGGCATCTATAAATCGTTCTTGAGCAGGGTCGCCCGAATACCCCAAGTTGTCAGAACGGGTTGCGTTACGATCCAACTCGACGCTTGCACGAAGCCGGTCCATGTAGTTTTGCTTGTAGCCGTGCGGCGAGTTAGGAATAAAGTATTGCTCAGCGATAGCCAAGCAAGAAGCGAGAATAGTCTCAGCATGAAGATCTCCGCCTAGCGGAACCTGCGACGACGTTAGCGCGGCTGGCTCGTTGATTTGGTCGTACACCAAGCGGTAGACTTTGTCTGGTACTGGGTAGAACCGAATGCGGTACGACGTACCTGCCGTGCCTGTTGCGCCAGTCTGGAAGATCGACGCAGCACGTGGCTTGTCATCGCGGTCCTCAAGATGCTGGAACATGTTGCGCACAGTCTTGTCCGAAGAAATTGGAATCTCAAGATCATGGATGTTGGGATCGTCGCCGTAAAATGTGTCGTACCCAAGCGGCCCATCTATACCTGCAAACGAAGCAGGCAAAGCGTATGTCCCGTTGTAGTGGACGCTAAAGGACAGACCTGACTCGGAGTATCCGGGGGCGGCAGCAAGGGTTATTGTGCTTGCGCTATTGTTTACACCAGTAACAAGGTGCTTTTCTACAGCGCCGCTAGTGCGGGTGATGCTCACATGAGATATTGATGCGGCATCTTCGGTGCTAAGATTAATGCTCACTGAGGTGAGCGCTGACCCAAACACTGTTGCAGTTCCTGACTCAGTTGACACAATTGTATCCAAAGTTTCAACAGTCTTAAGAAAGGTCCAGCGGTGCATAACCCGCTCACCTGCCAGAGGCATTGGCGCATAGAACTGCCGCAAGCCACGGTTGATGATGGCTGCAACGTCAGCATCAGCATACGTGCCAAGCGTGCGCTCGACTTCCGTCTTGATCTGGGTGTAGGTTAGTCCAAGGCTCATGGTGCTACATAGATAGTGACGGTCACGTTGCCGCTGCCATCGACTGCGCCACTCATAGTGACAACGATGTCACCGCCATCAAGGGCTGTGCCGCCAAGTTCCGTCTGTTCGTATTGTGCGCTGCCACCGTCAGCAATAGCAGCCGTAGTTGCATTGCCAATGATGTTCAACTTGCCGCCAGTGGTAATCGAGGAGATTGACCGTGGCGTGCCACTGCTGCAAGTGCTTGCTGCATACACAGCAATGACTGCACCTGCATGGTGATCGGTAAGGGTCGCCGAGGTTGATCCACCCGGAACCACAATGTCGAATGAATATACTTCTGAACTCATCGTCTTTTAATCCTAAAAATGCCACCCTCAGTGTCAATGTTGCCAAACAGGGTGGTTACAGATGCGACCGTTCCAGCATTCCGAACAACGATGCTGTGGTCGGCAGTATCGTCATCCCATTTAAAGTTTTGGTTTTTACTGCCAGATGTTCGCGTCCAGCCAGAACCATTGAGAATGAAAGTCGTGCCGTTGAGCGACTCTACTTCCATGTAGTGTGTGGCATTCAACGCTTCTTTTATGGCGGTGACAGCGGTCGAGCGATCACCAGTAGTGCCGCCGGAAAGGGTAAATGTCAAAACATTGCCGCTGGTATTAACATTTGTAGCACCCGGGCCGGTAATACTTGAAACGCCACCTTGGTCATTTGCAAACTTTGCCCAGTTGATACTGGATGCTACAGCCAGAGAACTGCCTGAAGCCGTGCCGGAAACCATCGAACACTCTATTCCTGAGTATCCGCAGGGTAAAGTTGTAGCGACTGCTACCATCAGCGAACCTTGCTTATAACCCAGTCATAGAGCGGGCGACCAGTCACTCCGCCGAGGACGTAGAAGAAGAAGAAGGCTCCGGTGCTGGCGAAGAACGAGTCGATCCACGAGGAAATAGAATCCATTTGTGTTTCCATAACTTCCAGCCAGACATCAGAACCGTCACTGTCGCCACCACGCCGCTGGCTATCGCCGTGGGGAGCAGGATGTAGTCCGCGTAGCGCTCTACGATGAACGCCAGCAGAATCAGACCTACACCTGTAATCATCGGAAGTCCGCCGCGAATTGGCAAACCGATGAATCTTGTCACAGTCATCAAAACCAGACCGCCCAAGATAGAAATCCCCCCGACCCAAACGAGTGGGTCGAGGGGAGTTTGTAAAGGGGGAGGCGTTAAAACCTCCGGGGCTTTCACCAGATCAGCCAACGGACTTGTCTGACACGCCGCGAGACTCAAGAGCAGCAATGCGGATTTCATGCTCCACACTGTGCTTTGCAAGTTTTTCAACCGTCGTATCAAGGCGCTCAATGCTCCTAGTTAGGGTTGCCATACTCGCAGAAAGTCGCGCAAACGCCCAGACCACCCCGCCAACCACGACAACAATGTTGCCGACTGCCAGCAGGATCTGGAGGTCCATTAGAGAGCCGTTGACGAACGCGAACAGGTTACAAGCACATAGTCAAGCAAGAACTTGCCTTGAGTCGAGCCGTCTGCTTGACACACAAATGTTGGCTTCAATCGCAGCGAGGTTGGCAAGGTAGAAATCTTTGATCCAACCTTTTCGCCGTTGACGAAAGCCTGCATTTCACCGTTGCGGATGACCAGCCCAAGTCGGACGTAGTCATCAACACCGACACCAGCGTTGGCGGCAGTGTTCACTTTCACGGCATCGGCAGAACCGGATGCAGTGGTAGAGACAGCAGGTGAACCAACCACAGACATAAAGCCAGCGGTAGGTTGTGCCAAGTCATCAGTTGCGTTATCAGCCGAGCAGGACGTAAATCCAACCAAACCAATGTCACTCAACTTGCTTGATGCAATCACAGTGTTGTCTTCTTCGGCAAGGCCGACGAACATTTCATCTGTGAACAAGGTAGTTCCGGCAGTTGTTGCGAAGCGAACCCGTGCCTCAAAGAAGAGGTCGGATGCTTCGTCAAGAACGATGCCAGTGTCCATTTGCATTTGGACACCTTGAGCAGCAGTGTCTGCACCAGCGTCAAACAACAGGCAACCACCGTGCGACGAAGTGGTAGTGTCGATGGTGACAGTACCGGAAGTCGCGTTGGTGATATCGACTGACTCAGCGTCAGCAATGTTGTATGCGCCTACGAAGTCCTCAAAGACTTGAAACTGTCGTTGAGGTGTAGTAATTGGGAACTGAAAGCCCCCAGCCATTCCAGAATCGTATCGAACTGTCATTCTAGTTACCTCACTTATTCAAGACAAACAGACGACGACGGTCGGTGCAGAGATAGTTCAGCGTGCAGTCAACGAACACTTGCGAGGTAGTGTGTTGGCCGGGAACGGTGTTCGGGCCTTCTTCACGCAGGTATTCGCCAGACAAGAACACTGGCTTCAACACACCCCAGTTGATTCCGTAGACGGGATCACTGGTGTCGGAGTCGAGTTTGGGGACATACTGGACGGGGTTTTGACGGAAAGTGAGAACGCCGTCCTTGGAAGCAATATCGTTTCCGAGGTTGTCGTTCTGGGCTTCCAGCACTTCTTCCAATCGGCCAATCACATCGTAGTTGGTGTAGTAGCCGTAGTTGTTGCCAGTGTTGTAGGAAGCGTGTGGGACAGGAGACTTGAAGTTGGTAAAGACCGCAGCCTTACGCCACTTGCGGACGAGGTCGGTCTTGTTGATGGCGGCGTACTGCGCGTTGTAGTTGCGCCAGCCAGAGAACTTCGCGTCGGATGAATCAATACCAGCGGTATCAGAGAAGCCGGATGGGTTCTGACCGTTGAATCCTTCGCCCGATGAAGCCTTGACAATCCAGTGTGGAATGCCGAATGGCAACAAGGAGTCAGAAGAAGAACTAGCGGTAGACCACAAGTTGGTTTCCATGAGTTCCGCCATGGCAATCATTGCATCAGCGCGACGAATCTTGACGAGTTCCACGATCCGAGCAGGGTCGGAGTTCATTTGGATTTCGCGTCGCTCGAAAGCGTAGTTGGTCGTGCAGTGACGCCACGGAATGTTTGCCGTGGTCATTACGTCAGCAATGTTGACATTGTCGGATTCATACAGTCCGACGTTCTTAGCAGCGTCGGAGTGGGCATGCATGACGTTCCATTGGATGCCATTGCCCGATTGGTACTGAACCTTGTACTTCTGAAGAATGTTTGGGAGCGCAACATAGTCCGTAAGGGTAGATGCGATTTCCGTGAACTTCAGACGGCCCAGATCTTTGAGTGTGATCGTAATAAGATCACTAATATCAGCGGCTTGTAGTGCCATGAGAACACCTCATTTTAAAACTGATCGTCTTCGATGCCGCCCAGAAGACCAGACTGCTCCATATACGCTCGAACACTTTGCTTGGCCGCAGCCTCGGGGCTTAGTGATCTTCCGCGCCTTTGAGTAGGCATGGCCGTAAATCCTTCACGGCGAGAGTTAATATCGGCCCGCAGGCCGTTTTCACGGATGGATGACATCTCCTGTCCGAATGCCGTTTGCAACGCCATTTGCATCAGCGCCCCATCATCGGGAATTTCCCGATCAGTTGCCTGATAGCCAGCGGCAATCGTGTTCATCTCTTCGAGGAGCATCACCCTGTTTTCAAGATATGTCGAATCATCTGGCAGATCGCTGGTCGGGGCATCCCCAAACAACGACCTAACAGAAGACTCATTAGTAATCATCTGATCGAACGAAGACTCAACTTCATCCATTTTTGAAGATTCTGAGAAACTGTTGAAGTTTTCAAACGCTTCTTTGTATGCGCCGAGTTTCTCGTTGATCTGCTCTGCGAACCCCTGAAGCGCAGACTTGACTTCTTCTGGCAGAGAGTCGTCCAACTCAATACCAAGTTCTTCCAGAGCCTCAAGTTCAGGGCTGGCTTCTGGCTCTTCTTTCTCTCCGCCACGACTAAGGACTTTGATTGCGCCTTGGATAGCCTCAAGGCTGCCAAGTTCTTCGAGATCCTCGTCGGTCAAGCCAAGTTCAACTGCTGCTTCAGCAAGGGCTTCGAGTTCTTCGTCCTCATCAACCTCCTCAAAGTCTTCGCCGTCTTCGGATTGCAGCGCCTGCTCCCCACTTTGCGCTTTATCTTGGAGATATTCAGCCATGCGCTCTTCGCCCATGTTGCCGGGATCTTCAAAGTCAAGTTGTTCTGCCGCCTGCTCTTCTGGAGTTTGCGGCTCTTCTTGCTCTACATTTTCTGGTTCAAAGTCTTCTGACATTTACCTCACCAAGTTTTGCAGGCCCAATACCTTGCTTTGGTTTTAGGGCCGGGGTTTGCACAATTATGTCGGGCGCGGAAGTTTTTGCGCCTGCCGGGGATGTTCTTTTTGATCTTCATGTTTGGGTCGCCAAACCGAACAATCTTTGTCTTGCCGCCATCTTTAACGTACACCTTAAACTTTTTGCGCTCGCCGGGGGTACGCATGATCTTACCGATGGGGGGATTCTTTGGTTTCTTTTCAGCCATCACTGTACCCGCCGCTTCGATCATGCAGGCCAAATACTTTGAGGTGTTGCGCCCGATGCTGTCGGCTGGTGAATACTGCTCGACCATCTTTGGTGTAGTTGGTATGCACACCCTGCTTGGCTGCAAACGCTTGCATCTCTTCTACTTGTGACGGGTGGCAGCCTGCACCGTCAGAAATAATGGGGTTGCGCCACAGGTCATTGACTGAAGAGTGTCCACCCATTTCGATATCCACCCTGCGTTTGAGGGTGACACCGTCTGCCACTGGGTTCTTGTCAAACTCTTCCATCTCGCTGATGGTCATGATTCGCTCAATAATTTTGCCGTCTGGCTTTTCGTAGCAATATGTTGGCATTACTCAGGTGTCCTTAAGATTGAAGCGGCTTCGCTGTCCTGAACCCCTCGCCCTGTAAGGAGCAAGCGGCTCATCATTTCATCTTGACCTTGCCGGGTCGCGCCCGGCTTGTTGATGCGGACTGACTCTGTCCGCTTGACCGCTGGCTTATTACTGGCCTCAACGGCTTTGTCCTCAGTAGTTTGGATAGATCCGCCTTGCGAATCCACCACCAACTCGGTGAGTTCTGGGATCTGCGTGTATTCGCCAAGCAAGTCCATGAGCCTGCGGGTGTCGATGGACAAGCCTTGCTGCTGCATCATGCCTGCGAGCGGCGTCACAAACTGTCCCATGACCTGTGTCAATGCTTGCAGGCGCATGCCCGGTGTCGTTTGCTGCATGGAGTGCGGCTGGATTTGGAGGTTGAAGTCAATAAACTCCCCCTCTGCTTTGCGCCCTTCGTACACAAACGGAACTTTGATTTTGCCCGATGGTCCGACAGACTTCTCCAACTCCAACTTGACAAACCTGTCATCAAACAGATGCTCGCCTATGGCGCTGCAAACGCTACGGGTGAAGTCAATTGTTGCGTCTTGCATGTCTGCCATGCGCTGTGACGCGGATTGAATCATCATCCGGTCTTGGCCCACGGTATCGCTCATAGATCCAAGGCCACCAAGGGCGTCAAGGTTGCCGCCGAGGTAGGTAAATAGGTTCTTGGTCTGGATCATGAACCCAAGCGCTTGCTGGTCAATGCCACCAAACTTGAAGGTCTTGACTGAATCAGGGTCGTCGATGCGAACCATCTCGCCGTCTGCTGCGTCACGGACATTCTCTGCGTCCTGCTCAGACGAGCCTCTATACCCAACAATGTCTTTCTGGCGCTCGGCTTGGCGTGCAAGTTTGCGGAACACGTTGTTGGTCAGTTGGTGCATGTCGATCAGCGACGCAACTGGCGGCAGGGGCATGGTGTTGCCCGGCACATGTTCGTACGAAAGTATGTGATATGGTCCGGCAGTTGGGCCTTCCCAATCCACTACGCGGATTAGTTTTTGTGGGGAGCCGGTATCATCAGCCGCAAACGTTACGACTTTTTGTTCTTGGGGCAGCCACATTTCCCAGAGTTCCGCATACTCGTACGCTTCGTCTTGGATGCTGCTTTCGTCGCTGCCGATGCCTTGGGCTTTCGCGTCGCCATGCTCGTTGAACCTTTGTCTGCGGACAGCCTTGATGTCCTCGGTGTTGGTGTATAGGTCTGACTCTTTGACTGCGTACAAGGGCAGGCGGAACCTGTTACCCATGTACGAACACTCGTTAAAGTTGCGAGCGGTCATGTCGTGGACCCAGTCGTCAAGCGAAATGGTTTCGGCAAAAGGCTGGCCTGCACGCAGCAGGAACCCACGAATTGCTTGATCCGGTTCGCACACGCCTGTCTTCACAATGCCCATGCTGAAGAGCGCGTCTACAGTTGCGCTGCGCAGGGTGTTTTCAAAGTTCAGCGCCTTCATCAAGTGATTGAGTGCAAGTTCAAACTCCTTGGCAAAGATCTTGTACTCCTTGCGGTTGGTGTTGACATTGATGATTGGCCTGCGGCTGGCAAGTTGGCGCGTGTAGGTGTTGACCGCCAGTTCAATCAAGTTGACCGGCACACGGTTTTGGCTGCCTGAATCGCTGTAGTTCTTGCCTACATACTCGGACAGTGCCTTGATCCGATTCTGACGAAACGGCTGCAAGCGGCGACGGCTGTGGCTAATAGCCGACAGCAAGTTCTTGACTTTGAGGTTGCCAATTTTATCTACCATTGTGACTTCTCAACTTTGCGTTTCTTTCTTTCTTGTCGCCGGTAGGCCATACTGCCAAACTCGTTTTGCTTCTCTGTCTTAATCATCGGAGTTAAGGGGCTGCCAAGCAGTTTGACTGCCAAAGCATCTGCAATAACTCTGTCGCCGTGGTTGTCTCTTGCCCCGGAAGGGTCGCTAGACATCCGTGAGCGGGTGTGGATGATCCCACCGTTGGTGCTGAAGATGTACGCTCGCATCTCCTTGACGGCCTCCCTAGACAGGTTTACGGCCTTCTTAGCGTTCAGCATTCGGCGGTAGTTTCCTAGCAGCGCAATCTTCTCTTCTTTGGTGCTGTACCAGCCCGGCACTGCTGATGTCTTGCCGTTGATTGCCTTGTCGTTCCGGCGGAAGTAAATGTTGCCGTACCCAAGTTCGTTGACGACATCTCCAAAGATTCGACCCGGACCGTTTGCTTCCCATATCAGTGTTGCGCCTTCCCTGCTCTTGCCCTTGAAAATCCGGCACACCGCCACAACTGACCGAGCAAACTGATCGGGCCGCTGATTGGGCGTAACCATCTCAGCAACCTTTTTGCCGTCGCTGCGCCGATATATGGCGGCAACGCTGTTTGAAGATCCAGTGCCTGTAGCAATGTCAACGCCAGCAATGTAGTCATCGTCAGGGTTGGCTCGTCCATCAGTAAATTCGACCCATGTACTCAGCATGCCAGACTTGGTTTGCACTGCCCGAATCGGTAGACCCGCTGAATCGTTTTCAATGTTCATGCGCATAGTAGGGGCTTCAACCTCTTGCATGCAACGATCAACAAGGTCATCAGGAAAGAAGAGATACTCCGACCCAGCGAAGTCCATGTCAAGTTCCTGCGCAACTTCTACGGGGTGGGTTCGCCTTGAGATCTCCCGCTCGTACCAAGGTGAGGTGGCTTTGCCGTCAGCATCCGTAGTCATGCCTTGGTTCTTGCGT
>Ga0209232_1001300_pt1 | contig 13631 bp, 5 predicted proteins | sample ETNvirenome_2_60_FD_184066 | JGI IMG/M metagenome (GOLD analysis project Ga0209232, IMG submission 184066) | Marine viral communities from the Pacific Ocean - ETNP_2_60 (SPAdes) (version 2) | ecosystem: Environmental > Aquatic > Marine > Oceanic | place: Pacific Ocean | collected 2013-06-22
GGTTCCAACTTGTCAAAGAGCTACTGATAAGTTTGAATTAAGCGATACTATTGGTTTATTTGCTGGCATGAAAGTGAGAGTTGAAAGTGTTGGTATTTTTATTGTAACGTCAGTTGATTGTGATAAAAATATAACAGTAAATAGAAAAGCCGTAATACAAGAAGATACAGCTGTTACTTTCTATCATGAAATAACTAATGTAATTGGAAGTGTGCAAACACAAATAAATAAAGATGGCAACGCTTGTGTGACTTTAACTAATGATATGATGATTGTAGATGGAATGACGTTAGATTTAGATAAAGATACGTCTAAAATTGAATCGAGATCTTCTTTCACGGGTAGTGGAACAAATTCAGTTGTAATAACAAATAATGTTACTTTTTCTAAATTTGGGAAAACAGACGCAACTCATACTTTAGATTTAGATAATATTATAACTAAAACACCTAATATTAAAAACATAAAAGTTGATATTGCGAAAAACTCTGGCGAAAACCGGATTAACACAAAAAAAGGTGATTACGACGCTTCTTCCAAAACAACAGCTATAACAGTTTATCCTAAATTTGGCGGGAGGATCGCTGGTGCTACGAAAGGAACGAGAGATATTTTTTATACACCCCCCACTGATTTTGTTGGAACCGATAGAATATTATACGAACTTAGCGATGGGACAAATACAAGCGCCGAAGGACGAATTGATATAACTGTAAAATAACAAATATGGCATTAATACAATTAGATTTTCCAAATCCTTTAAACACATCTGTACAAGTTGGAGACGTTGCTTATTTTTCTAATCCAATAGAATATGGTACAACTGGTAACCCGTTAAGTGGTGATCAATGGACGTCTACAACAACACCTCATTTAACATCACCCCAAAGTGATATTAAAATAATAGGCGAAATAACTGAAATAATTACATGGGATGGAACTATTAGTTCTATAATTTGTGATATGCCACAGAATTTATTTAATCAATATTTTTCAGATATAAAAGGTTGTGTAACAACAACTACAACTACCCCTGCTAGTACCTCCACAATTGCGGCATGGAGCACTTGTAATTGTAACAACCAAGTAAACAATCCTTGTCCTGAGTTTAACACAGGTGATGCTGGTCTTCCTTTTCCCTATAATAGGATAAATGCTTTTTCATTAGTTATTCAAGAAGGACTATTAAGTGGTAATGAATGGGTTAATTTTAGTGAATTAGCTACTGTAGCCGTGCCAACGTCAGCTCAAGGAGGTTTAGGATCTAATCCGTGTGCATCAACACTTTTTCCTGGTAAAAGTTTATCAAGAATTAATAAAATAGTAACTCTTGATGGAACAGATTTGCTCAATTTAAATGATCTTATTAATTATTTAAATTCTAATTACACAGCTGGATTATCAACTACTTCTACTTTTACTCAAATTGAAGCTGCTATGTTGGCTTCTAATAACTTTGCTGAATTTCCAGAAACAGGAGGTGGAACAACAGCCGCTTCATCTTCTATGATAATAGACTGGAGAACTGTTGGGATAAATAGTGAAATATGCCAATGTTACCCTGAAGTAATAACAAATATTCCAGCCTCATCAACTACCAACACGGTATGTGATGACAACCCTAGCTTTATAATGTTTAGTAAAGATAACAAAGTAAATTTAAGTAGCGCACTTGGATATTATGCTAGCATTACTTTTAGGAATGATTCTACAGAAAGAGCAGAATTATTTAACGTAGGTGTCGATGTATTCGAAAGTAGTAAATAAAGGGCATAAACTGTGACTATATTAGATATAAATTAAATTAAATTATGTCTAATAGCGAATTACAAAAAATACTTGATAATACACCTGCGAAATCTTACAAAGATAAAGTAAAACAAATTGAGGATTACTTTATTAGTATTGCTGATGGTAAAGATATTGTAGTTGGAAATGGAAATGAATTAGTATATCCAGATATGTGGGAATATAAACACTCGTTTGCAGATGGGGTTTATATTAGGGAAATGAGAATGAAACAAGGTCAATTAGGGTTTTCAGCAATACATAAACATAGTTATGGATTTTTTCTACTTTCAGGCATATTAGCTTCTTCAAAAGAAGATGGTGTTGAGGAGTTTATTGCACCATGTTATATTATTTCGCCACGAGGAACGAAAAGAATTGTTTATGCAGTAGAAGATTGTGTTATAACTACAGTACATGCTAATCCCACTAATACAAAAGATTTAATAGAAATTGAAAAGAATAACGTGGTATTTAGCTGGAAGGAATATGACGAATATTTAAAAGAAAATAAATTATGAAGTATATAAATAATATGATGTTACCAAGTGCTCTCAAAGAGAGAACAATGGGTGTTATCGCTGTTAGTTCCGCGGTAATAAGTGCGGGCGTGGGTATTTATTCAGCAAATAAAAATGCAGAAATAGCTAAAGATGCAGCAAATAAGGCCGGTATTGAACGCGACAAACAACAAGCGCTTTTAGAGGAGCAAAAACAGGAATATAGAGATATGGAATTTAGAAATCCTTTTGAAAATATACAAACTCAATTTGAAAACGTGTATGAAGATTTAACTGTCAACCAACAGCAAGCTAGATTTCAAGCACAACAAGGGGCGCAGCAGAGAATGGATATGATGCAGCAAATGCAAGGTGCTGCTGGTGCATCTGGAATAGCTGGTTTAGCACAAATGTTGGCAAATCAAGGTCAATTACAAACACAACAAATATCAGCATCTATAGGAGAGCAAGAAGCGATGAATCAAAGATTAAAAGCTCAAGGAGCCGCGGGTGTTCTAGGATTAGAGCAAAGAGCTCAATTCCAAATGGGCACTGGAGAACAAACACTTCAACAGCTTGAAGCAGATAGACAAGCTACATTATTAGGAATGCAAATGGGTACTACTTCAGGAGCAAACGAGGCATTTGCACAATCTCAAGCAGATCAAATGCAAGCGAAGATGGGAGTGAACGAAGCATGGGCAAGTGGAGTTAGTGGAGTTGCTAGTACGCTTGCTACTGCTGACTTTAAAAAAAAAAAGTGATACAGTAGATGACGATGATTAAAGCAATCTTGATGAAGCAGACGTGGATCGAGGATTTTAAAATATAAATAAAAAAAGATAAATATGGCAGCAGACGCAACGTTAGTAGAAGCAGCATTTAAAGAAGGAAGAACTCGAGCAGCGGGAGATGTACCTAGTATGAAACCTATGTTTGAAAGTCAAAAAAAGGTTCAAAAAACATACATGGATACCATTACCAATGTTATGGATATGGTGCAAAAAAAGGAAGATGAAAAAGAGCTTGTTAAAACAGGTCGATTAAAACCTGTTAAAGAAACGATACAGAAAGCATACAATGCGCTAGAACAAGGAGAACCTTTACCGCAATTTGTAATTGATGATTTTACCGCACAAATTGAAGATTTACAAGATCAATTTGAAAAAGTAAACACCGAAGGAGAAGGCGATACTAGAGCAAACGAAGCAGAAAGAAGAAGAATTACAGCTAGATTAGCACGATTAAAAAATCAAGCTATTGATCTTAGGTCTAAATACATGATTGCTTTTCAAGATCCAAGTAGTTATAATGATCCAAATATAAAAGATGGAGATATTGATGCTATTAATTCTATTGCTGTAGCATTTTCTGATCCTGACGCAGCCGCAGAAATGTTTAAAAACGGTAACATGAGAGGTGAATTTGTTAATGGTGAATACACTATTCATACAAAAAATTATAGTACTGGTCAAGTCCGTGGTCATGTTGAACCAGCAACAGATACATACGATCCAGATGCTGAAATCACACCAGCTACTGATGAGGTAATTGAAGAATATAAATTTGGAGACGAAACATCTTATACAGCGGGTGACGTTGCTAACGCTTTACCATATAAAAATTTAAATAATGATAAAAATATAAATGATTTTTTAGCTAAAGAAGGAAATCTTGGTAAACTTGATGCCAAAAATAATAATCCAAATAAATATGATGATCCTTACACTGTTCAAGCTGAAGTAGATGAATTTTATAATAATATAATTTCAACTGATGAAGATTACTATGACGTGGCTAGTAGAAGATTTTTAGGGGTACCTTCTTTTAAACAAGCTTTAGGTGGTATGATCGATATTCCTATAGATATACTTAACAACATGTTTTTGGATGCAAAGGGTAAACCGGTTGATGACTGGGTTAAACAACTTGAAGAATTAGATAAAGATAATGACGGCGAGATAAGTAGTGATGAATACCCTAAAGATAAAACTGCTTTAGAAAAATTTATGATTAATATTGAAAAAGCTAAAGAAGAGATTTTAAAAAGAAGAGAGCTAGGTGGCCCAATGATGGCTCAGTATTTTGCTGATGTAAAAACAAAGAGGTATAATGATCTTTATAAGGCAAACAAAAAGAAAGAAGGTACTGAAGAGGAAACTACTTCATATCCGCTCGATGATATAACGGGAGATAACGATGGTTAGAAAAAATAAAATATGAGTTTAGAAGAAGATTTTCTTGGGACAGAGGGTGTTGAAGCAAAGCTTCAGGAAATAGCTGATAAGCACGGTTTTACTGTAGAGCAGTTGTTAAATGTTATACAGAAAGAATCTGATTTCGACTTATCAGCCGAAAACCCGACAACTAAAGCTACTGGTTTGATTCAATTTATGCCTGAAACCGCCAAAGGTTTAGGCACGAGTATAGAAGACATATCTAATATGAGCGCTATAGATCAACTAGATTTAGTTGATAAGTACTTTGCTCAAAATCACACAAAAGGACAACATCCTTATATTACCATAGCTTATCCAAAGGCTGCCGGTATGGATATGGATGAAATTATAGCAACACCTGACTCTAAAATAGCAAAGCAAAATCCACCTTGGGTAATAAAAGAAGGATCTAATAAAGGTAATGTAACTAAAAGATCTATTTTAGAATATGCTGGATACATCACGGATGATGAAGAAAATATTACTAAACTTAGTGCTAACGAAAAATTGTTTAATCGTTTAACTAAAGATAAACTTTATAGCAAAAGCTACGAAGATTTTCAAAAGCAATTTTCTACTCCAAAGGCTCAAGAAAATTTATATAAAGCCTTAAAAAAAGACAAGCTTTATAGTAAGCCGGCTGGTGATTTTATGAATACATTTTTTCCAGTACAAGAAGAAACTGAAGAAATAGAAACTACCGAAGAAGTTACTGAAGAAGTAGAAACTGAGACTCCTAAAAAAGATGATAAGTCTTCAGTAATTGAACGTTCTTATATGCAAGAAGGTGAAAGTTATGAAGATTTTTACAATAGAATAACACCTACCACTAGAGAAATAGAAGAAGAAGTTTACGACGCTAACTATAGAGGTTTTGTAAAAAAACCAGTTACTAAAACAGCTATAGATGGAATAACAAAAGTGCAAAATGGTATTTATGTAAATGAAAATAACGAACCAGCCACCGAAGAAGAAATACTTAGGTATACTGAATTAGAGCAATTAAATAATATTCGTCAAGAGGCTTTGAAAATAACATCTAGATCAGCGGGTGATTATAGTGATTTATCTGCTAGTGAAATTGTAAAGATTGGCAAGCAAGAAAAAGTAAAAGATGTTGATGTGACTCAAGTTGGTGAAATAAAACCAGAATTAGACTATGAATTTGAAGATTATTTAGAATATGACCAAGAGCAATTAATAAATAATTTTGAGGCTTTTTTAGTTAAAACTAACGCGCCAATAATTGCTAGTCAAGAAAAAGAACAGCAAGAAATATTAAACTCTAAATGGGAAACATTTTTAGAAGAAAATAAATCTAATATAAACAAGGAAGTAGAAGAGTTAAAACAAGAGATTCTTTCTTTTTGGCAGCCTAAATTTGACAAAGCAGAAACCCAACAAGAACTTGATGAGTTAATAAGTGAGGCAAATAAAGAATTAGACACGTCTATAGAGATGACTATCAATCAGCGTTATAAAAACACGTTTAACGAGTTAATGTTAGAAGACGAAGATTTAAATGCTATAGGGGCTAAACACCAAGAGGTGTGGAAGAAAATTCAAGAAAAACAATGGGATACATACGTTAAAAATTTTAAACCAAAATATAATATTTTTACGCCCGAAGTTTTAGATCAAATAGGTGAAGAGTTAGATAATAAGTTTAACTTTCAATATAAAAATGGTCCTGAACAGAAAATGCTACTGCAAAGAGCTCTTGATAGTTATATTAGAGAGTCGGGCATTCCAGAGGGAAAAGAATTAGAAGACGTTAAAAATGAATATTGGTCTTATTTTTACAAGAAACTAGCATTCGATCCGGCATCTACTAATCAAGACGGTACGCCAACCTACTCTCAATGGGCCTATAAAGATATAGCAACAGGAGCGTTAGAAGAGGCTAAAAAAGAATTAACAAGGTTGTCTAAAGATTACAAACCAATGAAAGTTCGAGTTTCCGCTAGAAAATACGAAACAATATCACCGGAGCAACAAGCCAGAATGAACAACCCTGAACTAGGTCAAATAATAGATTTTTCTCAAAGAGTTCTTGATAACCCAGAGGAAATGAGTAAAAATTTATTTGTTAATTTTTGGAAAGGACTAACATCACTACAGGGTCACGAATATATACCTATAGCAGGTGGTTTAGTTGAGCTTAATAATTCAGCTTATTTTTATAAAATTGCTAAAAAGAAAGATAGAACTAAAATGGAAGACTTAGCGCTTTCAATATATGCCATTAAAAACGCGTCGGACAAAAAGGTTTCAGAACTAGGTAGTACAGCTTATAATGGTGGTAAAATAGGCGCTGGATCTGCATCATTTATGGGTGAGGTTATGCTTACTAGCGGCTTGTATACTAGTGTTAGAAAGGGCATATCTAAAGTTATAAAATCTTCTTTAGATAAAGCTATAAAACGTTCTGTAGGTAAACAAACTGCTAAAGGTGGTTTAAGATTTCAAAAAGGAACAAGTAAAATGTTGTTCGTACCTAAAAATACTACATACAAAGTGGTTGATGGTGTAGGAGATGTCACAGGGTTTTTATTTGCTACAGCGGCTCAAACTAGTGTAAATCCACAGAGATATCTAAAGGGCATGTATGATAATATGACACCTGAAATAGCCTTTGCTTACACAGACCAAGCAGATGGTCTTATAGCTGATTTAGAATTAAACGCTTTGGTTGGTAGTGAAGATAATCCAGATTTAAAAGATGGAGATAATGTTTTAAGAGCTTTTGCTAAAGCTTTTGGTACTACATGGGCTGAATATGCCACAGAACGTATGGGAGAATTACTACCTGGTATAGCTAAAGGTACGGCTAAGAAAATTGGATTAACATCTCCAGATTTTCTTAAGAGAATGAGTATAGGTCTTGTTATGCGTAAAATGGGGTTTGCCACGGCTGGAGAAGCTAGCGATTGGTTAAAAAGAACAGCTGGTTATCATGGTGTTTTTGGTGAATTAACAGAGGAATTTATCAACATGCCAATATCTAATATCATTAACGGTGAAACTTGGAACGAAGGGCTTGATTGGCAAACTACAAAAGAAATGACAGTTGGTATAGCCCCAATGGTATTTGCTATGGGTGGTGGTAATGTTTTATACAACACGATGACGGGTAAATCTAATCCAGCTTATTGGGTTGATTACCAAAGACACGAAACAAAAGAATCTGCATTAAAACATTTAAATAGACTAAAATCAGAAGGTAAATTAAACAAAGACACGGACATAGAGATTAGAAATGATTACGTGGCTTTTGATGAGGTTTCTACATTATTAGAAGGCGAAGGTCTGTCTAATGAAATAATTAAAACTAGTGGACCAGGTGTGTCTGAAGGAAGTATAGTCGCTACCGAGGTAGAAATGATGGACGAAATAGATGATCCTAATCAAAGAGAGGAAGTAGAGGGTAATTCTGATCAAATAAAGGAAAAACAAGATGCTATAGAGTCTTTGGAGGAGTTCGTGAGAACAAAAAGAGGCGCTACGGATAAAGACAAGGAAGATGCAAATGTAAAAATCAAGAAATTACAAGATGAAATATCTGATTTAAAAGCTGCAAACGAAGTTATATTAAGTCCTATTAGAGACTCTATTATTAAAAAGAAAAAAACAAAAGCATATAAAAAAGGTTTAGAAAACTTAAGAAATATATATTCTAAAGGAAATAAAGGTAAAAACGAAGATGGTTCTGAAATTTTACAAGAAGCAACTTCAGATGAAGAGGTTAGGAGTATAATAACCGCAGATATATTAAGACGTGAAGGTTTAGAAATAAATGATAACGGTGATATAGTTTTTATAGATAATGGTAAAAAAGTAACTTTAGACGATGTTAGTTTAAGGTATATCGACAAGCAAGTAGAAGCCGCCTTAACTTCACATGGTGGTTTTACAATGGACGCAGAAACTGGTAGAAAATTAATTGTAATTAATAAAAACAAAGCAATAGAAGGGGCCGGTTCAAACGTTGCCATGCATGAGTTTTTACATCATTTCTTAGTTGAAACACTTAATAAACATCCAGAATTAAAAATAGCTGTAGGAGAAGCTTTAAGCAAGCACTTAGTAAATTTAGATCCTAAACAAATAAGAGATACTGATTTTAGAAAAAGAGTAATGACGTATCAACAAGACTTTGGATACACAACATCAATGGAGGAATCATTAAATCTTTTATCTGATGCTATAGCTAACGGTACTTATCAATATAACGAGTCAGCAATGACTAAACTTGGTGACATTATAAGACGAGTAGCTAGTAGTTTTGGAGTTCAAGTAGAGTGGGGTGATGGAAAAGATGTATTTAATTTTATACGAGATTACAATAAAGCGTTTGAATCTGGAGAATTATCAAAAGGTTTTCTAAAAACAATGGAAGAAGGAGTGGTAATAAGTGGTAAGATAGAAAGTGAAGCACAAGCTTTAAAAGATAAGCTTAAAGAAATTAGAAAAATACCTGGTTTTGAAGAAATTAAACTAGAAGACGCTGCTGATGCTGAGATATTATTTTCTAAAGATTCTGAAAATAAATTTAATGAAACTCTGAATAACGAAGTAGAAGCTTCTACTGGTACTAAAGATTTTCTTTCTTTACCAACAGATCAACAAGCTGAAGTGTGGAGCGAAGTAAGCGAACAAGAAAGACTTATAATTGGGATGCAGTTAGGTCCACTTTGGAGAAAGTTTATAAGAAACAAGGCTGACGTTAAATATGAAAATAATCCTGGTTGGAATATACCCGATGGTCTTGATCCAATTGGACAAGAAACTGGTATTCGTGGTGAATTCTTAGATAAAATAACAATGGGGATTGACGTTAAGTCATCACCAAAAGACAATGGATTACCGTTTGTAGTTAAAACATGGAATCCAACTGAGGCAAAACTCACTACTCATATAATAAATAATTTACCTAAAAGAATACCACACACAGCTCGTACTATATCTGGTTTTAGTCAGGTAACCACAGGTATAACAGAGGCTAAAGATATAACCGTAAAACCACAAGATGTTATATTAACTGAAAAAGTTTTAGATAAATATATAACACCCTTGTTGTCTGATTTAACTTTTACTAAAGATCAAGTTAAAGTTTTAAGAGCGGAAGTTTTAAAAATTGTTGGCACTAAATTAAAAGCTTTAGACGCTGCTATGTCCAAGAATCAATCTATTAGTCCAATGATTGCTGACATGAAAAAGCAATTATACGTTAAAAACGGGCCGATTCACAATATAGTTTATGATATTATGTCGGCCGATATGAAAGAGATGTTAGAGGCAAATCTTAAAGCTATAAATCCTAAAACTAAAAAATTATATACAAGAAAGCAAGCAGAACACAAAGCATTTAAAGATTCTGTAGAAAAGTTTTTTAAGACATCTAAATATAAAAAAGCCATATTAGATTCTTTAACTACAACTTGGTTAGCCAAACACTTACCGATGGGTGTTCAAAAGAAAATTGTTGGTATTGGTTGGACTACTGATCATAAAGGCAGAAAAAAGGCACTAAACGAGGGGATGTTGAAGCTTGGCAAGCTAGCGAAGAAGGACCCTACAAAGGCATGACTGATGGCAAGCAAAAAATAAGAAGAAATCCCAAGGCTACAACTGATGTAACGCCAGCGATGTTATTAAGTGCCTTTGTCAAAGGTGAAACGCCTACTGAGATTAAAAGAAAAGGATTAGAAAATATATCTTTAGCTATAACACAAGAATTAGGTTTAGAAGTTTTTAAAGCAGACATGGTTAATGATGGTAAATTAAAAGAAGTATTTAAAAATAGACAAGATCTTTTTGATAGAATATTAAACGACAATTTTGTTGAAGAATTTGTTAAACAGTTTGAAAGAGGTACAACAAAATATAGCGCAGACGCTGCTAAAGAAATAACTTTAAAAACCGTTGAAGAGGCTAACCGTAGATTAAAAGAACAAATAGGCAAAGGCGCTACTTATGATGCCGCGGTTAAAATAGCTGGTTTTAAACCAATAGACCTTCAAACACCAGAGGGTAGAGATGATTACATGGGCTTTATTATAGAGAAGATAATACCAATGTTTTCTAAAAGAACTTTATTAGCCATGTCTGGTAGTTTTACGGCTTCAGCTAGCACATTGGATAAAAATTACAAAATGAAATTTTTATTTAAAGATACTTCGAGTTTTTCAATGTGGCTAGATGGTGTGGAGCAAGCCGGGTTTAGATTTGGTGTTAATCTTAGTAAGCAACAAGAACAACAGTTGTACGATGGTGTAAGTAAAGAAGGTTACGGGAACGTACAGAAGAAAACTCAAAAACAAAAAGTAGAAGACAAAGAATTTAAAGACAGTAAAGCAGCGGGTGTTAGATTGATCTTTGAAATGATTCAAAAAGAAATACAAGCAAATGAAAAAACCATACCTGGCTTTGCATTTTTAATGTCTTCTTCCAGCCAATTCCAAGGACACTTTATGAGAACTGGAGCTGGTATAGAGTTTTACAATACATTAGAAAACTTTATACCCGGCGTGAATGCAAAAGGGAAGAAAATAAAAAAATCTATCAACGTGGAAGAACATACTTCACCTATAACAGCGTTGGGTAAGTATTTCTTTTTACATATGGTAAAAGGAACTTTATTTACAGGTGGTAAAAATAGTGTTTTTGACAAGGCTATAAAATCTTATTTTCAAGGTTCGTTGCCTAAATTCATGGACAAAAGATTAAAGAAAAAAGGTCTAGACGGCAAGATGATATATGATTATTCTTCTTTACCACCTTTAGAACATTTAACAGCTATATTAAACGGAGATATATCTATATGGGCTAGGTACTTTCATCCTAATGTTAATAATAATTTTGACACGGATTTTGACTCAATGTCTGAGGTAGATATAGCTAATAAAATGCATGAGATTGGTGGTATAAATCCCAACGTTATGGTTTTAGCAAACGGCAATACAATAGCTAAAGAGTTTGGCGTTGATTTTAAAGGTAAAATAACTCCTGCTATTGCAGCCGCGCAGCAAAACTTAATATACAGAATGGCTATTGGTGAGAATATAAGTGCCACTAAGATAAAAGAAGTTTTAGATGGCGCGAGCAAATCACCAATTAAAAGCGAGGTTAAAAAACAAGTAACATTAGCTAAAGCTATAGCGTTCTCTAGATCTATAGACGCTAAACCAAGAGGTATTACTGTTTTAGATTTTGACGATACTTTAGCAACTAGTAAATCTAAAGTTATATCTACCGCTCCTGATGGCAGTGTTAGAAAACTAACAGCAGAAGAGTTCGCTAAAGAAGGCGCGGATTTACTAGAGCAGGGTTGGACGCATGATTTTTCTGAATTTAGCAAAGTTGTAAAAGGAAAAACAGCGTCTCTGTTTAACAAGGCTTTAAAATTGCAAAAGAAATTTGGTCCTGAAAACATGTTTATACTAACAGCGAGACCAGCAGACTCAGCAGAATCAATACGAGACTTCTTAAAGGCCAACGGTTTAAACATACCTTTAAAAAATATCACTGGTCTTGGTAATTCTACGTCAGAAGCTAAAGCATTGTGGATAGCTGAAAAAGTTGGCGAAGGTTATAATGACTTTTATTTTGCAGATGATGCCTTACAAAATGTACAAGCTGTTAAAAATATGTTAGATCAATTTGATGTTAAATCTAAGATTCAACAAGCTAAAATCAATTTTAGTAAGGATGCTAGTGATCAGTTTAACGAAATACTTGAAGATGTTACAGGTATAGATGCTGGTAAAAGATTTTCAAATGTTAAAGCTAGAAAACGTGGTTCTAGCAAGGGTAAATTTAGAATTTTTATTCCACCTTCACATGAAGACTTTGTAGGTTTGCTATATAACTTTATGGGCAAAGGTAGAAAAGGTGATCAACATAGAGAATTTTTTGAAAAAGCTTTAGTTAGACCTTTAAATAGAGCTTATAGAGAAATAGACACGGCAAAACAAGCAATAGCTAACGATTACAAATCTTTAAACAAGGCGTTTCCAGAAATTAAAAAGAAATTAAAAAAGAAAACCGCTGACAACGATTTCACGTTTGAAGATGCAATTAGAGTTTATTTATGGGCTAAACATGGTTATGATATACCAGGACTTAGCAAAACAGACCAGCAAAAATTAGTTGATTTAGTAACGCAGGACTCAGCTTTGCAAAACTATGCTGAGACATTAAATGTTATATCTAAACAAGAGACTTACGTAAATCCAGGGCAAGGATGGGAAGGTGGTAATATAAAAATAGATTTAATAGATGCGACCGGTAGGGTTGGTAGAGAGCAGTACTTTGCTGAGTTCAATGAAAACGTAGGGATAATATTTTCACCTGAAAATTTAAACAAAATAGAAGCTGCATACGGCAAGTCTTTTAGAGAGGCACTAGAAGACATGCTTCACAGAATTAAGACTGGTGTTAATAGGCCAAAAGGACAAAGTGGAACTGTAAACAGGTGGATGAATTTTCTAAATGGTTCTGTTGGTACTGTTATGTTTTTCAACATGAGATCAGCTATATTACAGCAAATGTCTATTGTGAATTATATAAATTTTGCTGACAATAATATGTTTATGGCAGCCAAAGCTTTTGCTAATCAAGCACAATATTGGAAAGATTGGGCATTTATATTTAACTCTGATATGCTAAAACAAAGAAGAGGTGGTATAGGTACAGATATAAATGGAGCTGAACTTGCCGAGGCTGTTGGCAAGGCAAAAGGTGGTAGTATATTTGATAAAACTGGAGTTTTAATTGGTAAACTTTTACAACTAGGATTTACACCTACTCAAATTGGTGATAATATTGCAATCGCAACTGGTGGCGCTACATTTTATAGAAACAGAATAAATAAATATTTAAAAGACGGGTTTAGTCAAAAAGAAGCAGAGGCAAAAGCTTGGACTGATTTTCAAAACACAACACAGTCAACACAGCAGTCGTCTAGACCTGACATGTCATCACAGCAGCAGAGCATGTGGATTGGTAAAATGGTTTTAAATTTCCAAAATATTACTTCTCAATACAATAGAATAATTAAAAAATCTGCATCTGATATATACAATAGAAGAATAACACCACCAAACACTACTCAATTACAAAG
>Ga0209232_1001302_pt1 | contig 13617 bp, 6 predicted proteins | sample ETNvirenome_2_60_FD_184066 | JGI IMG/M metagenome (GOLD analysis project Ga0209232, IMG submission 184066) | Marine viral communities from the Pacific Ocean - ETNP_2_60 (SPAdes) (version 2) | ecosystem: Environmental > Aquatic > Marine > Oceanic | place: Pacific Ocean | collected 2013-06-22
ACGCGCATTGAAACGCCAGATGCAAAAGGCGAAATGGGTAATATTGTACTGGGTTTAGATAACCTAGACGCTTACACAAAAGCAACGACTTACTTTGGCGCTATTATTGGTCGTTTTGGTAACCGTATTGCGAACGGTAAATTCACGTTAAATGGCACCGAATATCAGCTTGCCACTAACGACGGCGACAATCATTTACACGGGGGTGTGCAAGGTTTCGACAAAAAAGTATGGAACATGACACCGTTCACTACGCAAAACAGTGCAGGCGTGACCCTAAGCCTTGTTAGCCCCGATGGTGACCAAGGATACCCAGGTGAAGTAACCACTGAAGTGACTTATACGTTAACCAATAACAACACGCTAGACATGCAGTTTATTGCTACAACGAACAAGCCTACCATTATCAATATGACGCAGCACAGCTACTTCAACCTAGCAGGTAAAGGCGACATTCTTGATCACCAAATGCAAATTAACTCAAAAGCAATTACCCCTGTGGATGGCGGCTTGATCCCAACTGGTGAGTTGATGGATGTGGCAGGCACACCGTTTGACTTCCGTACAGCAAAAGCAATTGGTCAAGATATAAAAGTAAGCAATGAACAGCTTCAGCTTGGTAAAGGCTACGACCATAACTTTGTACTAAAAGACACACCAAGCAAAGAGCTTATTGAAGCGGCAACGGTTTACGAAGCAAACTCAGGTCGTACATTAACCGTTTACACCGAAGAGCCTGCCGTACAGTTTTATTCAGGTAACTTCTTAGACGGTAGTAGCAAGCAAGCGTCTGGCTTAGTGCATAACTTCAGAAGTGGTTTTTGTTTAGAGCCACAACACTTCCCAGATGCACCCAATCAGCCAACGTTCCCAAGCACAACATTATTACCGGGTGACGTGTACTCAACACGCATCGTGTACGAATTTGGTACAAAATAAAGGAACACAAACGTGAAAACAACAAAGCTTAAAAGCGCAATGCAAAAGGCCGGTTTAGCCAGCCTATTTGCCTTGTCGTTTGGCGCGCTGACTGGCTGTCAGACAACGGCTGAAGACAACACCGCTAAAAAAACTGATGTAGCAGCCACAGAAAAAGCGCCCATTCAAGATAATGGCATATTTACCAATCCGCTGTTTCCTAATGGCGCCGATCCATGGCTTGAGTATTGGGATGGTAACTATTACTTAACCACAACAACATGGACTTCTGAATTAGTGATGCGAAAATCGCCCACACTTGCTGGTCTTGCAGATGCAACACCTGTCAATGTGTGGTCTGATTCAAACCCTGAACGTTGTTGTAACTTCTGGGCGTTTGAATTCCATCGCCTAAAAGGGCCAAATGGCTATCGTTGGTACATGATGTACACAGCCGGTACCGATGGCACGCTAGATAACCAACACTTAAATGTTTTAGAAAGTGCCGGTGATGACCCTATGGGTCCATACGAATACAAAGGGGCATTAATGCCAAACGTATGGAATATCGACGGTAACTACCTTACATACAACGATAAACTGTATGTGATTTACTCACAGTGGCAGGGCGATCAACAGTTAAACATTATTGCTGAAATGGAAAACCCATGGACACTGAAAAAGAACTCTCCACATACGGTGATCACGCGTCCTGAGCTAGACTGGGAAATTAGTGGTCGTAAAGTAACGGAAGGCGCTGAAATTATACAGCACAATGGGCGTACGTTTATGACGTACTCAGCAAGCTTCTGTAATACCCCTGACTACAAGCTGGGTATGCTTGAGCTTGTAGGTGATGATCCACTTAAAGCCAGCAGCTGGAAAAAATACGACAAGCCGGTATTTGAGCGCACAGAAGACGTATTTGGCCCAGGTCATAATGGTTTCTTCACGTCGCCAGATGGCACTGAAGATTGGCTGGTTTACCATGGTAATGATTCAGTAGAGCACGGTTGTAGCGCAACGCGTTCTTTACGTGCGCAAAAATTCACTTGGAACAACGATGGAACACCAAACTTTGGTAAACCATTAACGCCGGGTGTTGAAGTCGCCCCACCATCAGGTGAATATGGCCCGCTGGTAACACGTGTACAAGGTCAACGCTACCAATTAGTGAATGCCACAAGTGGCCTATGTTTAGACATCGCTGCAGACCCACAAGATGCGCGCGCAGTGCAGCGCCAGTGTGCAAGCACCAATGGTCAGTGGGTTATTGATGCAACAACAGACGGTTTTGTTCGTTTAGCCAACCGCGAAGACAGCAAGTTCCTTGAACTTGAAAGCTGTAACGATGCTGACAACGCTAAAGTACAATCTGCGGCATGGCGCAATAACTTCTGCCAGCAATGGAAAGTAGCTCCAAGCACAGACGGTAATGTGTCTATTACTAACCGTTACACAGACAAACCTTTAGCGGTTGCAGGGTGTTCGGCAGCGCAAAATCAAGCGGTGTTACAGCAAAGCGACACAACAGCGTGTGGCGACTGGCAATTACGCCCTATGGGCAGTGTTGTGGTATTAAGCCAACAAAGTGGTAAAGCGTTGAGCGTAGCTGGTACAGTTAAAGCTGGTACTAATGTTGAGCAACACGCTTATACGCATAAAGACGCACAGCAGTGGTTCTTCACACCAACAGATACGGGTTATGTAAGCCTGAAACAAAGCGCTGACAGCGAGTTCTGTGCTGCAGTAGCCGATAATGCACTCGTGCCGGGTGCCAATGTAGAAATGGCTTCGTGTGCCGCGAAAACAGCACAGTGGCGCATTGCCCCAGTTGAAGGCGGTGGCATCATGCTTATCAACCGTTACACAAAACAAGCATTAGGCTTAAGTAACTGTGGTTTGGCTGAAAACACTAACTTTGCACAACAACCCGATTTAGGTAACAAGTGCCAAGTGTTCCACCTGCGTGAACCACATTAAGTCATAAGTAAAAAATCGACTCAAACCAAAGCCACTTCATTTATGAGTGGCTTTTTTTGTTCCTGTTAATATAACGTGAAGGTATAATTATTCAGTTTAAGGGAATGCGCTGGTTGCTTTCTCAGGGAGTAGGAGTTGTAAATGTCTTATTTAATTAATTCAAGTAAACCAATTTCAAGTGTGCATCAGCTGCAAAGTGAAGGTGGTCAGTACATTGAGTTAGCTGAAGCAGGTTATCAAATACCAATAGTCTGGTTAATGTTTTTCAATGAAGATGATTTCATCGAGTCTAAAATTGAATACATGGATGGAGAGGGTAATTTACACTACGATACGATCTCTTTACCGTGTACGACGGTCAAAAAAGCGAAAGAAAATATAGAAAACTCACATCGGTTTTTTACTGAGTTATTTCAAGAGCCTGAAATAGCGATAGGGTATTTAGATAAGACAATCGCGCTTTTTGATGAGCTAGAGTACGAGTATCTCATTCTGGATGCGAGTGAATATTTTTATATGAATATTGATGATGCTGAATGGCATTTGTTTCGGAATGCATTCCTTAGAAATGAAAAAGCGAAACGTTTTATTTTTGAATATTCAGGGTATGACGAGGCTTATTTACCGTATCCAGTCGAAGAGTTTTATTCTAATCCCCACTTAGATGACTATGATCGAATGAATAACTCAACGGCACTGAACCCTGCCTTTAGTGATCCGTCTTATCGTATAAGGTATCCCCATGAAACAGCAAGCTCAGCGTTGAGTAAAGCAGATACCGCGAGTAACAAAAAGTGGTGGCAGTTTTGGAAAAGTGAGTAAAACTGCTCACTAGTTACTTTGGCTGTTGTTGGAAGTACATGGTACTCGGCTTTTCATCATCAAAAGCTGGCCAGTTTGGTAGTGCGTCATGATTGGGATTCCCGTTTTTAGCGAAATTAGTCCAATACGTTGCCATAACCTCTGACATTTTTAAGTCGTTTGGTGTGACATTGGGATCTGACTTATTCAAGTTTTTAAACACGTACGCAATTTCATGACCGTGAGCAGAGCCATGATCTTCATCTTTTGCACCACTCTTTCGGGCAGGGTGATGATCGAAGTAGTACAGGTACACAGGTGCATTACCATATTGTGTTTGTAACTTTGCCCAGCTCCATGTTTGCATAAAAAAGCCAGACAGAGTCTGGCTTTTTACGACAACGAATAAGGAAGGTGAGACAGCTCACCTTACTTATTACTCTTCTTGTGCAGAAGCTGCGTCAAAGAGTACTTTTATTTCTTCAGCACTAATCGCACCGTTGAAAATTTTCAGTTCATCAATAGCCCCGTTATAAGGGGTATCCCAGTAGTTAACACCCAAGGCAAATTCATTGGTTTCACCAGGTACAGTGAACACGCGAGGGAAACCGCCCGCTTCTAGCTGAAGTTCACCATTGACGTACATTTTTATCGTATCGCCGTTGGTGCCATCAACCGTGAAGGCAACATGTGTCCACTCTTTGAGAGGGATACGGCTATCTAGCTCTGCATTATCAAAGAATGCGCCATTATTTGCCCACAAACGAGTTAGACTAGAGCCAGCCATCGAAGGCACATAACTCAACCAAGCTTCTGCATTTGCACCTGCAAAGAATGCGGTTGTGTAATCGGTGAAGCTTTCTGGTTTTAACCACATAGACACAGAGTAATCATTGGTTGTAATAAGGTTATCTGGCAAGCGAACACCTGAACCTTCAAGGAATACGGCTTGACCAATGATACCGTCAACAAAAGTTACGTTACCACCAGTGTTATTAATTAACCCACCCGTTGGTTTACCCGCTGCATACGCACCATTAAGCGCACTTAAGTCACCTTCGAAGCTGTATTCAGCTGGTGCAAGTGATTTTAAGGTTACATCGAATGACTTAGTATCAGTAAAGTCTTTGTACTTAATAGTTGCAGTTAATGTCACTACTTGGTCGCCAGCAGAGGCACTTGGTTGAGTCACAACAGCCGTGCCGTTAACTGGTTTTAAATACTCTTCGTTGTTTGACGTCCAGCTAATACCTGACACAAATGGACCGACACGTGGTAATTCGAAGCTTTCACGTACTGCAGAGACATCACCTAAATCAAGCGCACTCTTAATGAATGCTGGGAAGTTATCTGGGTTGGTTTGGTTTGTCATTGCCGCAGCGTTAATATTAAAACTATTCAGGGCGTAGTCATACACAATGAGCTCATCAATTTGACCTTGGAAAGGTAAGTCCCAGCCATAGTTCACACCCAGCGCAAAGTTGCCGGTTTGTGTATTAAACATGTCGGGTCTTTGTATTGAGCCAATTCTTTTGCCATCTTTATAAAGTGTAGCTGTTTGGCCTACATAAGTAATTGCAATATGTGACCAGGCTAATGGTGCAGGTGTAGTCTGGTTTACATCACCCCAAACGTCTTTATTATTTTCATCTAAATAGTGGCTCCAAAGGAATGAAGGTGAATTTGCTGGTACGATACTTATCCAGTTATCAACGGATGCTGCAGCAAAAAATGTAGGAGAAAAATCTGTTAGCACTGTTGGCTTAAACCAGTATGAAATGGTGTACTCATCGCCTGTCACTAAGTCATCAGGTAAACGTACACCCGTTGCACCATCAAAGTTAAACGCTTTGCCTGTTTGACCTTCAGCGAAAGCGGCTATGCCTGCACCCACATTTAATAGGTTGTTGTCTGTCACCCCTGCATCACCTAGATTGCCTAAACCATCGCTTAGTGATTCTTCGAATTTGTAGTGTGCAATCGCATTTTTAAATTCTGGACGCGCTTCAAGGTTTACATTAAATGTCTTGGTGGTGCTCTCGCCATTTAAAGAGATATTAGCCATTAAAGTAACGGATTTATCACCACGGTCTGGCGTAGGGATAAACACAGACCCTTCGCTGGTGATGTAGTATTCATCACTACTTTGCCAGTTAATCGCTGCACCATCTTTACCTTTAGTTGGTAATGAATAGCCTTCGTCTGCAATTGATAATTCAGTTTTTATATCAAGTGCTTCTTGAACAGTGCCCAGCACGTTTGCAGTATCCGTAATTTCATCACGTTTACTTGCCCAAATGGTAGCGCCTTCGCTTGATGTTGCCGATACAGTGACGGCCATCGCTTTGGTGGCGTCACCCCATTGCCATTTAGCCACGCCGAAGTAAGTACCAGAATCAAGCTCTAGTTTAATATTAGAGTCATCAATCATGTACCAGATACCGGGATCATCACCTGTTACTGAGTGATCTTGATTTAATGCAATATGCATTGAACGAATTGCATCAGTGTTTACATCAGTGCCGTGATTGATAAATTTGTAGTAACCGTAAAGCTCATCAGCAACCACCATGTTGTCGCCCTCAAGCGGCACATAACGTTGTGGTGAAGCCATCGGCCAACCTAATGAGTTAATAAACATTTCATGCACACGAACTTGGTGTGCTTCAGTATTGTTAGGGAACTCAGTCGATGTTTGTGGGAAACGAGTGTGTGTAACTAAAAGGTAACGACCTGTTGCTTCATCGTAGTAAGCCGAGTTATGCCCCGGTGATTGATAGCCCCAAGCAGGTGCTGTTTCGCCAAGTTCTTGGGTGTACTCAAAGCCGCCCATTAGTTTTTCACCGACTTCTAGGCCCCCTATTGCTGCAATGTCATTACCCGCGTTATCTAGGTATGGACCATCAGGTGTTTTTGAGCGAGCAACACGAATGTTATAGCCTCCATTTAAGTCAAATCCACCAGTCGAATAGAATAGGTAATAGTACTCGCTCTCTGGGCTATACATTGCAAAGGCGCCTTCTATCGCACGGAAGTCACCACCGACTAGTTTTTTACCGTATCCTTGACCGGCTTCTGGCATACCGGTCTCTTCGTCCATTGCTAAAACGAAAATACCGCCGGAGTAAGAGCCGTAAACCATCCAAAGCTTGCCGTTTGCATCATAGAATGCAGCAGGGTCAATGACGTTTGGATCAACGGCGCCATTCCATGTTGTTTGGCCGTTATCGAGAGGGTAGGCTGTAAACTCCGCCTCATTGCGGTAGCCACTGCGTAAGAAAATGCCTTTATTTTTATAGGGGCCTTCAATGTTATCAGCTTCAGCTAAACCAAGGTAAGAGCGGTTCCAACACACTTCATCAACAACATCCGGTGTATCTGGGTTATCTTGTGCACAGTGGTTATAGTAAAACCAAAACTTGCCATTTGGCGCTTTGATTACATCGGCAGCCCAGTTGCCAGTAAAGCCATCTGTCCATTCAATACCCTCGGCAATTTCACCTGTGTAGTTGTAATTAAATAGGGGGCTTTCATTAACGGCTGCGTTAGCTGAAAGGCTAGAAATCATTTCCCAGTTCAGAAGATCAGTTGATTTAGCGGCAGCAAGGTGTGAACCAAAAATATAATAAGTGTCGTCAACTTTAACAACAGAAGGGTCATGTACACTGACATTAGTAACCATTACGCTCCCTGATTCTGTGTATTCAACACTGCTACTTACACTGGGTTTTGCGCTTTGGGGTTCGGTAACCGCAGGTGCAGTGTCATATTGTGTGCCTTCTTCATTGCCACAACCGGTCACAGCCAAAGAGCAGGCAATTAGCATAGCTAACTTATTTAATTTCATTTTATGTGTCCTTTAAATCAGGGATTTATTTTTATTGAATTGTTGTCAAAAAGTGTTGCTGCTATAAAAAAATCAACAATAACGTAGTATTGTAATTTTATAATATTATTTAGATTGTGCAAATGATTTCACAAAGGTAATTGCATTGTAAATGCTTTGTTTCTTTAATTTCGTTGTTTGCAGCAGGGTTAAAGTTTTTAAATGGGGGGATGAGCTGTATTGCTAGTACTTTTAATTTGCAGTTTAGGCCTTTGAAAAAAGAGTATAAAAAATGAATAGGGCTCTGCACCAGAGCCCTTCATAGTATTACTTGCTTTGTGCACTTAACCCTTCAGTAGTCATGATAATACGTTTAAGGGTGCCGTCTTCATTGTAGTAAAGTGGTTCGATAGACACGGAACGACGAAAACGCCCACCACTTGGTTTGCCATCAATTGGTGGTACTGCACCTGTATGGTAAATAAAATAATCTTTACCTTTGTATTCGATAATTGATTGGTGGTTGGTTTCACTGTTGCCCGCGATTTCATTCAAGATACCTTTATATTCCCACGGCCCATGAATACTTTTACTCATGGCATAACAGATTTTCTCAGGGAACTCACAGGCGTACGATACATAGTAGTTATCATTTTTTTTATGCACCCATAATGCTTCTGTAAAGTTTGGCAAATCGAGTGTTTTGATTTCCCCATCAAGCGAAAGTAAGTCATCGCTCAGCTTTACATATTTTGGCACTAAGTTACCAAAGAACATGTATGTATCGCCGTTTTCTTCGGTATAAATAGCAGGATCAATATCATCCCAATCATTCGGTGTGTGCTTGGTCATATCGTCTGTAACAAGCGCATGGCCTATGGCGTCTTTAAATGGGCCTGTCGGTGACTTAGACGTTGCAACACCAATAGCAAAGCCCGGTTTTGTATCGTTGTGGCGAACTGTGGTAAAGAAGTAAAAGGTGCCATCACGCTCAATCATGTGTGAAGCCCACGCTTCGCCTTTTGCCCACTTAAAGTCAGTGGCTTTCATAATTGGGCCATGCTTTTTCCAATTCACCATGTCGGTAGACGAAAAGGCAAGCCAGTCATGCATTTCAAAAAATACATCGTTATTAGGTGCTTCATCATGGCCTGTATAAAGGTATACGGTGTCATTATGAACAAGTGCTGCGGGATCTGCAGTAAATACATCGGTGAATAATGGGTTTTGTGCAACGGCTAAGCTGCTCGAAAAAAGCAATGGTAGCGCTAAGGCTTTCAGTTTACTCATGAGTGTCCTCTGTAAATGATTGTTGTTCTGACTGCTGATTTTTTACCCATGATCGATATACGCAGAGTATTATTAATGGTAACTGAGTAACTGGCTGTTATCATGAGATAATTCGAAAAATTGCAGTAAAAATATCAAATTGTATTATTGTATTTTTATAATCATAGTAGCAGCAAAATAATTTGCGTAAATAATTTATTGGCCTTTTTTTCTGTATTTGATGTATTAAAGGCAAGCTAATTGGTCTTTTAACTCATTGAATATGTTGATATTGATTGCTGCTTAAGCTGAAAATATAGCGCCTTCTACATTGAAGGAGCATTTTTATTAATGTGTGCTGTGTGAATGAGATCGTATCAGTTTTAATTAGTTTAATCGGTTGATCTATAAATAATCATACAATATTATCAAAAGGGCCCTGCAATACATTTAATCGAGAATCGAGATTCGATCACGCACCGTTTTGACAACACACGATGCACAATGCAGTGAGCATACTTCGGAAACTGAGTCGGTATCTTCCCAGAGGTCCGGTATAACAATAATTTGGAGAACACCGAAAATGTTTAAAAGAACACACATTGCCAGTGGTGTAGTTATGGCATTTACCTGTCAATTTGCTTTCGCTCAAGAGCAGGCACCAAATACTCCTGAAAAGAATGTCGATGAAATGGAAGTTATTCAGGTATCAGGTATTCGCGGCAGTTTAAACAAAGCACTCGATGAAAAACGTGCAAGCGTTCAAATCGTGGATGCTATTGTTGCAGAAGATATTGGTAAATTCCCTGATAACAACGTAGTTGAAGCGCTTCAACGTGTGACAGGTGTTCAAACAACAGGCCGTGGAGCAGGTGAAGTAAGCGCGGTTTCAATTCGCGGCCTTAACGATGTAAATACCACTGTTAATGGTCGTGCCATCTTTACAGGCGCGGGTCGTGATGTGGCACTGCAAGACATTCCTGCAAGCTTACTTTCAGGTGTTACTGTTTATAAAACCCGTTCGGCAGATCAAATTGAGCGTGGTATTGCAGGGGCGATCGATATTAAAACACATCGTCCATTCAACTTCGAAGGTGAAAAAGTCGTTTTAGCAGCGCGTGCTATTTACTCAGACCAGCCAGATAAAATTGATCCAAATATCAGTGCATTATTATCTAACCGTTGGGACATCGATGGTGCAGGTGAATTTGGTGCGCTGGTTAATATTTCTTACTCTAAAACGCATTATCGTGATGATACGATAACAGCGGGTGCAGCATTACCCTATTTCACAAACTACCCTCACCCTAACTACAGCCCGTACTCATTGATCCCAAAGAAAGGTTCGCAAGGTACAAACTGGAAAGAAGGTCTTGAAAATGGTTTACCGACAACACCAGGCTCGATGATTGATGTTGATGGATTACCGACTGAATATTTAATTGGTCGTGACGCTATATTTGGTACTTCTTTTACTGGTTTGCGCGAGCGCCCTGCGGCATCAATATCTTTGCAGTGGGCACCAAATGAAACGCTCGAAGTGACTGCTGAAGGTTTCTATACGGGTTACGAAAATGAGTCACAAAATGCCTTATGGTTCTCAAATACGTTTGAAAATGGTAATGGCTTTATTGAAACCCCCACGGTGTTCGATGGCACAAATGTAATTAAAGAAAAACAAGCAATCGGTGCTGGTGGCTTCCAAAGTGGTGACTTTTCATATGGTAAAACAGACAGTTACTTATATGCATTAGGGGCTCAGTGGCAAGCAAGTGATTATCTAACTATTAACTCTGAAGTGGTTTATCAAGACAGTGAATATAAGTCAGACTTCTTTGCAATGCGCTTTGACCGCGTAGCAAGTGGCCTTGATGTTGATTTTAATGACAATGATGGTGTACCAAGTATCTCATTTTGGGATGACCCGAACACAGCACTAAACGAAGCCGATATGTCAGCAGTTGAAAATTGGAATGCTGGGACTGTTTATGATAATGGCGGTGGTAATGCGGGTGATGCACTGACTTTCACATTCGACGCTGAGTACCTAATTGGTGGTGCGTATTTTGACAAAGTTAAATTTGGTGGGCGTTATGAAAAGCGCACAGCACAAGAATATACGCGAACTAATGAAGGGGGAATTGCCAATACATCAGTCGCGAGTCTTATAGAGAAACTTGCAGCTGCGGGCGCAGCGGATGATGGCACTGGTATCGTTTATCACGTCAATGACTACTTTGATGGTCGAGCAGACACCTTTAACAGCTTTATTACTGCAGACGGCAGTTATATGCTTGATAATGCTCAGGCTGTTCGTGCTGTATATGGGTTAGAAGCTGAACAGATGTATAAAACATTTGATATCGAAGAAAATTCTTTCGCATTATATGCAACCACAAATTTTTTCTTAACGGAAGATATCAGCGGTGAATTTGGCATACGTTATGTGAGCTATGACCAAGAGATGGACTTTACGGCTGAAACGGCAACTAACTCGAATGTTTTTGATAGTAGCTCCGCTGATGCTGATGTGAGTAAAGTTCTACCAAGTTTAGTACTAAATTGGAATATTACAGATGATGTTGTTGGGCGTGTTGCTTATACAAATACATTACGAATGCCTAATTTTGCGGACTTAAATGCACTTCAATATTGGACGGAGCCACTGACTGAAGGTTCTGAATATGGAACAGGAACAGGGGGTAATCCAGATCTCCAACCTGAAGAATCTACCAATTACGATGTGTCTCTTGAGTGGTACTTTGCTGAGTCAAGCTCACTGTACGCTGCATATTTTAAACGTGACATAGAGGGCCGTATTGTTTCTGGACGTAAAGTTGTGATGCGTCCAAAAGCTTCAGATGGTGAAATTATACCATTCGCATTAAGCGCGCCAGTTAATGGCTCTGAAGGTGAGCTTTCAGGGTTTGAATTAGGGTTAGTTTACTTCCCTGAAAATGTACCTGAAATACTAAATGGTTTGGGCGTACAAGCGAGTTTTACAGCGCTTGATTCAGCTCAAAAGACGCCAGAATATAATGATGATGGGTCGTTATCACGCTATGTTGATTCTCAAATGGCGGGTGTATCGGATGAGTCTTACAGTATTGTCGGTATTTACGAGCGTGATTCATTTGACATGCGTTTATCATACGTATGGCGTTCTGAGTTTTTTACAGGTAACGAAGCGGCCATTTTTGCTAACCCTTTGCAGTTCTGGAGCCGTCCTGAGCAAAGTTTAGATTTCCAGTTTAGTTACAATGTGAATGATGATCTTGTTGTAACATTTGATGCAACGAACATTTTAGATGACGTATATCAAAGCTATTATGGGAAAGGTAACGATAACTTATTTAACTTTGGTAACGGGATCTACTCACGTACATTCGCACTCGGTGCACGTTATTCCTTCTAAACTTTTCGATTAGATTAAAAAACCCCGACTTAGCTCGGGGTTTTTTATTGCGCTAAAGATTGCCCAGGGCAAAAAATATTTCTATAACGGAAGATATTTAATATTAATATAGTATTTATTTTCAGTGAGTGAATCATCAAAAGGGTGGGACTTTCGAATTTTATATCTTTAAGGTTATGTTACTTAAGTGTTTTTTGTTTCTTATGAGCTGTGGAGACTCAGATATTTGCCAGATTATTATTTTTTACAATGTAAGTTGACTGTTAATTAATCATACAATACTATTAATTAAGACAGCAAATACTTAACATAACTAAAAATAACCCTATAAATGCACTGACAACAAGCATCGTAAATATGGGGAAGGCAGAAGGCGCACCTTCTGGGTAAATCAAAATTGGAGAGCAGCACACATGTTCAAAAAAACACACATAGCAAGCGCGATTTTAATGGCAGTTTCATGTCAATTTGCTTATGCAGAACAGCAGGATACAAAACAAGAGAATGACGAAATTGAAGTTATTCAGGTGTCAGGTATCCGCGGTAGTTTAAATAAAGGCTTAAACATTAAGCGTCAATCATTCCAAGTTGTTGATGCTATTGTCGCTGAGGATATTGGTAAGTTTCCCGATAACAATGTAGTTGAAGCCCTTCAGCGTGTGACAGGCGTACAAGTTACTGACCGAGGAGCGGGTGAGGTAAATACCGTATCTATTCGTGGTCTAACGGATGTGACTACAACGGTGAATGGTCGTCAAATTTTTACAGCAGCAGGTAGGAATGTTGCGTTAGCTGATATTCCTGCAGCGTTATTAGAAAGTGTCGATGTTTATAAAACGCGTTCAGCATCACAGATAGGGAGTGGGATCGCTGGTCAAATCGACATTAAAACACAGCGTCCATTTAACTTCGATGGTTCGAAAGTGGTTGTTTCTGCGCGTGGTATTTATCAAGAGCAAGCTGAAGAGCTTGATCCAAATGTATCGTTGTTGGCAAGTAATCGCTGGGAATCTGGGATTGGTGAATTTGGTGCGCTTGTAAACGTTTCATATGGTGAAACCAGTTACCGTGACCAAAACATTGCAGCGGGTGCGATGGTGCCATTTATGACACTGAATCCTGCAGCTGGTTTTGGCCCGCTAGAACGAATTCAAACAACGGATGGCCGTGCCAGTGAAGAACTTATTTGGCAACCAGGTCTTGAAAATGGCCTTCCGTTCCAAGCGGGCTCTACTTTAAATATCAATGGTGTTCCTACGGAATATTATTTATCTCGTGATGCGGTGTTTGCGAGTGACTTCACGGGTAAGCGAGAGCGCCCAGCTGCAAATGTTGCTTTTCAATGGCGACCAAATGATGATTCACAATATACCTTTGAAGCATTTTATAATGGCTTTCGTAATGA
>Ga0209232_1001303_pt1 | contig 13616 bp, 25 predicted proteins | sample ETNvirenome_2_60_FD_184066 | JGI IMG/M metagenome (GOLD analysis project Ga0209232, IMG submission 184066) | Marine viral communities from the Pacific Ocean - ETNP_2_60 (SPAdes) (version 2) | ecosystem: Environmental > Aquatic > Marine > Oceanic | place: Pacific Ocean | collected 2013-06-22
GCCTAGCTCTGGTTGCTCTACGTCAAGGTTAGTAGCATCAGTAATGATGTTTTGTTGTATCAAGTCGTAGTAATTTTCTTTATCATACATTTCGATAAAGCTTTGTTTAGTCCTCGCTAATAGTGACTCGACATCACATGCATGAGTACTAAAGGAATCATGCACTGCTCCGAAATCACCATTCCATTCCTCAATAACCAAGGCCATATGGCTTGCGTCTTGGCTGTGGATATAGTTAGGGCTAACCCCGCACATAAATCCGCGAATATCGGGGGTCTTCGTAGGTACTCTTGCCACATGGTTTACTCCCTTGTGTCCTTTAGATTCAGACTTGTATCCACTTATAGTACCTCTACACTTTCTCGTAGCTGTAGTAAAGTTTTGATAGACTACATTAAACCCTGATGGGGTTACCCATTTAAGTTCACTCCTACCATTACCGTGTACAAGTTTGCTTTGGTATGATCTAAGAGTGACTGTAAGTTCATTAAGAAGTTCTATATCCTCATCACTTTTATCTTTCTTAGTGTACAAAGCCTTCTGATCTTTTACTAGTTGTTTGTAGTCAGGACCAGCGGGTTTACCATACTTGTCATACTTTGCGTACTCACCTATCTCATACTGGGCTAGCTTTTGTAGGTATGCCATAGTGTGGAGGGGTCCAGGGCAGACCATGTTAATTGCTTTGATTAGCAGCTTAGCTAATTTGTCACAGTCATCTTGAGTAATTCCGTACTCCACATGAAAGTCTTCGGCTTTACAATCAAAGAACATATTCTCAGCGATCTTCTTTGCACCAGCTGAGTATGCTCTAGTCATACTGCCACGTTTAGAGATACCCTTTCGGATATGCTTCATTGGCATTTGATCTAGTATACCCTTGAGCCTTTCATCAGTTGTTAACTGGTAAAGCTGCTTAGCAGTTTGCACATAGAAGTCATGTTGTATGTCTACCGGAATCAGGCCTACAAGCCTCCCTGTCTGGCTGTCTTTAGAAATAGCACCTAGATGCTGCCAACCATTGTTAGACCCGTCCACGGGCACTGGAAGGTGGCTTATGTGGATTCTGTTATCCTTAACTGCTCGTTGGTAATCAAACCACTCTAAGCAACAGGAAAGAAATGACACAGCTTTTTCAGCTATGTTTGCCACAATAGACTTTCTACCCATCTCAATAATAACTTCCATGTTATCATTAGTCCAACGCACTCTGTCTTCAAGAGTAAACTTATCAACACTGATAGACTCTAGGTTTTCATCCTTTAGGTATTTCACATAGTCAGCTTCACACCATTCTGGGATTTCATCAATGTTGTAGCTTTGGTTAAAGCTGTTTGCAGTATGAACCGCTAGCCAGAAGAGTCCGTCCTCTGTCATAGGCTTACCCCTAGCAAAGGTCATCATTCCACGGGCTAGATCAGAGCCTTGGTAGTTTAAGAAAGACTCTGAGTAGTATAGTCGTCCTCTGTAATCTGCTTGCATATACTGATAGAATACGTCTTGATCGTACAGCAGCTTAGCCTTAGTCGTAATAAACCCCCACTCTACTAGCTTGCTTCTTCGTTTCATTTCTTTAGCATCGTTATCCTCTACAGGTGTTGATGATATGAATGAATCTTTGTTAGCTATTAGAGCATCGTATACACGTTGGTTAATTCTCCAGCCTGTACGTTGAAGTTTATCTACAGAAGTAATCCAAGGTGTTTCTAACATAGGTGTAAACTGTGCGTTGTCCTCTTCAGTCCACTCTTTTATCACAGGTTCTCCGTCTGCTTGAATGATCTTGGAGATCTTTTCTGGTCTTGATAGAACCGTATGGTTTAGTGCTATCCTTAGCATAGCCTCAGGGATATCTGCTAAGTCAATCCACTTTGCTGTAGCCGACACAATATAGCTAGTATCCCTTGTTTTAGGATAGTAGATATCAATGTAACCACAGTTATAGAACGCTTCTATGAAGAGATCACCTAGTCTAACATGCATATTCCAGGGTAACCCAGGGGGTTCCCTTTGAATTACACGTGCAATGCGTTGACCTATTGCTGTAGACACAGCTGTCAACTGGGCAGTCCCTGCAGGACTATCTGAGGTATCGTAGGTGAATCTCATTTGTATTGTTTGGAAAGCCACATTAACTAGTCGTGGCATGTCCTCTTTATATTCTTTATACAATCTTAGAAGTACACCACCTGAGTTTGCCTTAGGGTTATTTGGATTAACCCTTGAGACCTTATCAACTAGGTACTCTGAGATTTGATCGAATGGATTCATACAATCCTCTTTCTGTTATGTTAAACACCCCCAACTTATAGGGGCGATGCCTTCTATACACTCGCCAAACTGATTGGCTAGTTCTTGTATTTCTACTTGGGCATGACTGTCTGTTCGTTGCTTATAAATACGAGCAGCTGCAGCCAGTGATCCTGTTTCTACCCACTCTGTCATCATTGATTGTGGTAGAATCATACGTGCTTGTTCAGGGCAAATGCCTTGAGCTAACATCTTTTCGTAGCATGTGATAGCATTTTCGTGTATTTCTTTTAAGTATTTATTAGGGAAGTATTGAGACTCAGCATCACCACTAGACCCTTGTTTAGCACCATCAGTGGGCTTTGCCCTCCATGACTTTGGTTCATAAAACTCTGGTGTTGTGTCTACATATCTTCGTGATACTTCATTACGAGTAATACCTACTATGTGTTTAAACCACTGCCTTGCTACAAAGATAGGTGCCTTTATACGTACTTGATATTGTACTTGACTGAAGGGCGTCCAATGCCCATGCTCTGCTAAATATTTAATTAGTTTCTTATCTTTAGTATTTAAATCCTTAACAGTGTGAGGTTCGCAAGGAGGGCTGTCCTCATCATAACCTACTTCAATTGTTTCATATTCAGATCTTTTATTAAAGGAGACTCTAGCAGCATTTACTACTGCTAGGTCACTCCCCATACTATCTATTAGTGTTATTTCAAACTGTAAAGCAGTCATCAAAACCTCCTGCTGCTATTAATCTTGTTGTCTTATTGTTGTACGCAGCACTTCCGGCAGGTCCTGTAAGTCCTGTGAATCTAGACTTGAGCACTTTGAACTTGATTGTGTTTCGTTCTGACTCTGATTCTGCGACAAGGTTTCGTGAAAAGGCAATGATGTCGAACGAGATCTGCTTGATCGAGCCACTGCCTTTGATATCATCGATAGATGCGATGTTCCCTTCTTCAAAACTCTTACCCCCTTGGGCTTTACGTAGGTGGCTGATAAGACCCAACCACACATTGTGTTTCTTTACAACTTTAAGTAAGTCAGACATTACTTTATCAATCGCTTCGTTACCAGATAGTCCCTCAGACCCTTCCGACACCGCGATAGTAATGTGATCAAGAACGAGGTACTTGCAACCCATAAGGGCCATGTACTCAATCTTTTCGATAAGAGATGAGTCCCCAACGGAGCCTTGATGATCCAAGAGAACCAGTCGCTCGTCACCAAACACAGCTTCATATCCTCTACGGAGTTCATCCTCATCAGTCGATGGAGTATCCATGATGTTACGCCTAAGCTGCATGGAGATAAACTTTTCGGCTGTATCTCCAACACTTTCTTCCAGACTAATGAGTCCAACCTTATCACTTGTCTTAGCAAGAAGGTCAAGAACAATCTCTTTAATGACAGTAGACTTACCACTACCAGTGCCAGAGGTAAACAAAGTAATCTCACCATATCGTATTCCTTTTAGTTTTTCATTAAGACCTGAAAGACAATCTGGATACGGAACAGACTCTACATCTTGACGTTCTTTGAATTGATCCCACACAGCCTCACCAGTTACAATACCTGCAGGAGACCAAGTGTGTGCTCTCCATATACAATTGTCTAAGATCTTAGGTCCATGTTTCATTAGTGTGTCACTGGCATCTTTTTCTGGTAACTTTACAATCTTTACTTTACCAGCATCAAACATCTTTGCAGCTTTTTCAAGTGCAGCCTGACCAGCATCATCTTGATCAAAACACAGAACAATTTCTTGGAACTGATTTACCCACTCCCTTTGCTCTAGTAATGTTCTTAGCCCAGTTGCTGATGGTATTGACACAACAGAACCCCAGATCTTTCCAGAGTTATCTATCATAGACTGAGCCACTGCTAGTGTATCTAGTTCTCCCTCAGTGATAATGATTTTCTTTCTACCAATCCCTGGAGAAGACTGACCAAACAGGTCTACATCTTTAAAGTTACCATGAACGTGGAAACTTTTAGGTAGTTTTCGTTCTTTGTAAGCAACCAATTTACCGTCTTTTGTGTACGGATAATAATGAGATTCTGGCATTCCAGTTTCACTCACGCTCATCTTCACACCAAAGTGATCAACTACTTCTTTAGTGATACCACGAGAAGTAATAGAATAGCTACGATAAGAAGGTATATCGGAGAATTTAGTAAGCTCCACAAAGGAGGTAGGTGTATAGGCATCCATTTCAACTTTCACTTTCTTTGATTTACCACAGCTGAAGCAGTGACCTACTCCATCGCTGTACGATACAAACGCATCTGAACTACCACACCCAGGGAATGGGCATGGTCCTTTTACATATCTTCTTTCATCATCCATTTAGTTCCATCTTTCTTCTTTAGCTTGACGATTTAGTTTCCTCTTGTAACTCGCTTCTCGTTTCTTGTTGAGTCTCTTCTGCTTGATCACTTTCATACTCTCGTACTCTGATGTCAAGGAATTCTCCTCCTCGTTTAACAATTCGCTTTTCAAGTTTGATGTTGTAAACTTTATTGTCATTGAATTCTTCATACACTCCTTGGTATGTGTCTAATATTGGTTTAATTACATTATCCAGATCTGCTCCTCTATTTGAGAGACCTGCTGTTATATCAAAGGTAACCTGACCAACCCCAAAGGGCCAGTCAGTTCCTATTAGTTCATCCCGAATGTTGTTCTGATACTCCAGATAATCCGCTGACTTGAACGTTGTCTTCCCCCTTCGGTTCCACATCTTGTTCGCACTCAGAGGTTTTATTGAGAAGTAATGACTCATCTCCTCCATTCTTTTGTATCTCCTCTAGTTCATCCCATGTGGTTAGCATAGTAAGTAGTTTACGACTAAGCCAAGGATCACCTGCATTATGTTCTTTCCATGCAGCGACAACCTTTTCCCAGCGTTGGCCCATTGGTACTCCTGCTAGGATCTTTTCAGCTTTCTTTGGACCGATGCCTTTAATGCCTGGGATATTATCACTAGTATCACCAGTCAAACATTGCAGCATCAAGTTCATATTTGCTTTGTCATCATCTACAAACTCATGGGTTTTCTTAGTGTAGTTATAGTGATGACCAGGTATCTGTTTAAGATCTTTATCAATACCACAAATCAGGAAGTCTAGTTCCATTTCACGAGCTTCATAAGCCCATATACATACTAGATCATCTGCTTCCATCCCGTCAGCTTCTACACCACCCCACTTTTCTTTCATATAGTTGTGACCATAGTTAAGGGACTTCTTTACTTCGTCCGTTAAGGCGGGTCTGGAGGCCTTGTAGGGGGTGTAAAGGTCTTTCCGGTAGTTCCCCCTACCTTTAAGCGCTACACGGCACTCATGAGGCTCTGAGAAGGCGTAAGCCATGCATTCATTTACGGTGAAGTCAATCACCTTTCGTATTTCTACTTCATCAGAGTTGCTATAAGCAGCCCTGAAGTAGATAGAGTCGGCATCAATTAGTGCTAGTGCCATTATCTTTTCCTTTCATCTGTAGATTACTTCAACCCCCCAATCCTTTACTTTATTAGTTAAGGGGTAGGGGTTGAGGGGGTCTCTTTCGTATTCAACTGCTGCGAGTAGGTGGAGAATGATATATCCGTTTGCAGTATAGTGGTAACGCAATACATCAAACCATTCTCTCGGTTCAATATCATCTGGTTTTGGGTGGAAGGATACGGTGTACCCTGGATATTCAATTGATGGTTCATAAGGTACTTCCTTTATATTAGTGTACGTCTGCATAACTGCTGCCAATGACATAATCTCCACCTTCCATACAAGTTACACCAAACATCTTTGGTCCTTCTTTAAATGACTCTTGTAAGATTTCACCAACACGATCAGCATCATCTGGATGTGCTACATAGGCGATCTCGTCATGGTAGAATAGTCGTGGCTCTGCACGTAGTCCTTCTTCATCAATCTTATTCATAGCATAAGAAAGTGCAGACTTACATGTAATACCCTCTGCTGTTTGCAGAAGATAGTTTAGGGCCTGGTATTCACCAGAGACAAACACAGGACGACCATCAAGCCCAGGAAACCAGCCTTCACCTGTAGCGTACTGAGTGCTGCGCCATACATCCCCCAGTCTGTTCTTTAGCTCTGCCAATCCTTTAATACCTTTGGCAAAGTCTTCACGAGACTTCTTACCAGCATTAGCGTTAGGCTTACCAGTTAGAATAGAACCAAGCTTAGCATCACCAGCGCCAAACAAGTATGCGTATAGGTAGTTCTTAGCAATAGGGCGAGAGCAACCAAGAGCATCAGCGTTTCGTTGATGTTGATCACCATAGATAACTTCATTAGTAAACTCATCATTGCCTACGTAATGACACAGACCCCTTAGTTGGTTACCAGAACTATCAGCACCTACAACTTTCCAGTTGTCATCAGGTATAAACAGTTCCCTTAGTTCTTTACCCCACGGGGCATTTACTCCTGGAAGGTTTACAATAACTTCATGACGACACCGGAATGTTTGAGTACCGATAGTCCACATGTTACCGTGAATGCGACCATCGGAGAGAACCTCAAGCCAGCCCTTAATAACAGAGCTTCTATTACGAAGGGTATAGTACTCGCTGATCATTTTACCAAGATCTCCTAGTTTCTCTAGAGATGTATCAGTAATCTTTGGACCAACAGTAACCCACTCTCGGCCTACTTTCTTACGATTATACTCATCGGGTTTCCACCCAATTGTAAGCAACCACTCTTTAACAAGCTCCATAGAACCAAGAGTGATCTGCTCAACAGTGAAACGTTGGAAGGGTTCTCCTGCTGCGTGAACGTGTATGTCGGTTGTTTTAATTTCTTTATTGTAAAAGTCAGACAACAAACGTGCAGTTACCGCTGTGTAGTCTCCATTCTTTTTGAACTTAGGAAACTTTTCTACTTTATCTATGTATACTTTATGCGTACCCAATTGTGGGTGAAGAATGGTTTCAATCTCAAGCATACGAACATTCATATCTTTTAGGTTCTTCTTTGCTTTTACAACATCAAAGTTCCAACCACGAGTCTTTACACGTGCATTAAACTTAGCTGTATCATGCTCAATCAGAAGACCCTCTTTAATAGCTGGTCTTTTAGCAGCAATCTTTTTGTATTCTACCATTAGGTGGTTGAACACATCTGCATTTAGCTTTACGTCTTGTACACAGTACCTAAGCATTTCTTTAGAGTAGTTGTCCCACTCATCAAATTCAATTTTAGAATTGTTGAGGTGCTCACCCCAACCCTTAAGGCCGTGCTTGTGAGGTCTTTTGTATTGCAATACCTGAGACATAATCCAGGTATCGTATATTTTCTTTTCGTTTAGTTTCAATCCATACAGTTTTTCCATAACTAAATTATCAAACCCGATAATGTTATGACCGATCAAAACCTCTGCATTGTTTAGCATAACGCAACCATCGTCCATTGATGGGATTGAGTTATCATAATCACTGAATTTGTAAGTTGATCCAGTATCTAAGTTATGTGCTACAAGGCACCATACTTTTGTTGCATCAAAACCATCGGTTTCAATATCATATACTAGTTTCATAAGCTTTTCTTTCTAGGTAGTGTTTTTCTTTTACTGACCTGATTGTGTGACAGTTAGCGCAACGAATGTCGCATTTACGGGCTTCTTTGATAATGTTTTTGATACTACAAGAAGCCATCCTGTGAGGTGTGTATAGTTTATCTGTAGGATCTCTGTGATCCCATTGAAGAGCGTAGGGGTTTTCGTTATACCCACAATCAATACAGCCTTTAGCTATTTTGTATCGGTCAAGTATTTTCCTACGCCTTCTGATTTTCTTTACTTGTTTACTAAGTTCTTCATCCACTGTTTTCTGCTTTCTTTATGTCGCATTTAGGACAGATTTTATATCCATTATCTATTGATACGGTTAGTATTTCTACACCACATTCAATACATTTAAACTTTTTAAACGGTTTACCCGTTACATGATCAACCTTTCCCCTGTCTGATTTCATGGAATTACACCTAGTACCCAGTTTTCTGCACAGTCTTCTGCGTATTGCTCTGAGTGTCCTTCGATAAGTCGATCTTCAACTACGGTTTCTCCTTTAATCATAAGAACTGAATAACCTGTCAATTCTTTGAACACGTGGGATTTCCTGTCAGAATATTGACCATCACCCCAGAATGTGTGTAGTTCTGTCATGATTTAAACTTTCTCCCTTTAAAGAATACAATTAGGTTTACTGTAGTGTTAATTGTTACCATGACTACAAGCCAGTATTGTACCCATTCAGGCATCATAATCTTCTATCAGCATTTGCAAATAGTGCATTGCTTTTTCAAGATCTTTCTTGCCGTTTTTACTTTTATGTCTTACAACATATTTAATAACATTTGCTTCTCTGAATGGTATATCATTTTTCACAATGAAATCAATAGGTTGTATAGGTAATTGGTAGTGGTTACCACCAACTTGTCTGGATTTAGCATCCATTTCTGCACTCATCCTTTTCATATATTGTTCATGGTTTTCGTAATCAGCGTTCATCTCCTGATCCTTTCAGGGTTCCTTCTTGTTTACGTGAGGCTAGTTTATCCAGATTAGCAGCAGCAACAGTATCAAGACTATCTCCAAGTTCGTTGGCAAGAACAGCGAGATACCAAAGAGTATCCCCAAGTTCTTTAGATATAGATGCCAAGGCTTCTTCTGCTTTCTTTGGGTCATTGTCGTAATCTCCACGAAGAATCTTCTTCACTTTGTTTGCGACCTCTGCAGCCTCTCCTGACAGTCCAAGTGCCAAGTACGGAAGTGCTTGATGTTCTGGGTAAACAGCCGTTGTGATGGCTTTGGTTTGATATTCATTAAAATTCATGTTGTTTTATATACCCCTTATAGAATTATACCTTTTTGATGACGCAGCTTGTCTGCGGCATAAGATATACCTATAAGGGGTATATACAATTTATGGAGAAAACAATGCCTTTTAATCCAAAAAGTCTCAAAAACCTAAATGGTGCTTGGACAACTGAATCTGCAAAGGCTGCACAAAAGAAAGGTGTGGCTACGCGCAAGGCTAATAAAGAAGCAAGAGAAGCTGTTAAGATGTCCATTTATGAATGGGGCAAATATAAAGACGATGTTCTCTCTACAAACGATATGACTTCTTTGGATGTCCTTAAGATAATGATGTTTAAAGCATTAGAAAAAGATGACATGAGTACTGCACTTGATATTGCAAAGACTCTTGCAGAATTTGAGTCACCAAAGCTTGCACGTGTTGATCAAACTAATGTTGAGATACAGGCTGAAGATTTGTCTGATGAGGAACTGCAAGAACTTTTAGATGAAGCAAGTGCCGAAGCGAGTGCCCCGCGACACTGATGCATTTTGTCGGTTACCCAAAAAAGATGCATATGCGTTTTGTCGGTTACTGAAAATAAATAAAAGATCCCTGAGTACACACATAAGTGTACCCAGGGATTTTTGGTTATACTTTAGGGCGGCTACAGAAGTTACCACCAGTGCCGTTAGGACTTCCAGCAGGTAACCGTGAGATAGAGAGGTATCCTTGGTTACTAGAGAAAGAACCTTTAGGTCCGTATTGGTTTGTAGTGCGCCGGAATTGCAGGTTCTGTCGTCCGATAGGGTTTACAATAATTTTTTGCATGTCTTTAACTTTCTACTGTACTGTACGAGATTGATCAAGATCTTGAAGGACAAATCCAAGATCGATATAAAGAGTGATTGCTTCTTCTTCTGTTAGAAGCACTTCTTCACCACCAAAGTCGATGGCGATTTTACCATCGGCTTCAGCATACACATCTTCTATAGTCATTACACATCATCACTATCGTCTACAAAGCCATCTTTGAAAGCATTGTGTAAAGTCGAGATATCTGCTGTATCGATAGCTCCATAGACATTGTAATGGATTACGTCTGAATTATATCGTTTACCTTTGCTTAACCTAAGGCTTTCATTACAAACAGCGTCTAGTTTTGTAAATGCTTCTGTAGCTTTATCTAGGTGTTTTGTATATACATCGAATGATATTTTCATAATTTTCCTTATACAAATGTGTTGTTAATTGAGTTATCTACCATAGATTCTATTTCTTTTTCGTCTATAGATAATCCTAGTTCGTTTAATTGAAAGTTTACTAAGTCTATTATATGGGTTCTAATGTAGACTCGTGATTCATCAACGTAGTCTTGACAGAAATTCCATTCTTGTGCTACTTCTTCTTGAACCATTTCTTCTAGTTCTATCATTATGTCTTTCATCTTACCCATTACATACTCTTTAGTTTGTTGTAACGAAGCCACCACATTTGCCAACAGAATCGGTCATTACGTTTTTTGAATAACTCTAGTAGTTCTGTGATAGCTTCATCTGGTAGAGAGTAGTTTACAGCAAACTTAGCAAAGAACTCAAAGTCTTGTTTAGTCATGGCACACCCCAGCTTCAATTAGTTGTGTTGCGGTTCTACCAAAGAACCCTTGCAATTGCCAAGCGAGTCCAGTGTTAATCAGATGTTGCCAAGCTTCTATTGTTTGGTTTTCGTTATCTGATTCTATAAATCCTTCAGCGATACCAACGGCTGTGTAGTTATCCATTTTATTCCCATCTATAAAACATATGTTGAGCTATTTGTACGACAGGTACTTTACTTTCAGCCCATTCAGGTAGCACATAGTTTGCGTGATAGTGTGTTGCACCTTCAACGAAGTCATCAAGGTTACCTGTGTACACACCTTGTGCAATTAGCATTGCTTGTTTCCATGCTGTTTTGTCAGGTGTTTTATCTGACTTACCATCACAGTACCAGCTAAATTGACAGCGGTGACGCACAGGGAAGTTTGGTTTCCATGAGTACGTTGGGCCTTGCATAACTACGGCACATACGTCATCGGGGTACCTATCATCATCTACACGGTTCATTACTACTTGGGCAACTGCAACCTGCCCAATGAAGGGCTGGTCACGTGCTTCATGGTAGATGTTAAGTGCAAGGCATACGAGTGCTTCTGCAAACATTAACAAGTCTCCAATTGTTCAATGTGTGGATCATAGTATTCTTCTAGATACTCACAGACTTGATCCCAGTTTTCTGGGTAGAAATCTAAATCACCAGCCCAGATACCATCGTTGTATTCATCTTCACACACAACAGAGAAGTTACTATCTTCTTTGATAGTGCCGTAGCACCAAGTTTCTCCACCGTCTTTACGTATGTATACATGTTTATCAAGCATTTACAATTTCCAACTCTATGTCAATTTCACTACCATCAGACTCAGTGTATTGGTATTCCCAATTACTTCTGTCTTCAACATAGGCTATTTCCATTTCATCTCTGACTTCATCCATGTCCATACCTGTGCAGTCTAGTTCATAGTATTCTATGATATGTTTTACTATTCTTGCTTTTAATACCAGTTTACTTTTACTACGCATAGTTAAACCTAACCGCTATTTCTTGAGTGGTTGACATGATACATTTCTCGTTACGTTTGAATAGTTCAGCCTCAATTAGATTGAGACCAGAGAATGTGGGATCTTCAGACACAACACGGACAATCCAGACTTCTTCACGCATCTGGACAGAGTTAGTAGTACCATCAGTATTAGTACCCTCATCGTTCCAGTGACCAACACCGTTGTATGCTGTACATCCTCCATGAATATTAGTTAGAAGTGTCTTGGCATCTTCAAAGGTTTGTCTACCCACTGCACATGGGATATATACTTCATGTATGTAGTTCATTGTTCTAGTACCACTTCTGCATCGGTTTCTATCCAGACTTTAGCACCACATGATAGTGGTTTGTCAGGGCTGTATACGACTGTACTACCGCCCATGATATGAACAGCGTGTGCATACTCGTTAGACTTACTGGTTTTGACAGTGATTACAGGGTTACGATCACCAGATTTTGCATTTGCTCTGATAACATGCTGGTTGATATGGATACGTTTAAGTGTCATAATCGTCCCCTTCATCACATTCATATAAGTCATCTACATTGATGCCATCACAAAGGTATGAATAATCGTAGTTAGGTATATTAAACAGTTTTACAGTTCCATCTTCATTACGGATATAGTCTTCTGTTTCATCATCTACTACACATATAGGCATATTCCATACATGTATAGTGTAAGTTTTATTTGGGTCAAAGGTCATCTTGTCTCTCCACACAAAAGCATTGTTGTTTTGGGTGGTCAAAACCACGTTCAGTTGCAGACACATGGCATTGAGACATGTATTTATGTTCTGACCATATTTCTGTCTGTACTTCAATAGGTGTGACTGTAGTTACACAGGCAAGTACCCATTTATATACTATTGGGTTCATCGTCATACACCTCACCAAAGTCCTGCCATTCTTGTTCCCAAGTAGGCTGACCATCATCGTAGTCGTTTTCATCTTCATACCAATGTGGTTCTGTACCAACAACTATTTGTGATATAGCGGCACAGTATACATCATCGTTTTCATGCATGATAACATTGTACATAGATTGAGCATGTTCCCAATTTTGAGAGACTTGCCAGTGATCTACAAGTGTGGGCTTGTTGTCAATTGTTTGTCTGACATTCCAAGATACAATATACATACTCATAGGTTTTCTTCCCAATCGTTTACAAGGTGTTCTACATCGTAGCATTCCATGCTGTCATGGTGTGTAAGTAAGTTAACTTTTAGTTTACCATTGTCCCATTCGTGTGCATGTACCTCGTGAAAGTCCCAATCAGTTGGTGTAGGAAATCTTAAGTGCATATTACCAGAGCCAGTAATGTGTTCTTTCCATGCATTGGAAGAGAACAGATCATCTCGTCTAGCAAGTTTAATAAACTCTTTACCAGAAGTTTCAGTTAGTTGTAATACTACTTCACCGTATCCATTAGAGTATATATCTTCAATATCATCCATTGTAAATTCATATGGTAGTTTACAATGCAGATCGATTTCATAATATTCTGTACATCGTACATCAATTCTTATATCAGTTGACATCTTTAAGATACTCCTGTTTCCATTCTGAGAATGCATAACCGCCCATTTGACTGAATTGGTGCAGAATGTGATTGTTTACCATGAGAGCAAGAACAGTAGCATATGCTTTGTGTTCAAAGGTCTCAATGTAATCTTGTATATCATCCCAAGATTCTGGGGTGATTACTAGTTTTTGATTTGATAGATCCATCAGTGACCAGCCTTTCCTGCATACCCTTTACCGTTTAGTTTGTGTCTGCGATTACTGGCTTCTTGCCTATCGATACGCTCAACATCTTCCATTTGGTCACGCAAGAAATAATACAACTGAGTCATTTGCTCTTCGATTGTTTTGTCATTATAATCAGTT